>Ga0307378_10003907_pt1 | contig 21601 bp, 19 predicted proteins | sample UN1MG_FD_202238 | JGI IMG/M metagenome (GOLD analysis project Ga0307378, IMG submission 202238) | Soil microbial communities from Risofladan, Vaasa, Finland - UN-1 | ecosystem: Environmental > Terrestrial > Soil > Coastal area > Acid sulfate soil | place: Finland: Risofladan, Vaasa | collected...
AACTGGCCGAGCTGGAAGAGGAGGCCCGGCGACGCTGGCCGTTGGTGGAGTGCGCCCTCATCCACCGGTTGGGCCACCTGGCGATCGGGGAGGTCAGTGTGGCCATCGCCGTCAGTTCGGCCCATCGAGAGCCGGCCTTTGAAGCCGGCAAATGGCTCATCGACCGCATCAAGCAGGTGGTGCCCATCTGGAAGAAAGAGAACTGGGCCGACGGGACCAGCGACTGGGTCCACCCGGGCATCGAGACGCCAAATACTCACGAGGGAATCTCGCGCAGTGATCGAGAAACCTCAAGCACCGATCGATGAGGAGAGGTAAGCCCGTGAGTATCGCCGGCCCACTCGTCGATCGCTTCGGCCGCGTCCACACCGATCTGCGGATTTCGGTGACCGACCGCTGCAACCTTCGCTGTGTCTACTGCATGCGAGAGGAGGGAGTGGCGTTCCGGTCGCACGGCGAGATTCTCCGGTTCGAAGAGATCCGGCGTTTCGTGCAAGTGGCGGCCCGGCTGGGCATCCGGGAAGTTCGGCTAACCGGCGGCGAACCGCTGGTCCGCCGGGGCGTCTGCCGGCTGGTGGCGATGCTGGCGAGCGTGCCGGGTATCGATGATCTGGCAATGACGACCAACGGAGTCCTCCTGCCCGAGTACGCCGAGGCCCTGAACGCCGCGGGGCTCAGCCGGTTGAACATCAGCCTCGATACGCTCGACCCGCGCAAGTTCCACCAGATCGCCCGCCGGGACGAGCTCCCCCGAGTCCTCGATGGCATTGCCGCCGCCGAGCGTGTGGGATTCCGGAAGACCAAGCTCAATGCGCTGGCCATCCGGGGATACACCGAGGACGAGGTCGTGCCCCTGGCCCAGTTCGCCCGACGGCACGGCATGGAGTTGCGATTCATCGAATTCATGCCGCTCGACGGCGACGATTTATGGGATGCCGACCGCGTGCTTCCCGGCGAGCAGATCCTCAAGATCCTCACCGACGCCCTCGGCCCCCTGGAACGGGTTACGCGGGACGGATCGCGGGCCCCGGCGGCCGAGTACCGCTTCGTCGACGGCGGCCCCCCCATCGGCCTGGTCAAGAGCGTCAGCGACCCGTTCTGCGATCATTGCAGCCGACTGCGATTGACGGCGGACGGCAAAGTGCGCAACTGCCTGTTCTCGGTGGCGGAGTGGGACGCGCGGGCCGTGTTGCGAGCCGGCGGCCCGGACGAACAACTGGCCGAGTTGCTCGTCGAGGCCGTGCGTGCCAAGCAAGAGAAGCACGGTTGCCGGAGCGGACGATTCTCCAGAACCGGCCGGTCCATGCACCAGATTGGGGGCTGACGCCAAGGACTTGCCCCCCCGGGCGGTCGAAGGCCGCATGCCTGAAAGCGACGGTTTTCCTGAAAGCGACGGCTGATGAACGACAGAGCCTGGTATCACGATGGCCTGAGATTCCAGTGCACCGGCTGCGGTCGGTGTTGCACGGGGGCACCCGGGTACGTGTACGTGACGAAGTCGGAAATCAAGACGCTGGCCGCAGCGCTCGGGTTGGAGGTCTCGGAGTTTGAAGAGGCGTTCGTTCGCCCGGTGGGGCGGCGTGAGAGCCTCGTGGAGCTCCCCAACGGTGACTGCGTGTTCTACGACAATCCCTCGCGACGGTGCCGCGTCTACGAGGTCCGGCCCCTCCAGTGCCGCACGTGGCCGTTCTGGCGTTCGAACTTGCGGTCGGCGGAAGCCTGGGAGCGGACCTGCCGCGCCTGTCCGGGCAGCGGGCGGGGCCGGCTCGTCACGCCCGAGAAGATCGAAACGCAAATGTCCGTCATCCGGATGTAGGGCCCGTTCACAGAGCCGTTCTGGCCGGCTCTGATGATTTTTGCGTTTTCGCGGTCTAGCTTGAGTTTTCCGGTTAGGGAGCCGATATAGGCTTGCAGTCGCCGCCCTGCTGCGGTGGACCGGCGCCGCGAGCCAAGCTCCATCGCCGGGCGTGCCGGAAACACTCGGAACGCCAACAGGTTACAACGCCAACCCCGGCGGCCCCTGACGCCCAGGTATCCCAACTTCGGTCCCGTCGCCCAAGCAGCAACACGGCCCAAGCCGCCGACGAAAGCAACCACCGCCGACCCTCTTGCTCTCGCCGAGAGCGGCCCTTTTCCGCTCCACCGACCCAACCCATCGAAGCAATCCCGTCGGCTTCGAAACCTTTCCCACAAAGCCAATCGCTAGGCGCCGTCTCCGTGCGGAGCGATCCCTAACGCTCCGCCCCAGGCAGGTGGCCGAGGGGTGAATTACGCGCGCCGCAGGCGCGAATACCTGTGTCTCAGGGAGGATTTTGTCATGCGCAAGCTGCTACTGGCGGTTGCGTTCGGACTGCTGTTCAGCACAACTGTCGGGTGTTTGATCCCCGCCTATTCGGGGGATCCAACCCGCCGCGTGCAGCAGTTGATCTTCACATCGGAGAACCTCCGGTTGATCGACGACGAGTGGGAGCGGATCTGGTTCCTCGATCAGCCCGACCACTGCACGCCGTATCGAACGCACGGCGGGATAATCTGACGACCGTGCGTCGGCATTGGATACCCTTGCCGGCTCGGTTTGACGGTTCCCGTCTAGGCCCAGAGGGCTGGCCGGACAACAGCCGGCGTGCGCGTGCTGCCGCTATCGGGAAAGCTCCTCTCGCAGGGTGCATCAGACACATCGCATCGGGCACAGAAATACGGCCCGGCGGTGTCTCTCATGCACCCTGCACGTTTCTTGGAGGCGGACGGCTAAGTGGTTGACCGATAGACACTTAGCACATCAGGGCACGGTCTGCCATGCAATCCGGCGGGATGCCGACCCCCTGCAACATGCCACGGGAGCCCGTTGCCCAGCGTCAGCCGGACCAGTAAATTGCGGGTTTGCGGGCCTCGCTCGTGTTCCGACGCGACCCCGCAGACACGTTGCCGAACCGGCTGGCGGTCGCGCACTGGTCGCCTCTGTGCGAGTTCTCGCCGATTCGGCGGTCTGCCAGATCGAGTGCATCCGTCGATGAGGTGCGGTTGACGTATCTGACGGTTGCCCCAGGTTGTCCTGACCCGTTGTCGAACGCCGAGACGCTGCGTGTATGGCTAGCGAGGCAGGGCCTCAGACCGAGACGAGCGTCCAGTGGTCAGGGTTCAGGGTTCAGGACCTGAAGTTCCACGTATACACGTAAATCCTGAACCCCGAACCCCACAAACTTGACTCATTTGCAGCAAATGTCCGAAGCCAAGTGCCCTAGTCCCGCCAACGTTCAACTCGACGTGCGGCTCGGCCGCTTGCGCTTGGCCAATCCGATCATGGTCGCCTCGGGCACCTTTGGCTACGCCCGGGAGATGGCCGGCCTGGTCGACTTGAACCGGCTGGGCGCGATTCTGCCCAAGACGATCACCCTGCGAGCGAGGCCTGGCAACCCCCCACCTCGTACGGTCGAGACGACCGGAGGCATGCTCAATTCGATCGGGCTGGACAACGACGGGATCGAGGCCTTCATCGAGCGTCAGTTGCCATATCTAGCCAAGCTGGAAACGGCTATCATTGTCAGCATCGCAGGCAAGAGTTACGAGGAGTTCGTGGAGCTGGGGGCCCGGCTGGACGGCGTGCCCGGCGTGGCCGCCGTGGAGTTAAACGTCTCCTGCCCCAACGTCACCGGCGGGGTCGACTTTGGGGTCAACCCGGACATGTGCGAGCAAGTCGTCTCGGGCGTCCGCAAACGGTGCTCCGTGCCCCTGCTGGCGAAGCTGACGCCGAATGTGACCGACGTCACCGTCGTCGCCCGGGCCGCCGAAGCCGGCGGGGCCGATGCCGTCTCGCTCGTGAACACCTGTCTGGGCATGGCGGTCGATTGGCGTCGCCGCCGGCCTCGTTTGGGGGCGGGGATGGGGGGGCTGAGCGGCCCGGCCATCAAGCCGATCGCGCTGCGGGCCGTGTACCAGGCGGCCCAGGCCGTGCACGTCCCCGTGGTCGGAATCGGCGGGATCGCCACGGTCGACGACGCGATGGAGTTCCTCGTCGCCGGGGCCGCGGCGGTCCAGATCGGCACGGCGAACTTCTATCGACCGACCGTGTCGATCGAGATACTCGACGCGCTTCCCGCCGCACTGGCCGAGTTGGGCGCGACGCGCGTGGCCGACGTGGTCGGCACCTTGGAGTTTTAGTCCCCCCCGGCAAGCCGCTTGCGGCTTCGCCCACAGATTGCGGCTTCGCCCACCCATAGCGGAGCGTTCATCCGAACCACCATCCACCCACACCCTACCTTCCACACCGAAAATGCGAGTTCTCTCCGGCATTCAACCGACGGGGCGTTTTCATTGGGGCAACTACTTTGGTGCCATCCGGCAGTACATCGATTTGCAGGATGAGGCGGACGAAGCATTCTATTTCATCGCCAATCTGCACGCCCTGACCACCGTGCGCGACCCAAAGCAGCTATGGCAGAACACGGTGGACGCGGCGATCGACCTTCTGGCCCTGGGGCTCGATCCCGGTCGCGCCACGCTCTTCGTGCAATCCGACGTCCCCGAGGTCTCCGAGTTGTGCTGGCTCTTGATGACCGGAACCCCCATGGGCCTCTTGGAGCGTTGCCACGCCTACAAGGACAAGCGAGCGAGGGGGCTCCCGGCGGACGCGGGCCTCTTCGCGTATCCGGTGCTGATGGCGGCCGACATCCTGGCCTACGACTCCGACGTGGTTCCCGTGGGCGAGGACCAGGTGCAGCACATCGAGGTCTGCCGCGATCTGGCCGCCAGCTTCAACCACCAGTTCGGCGAAACGTTCGTGATGCCCAAGGCGAAGGTCCTCGATACCTCCGCTCGCGTGCCCGGCACCGACGGCGAGAAGATGTCCAAAAGCTACAACAACACGTTGGACGTGTTCGAGGACCCCAAGCTATTGCGCAAGCAGATCATGCGGATCAAGACCGATTCGCGGCCTATGGAGGAGCCCAAGGACCCGGAAACCGACCACCTCTATCTGCTCTACTCGCTGTTTGTCGACGACGAGCGCCGCGAAGCCTTGGCCGCCACCTACCGTCAGGGCGGATTCGGCTATGGGGAGGTCAAAGGGCAACTCGCCGACGTGGCCGAAGGCTACTTCGCCGAGGCACACCACGAGCGCCGCGAGCTGGAAGCCAAGCCCGACAGGGTCCGCCAAGTCCTCGGCGACGGGGCCGCCAAGGCGCGAAAGAAGGCTGCCGAAGTGCTGCTGCGGGCTCAGCAGGCGTGCGGCGTGAAGCCGTGAACGGTCGTGGCACGGCGGTTTCGGCCATGCGGCACGGCCTTTCCAACATCGCCATCCGGGGCAGATTCGGCTAGTATGGGCGTATGGAGACCGAGCGGCACGACACTCCGACCAATCAGAGCCCGCCCACGGCAGCAAGGTTCCGTTGGGACCGATGCTCGTTCTGGGTGCCGGCGTGCCTGGTGTATGGCGGGCTGGTCGGTTGGGTAGCGGTGCTCGTCGAGCGATTTCGGGCGCCCTTGCTCCTGTTTTCGCTGCTGGTCGGCGTGGTGTTGGGGGCGAGCTTGGTGGGCATGAGCCGCGTGGGTCAGGTGGGCAACCGCTTGACGGTTCTCCTCGGAACCGTGCTGGCCGCCTTGGCTGCCGTGTCCGGTCAACACTACGTCAGCTACCGCCTCGCTTGCCGGGAGGCCGTCGAAGATGCTCAGACGTACCGGCGTGCCGCGTGGCTCTTCCAGGACAAGGTGCTGGGCGAGATGCCGGTCCCGCCGGACGACTTCCTCGAGTTCCTTCGTTGGCGAGCCGCCCGGGGGTTGAGGGTGTTCGGTCTCCAGGCCCAGGGGGCGGTCGTCTGGATGATCTGGACGACGGACGGGTTGCTCGTGCTGGGGGCCGCGTTGGCGGTCGTCGTGCCCTCGCTCGAGAAGCCCTATTGCGACCGGTGTCGAAGCTGGTTTGTCACGACCCGGCGAGGGCCGGTTGACCCCGAGACCGCCCGCAAGCTGGCCGCGGTGACCCAGACCGAGCTGCCCGAAGAGATCGCGTCGGCCGGGTATCGGCTCTCTGCGTGCAACGGCGGGTGCGGGCCGACGCGGTTTGAGCTGCGCCTTGAGAAGCGGGGCGGCGAGTGGTCGTCGGCAAAGGCTTGGCTGGACGTCGAGCGGCGCAACCAGGTCGTCCAAGCGCTGGACGAGGGAACTTCCTATCGATCGTGAGCGGGTGACGCCCATGGACATCATCGGAATCGGCACCGACATCACCGAATGCTTGCGGATCGCCCGGATGATCGAGCGGCACGGCGAGCTGTTCATCAACCGCGTTTACACGCCCGCGGAGATCCGCTACTGCCAGACCCGCAAGCAGGCGACTCAACACTTCACCGGCCGCTGGGCCGCGAAGGAAGCCGTGCTGAAGGCCCTGGGGACGGGCTGGGTCCGGGGCATCAGTTGGCGCGACATCGAGATTCGCAACGAGCCGAGTGGCAAGCCGGTCGTCGCCGTCCGCGGCGGCGCCAGCGACGTGGTCGAGCGCCTCGGCATCACCAAGCTCTTAGTGAGCATCTCCCACTGCCATACGCACGCCACCGCCTACGCGATCGCGGTCGGCGAAGGGGGGGAGGGAATGGTGAACGACGATTGACGATCTCTACAGCAGGGGTCTCGGGCTACGAGGCGCGATGGGGGCGTGTGGAGGGGCGTACGACGGGTGGGAAGCCGATTACCCGAAAGCTTGCCGCAGCATGATGGACAAGTGACGAACAGGGGGGGAGTCGGCTGCCTATTTGTCGGCCGTCCTCTTCGGGGTTTTCTTCTTGGCAGTCTTTCTCTTGGAAGTCTTCTTGGCCGTCTTCTTGGCAGTCGTTTTCTTGGCGGGCTTCTTCTTGGCCGGCTTCTTCTTGGCCGTCGTTTTCTCGGCCGTCGTCTTCTTGGCGGGGCTTTTTTTGGCTGCCTTTTTGCGAGTGGCCCGGCGTGTCGGCCCTCGGGCGGCGCGTTCGGTCAGGAGGTCCAGGGCCCGCGCGAGGGTCAGCTCGTCCGGGGCGAGGCCCCGCGGGAGCGAGGCGTTGGTCTTGCCGTCGGTGACGTAGGGGCCGTAGCGCCCGTCGAGCAACTGGACCGGGTCGCCCGTGACCGGGGAGACGTCGAATACCTTGATCGGCTCTTTGCGCCGTGCGCTGCGGCCGCGCCGCTTGGGTTGCGCCAGCAACTCGAGGGCTTGTGGGAGCGTCACGTGCAAGGGGGAGAGGTCGTCGGACAGGGATCGGGTCTCGTCGCCGCACTTGACGTACGGCCCGAACCGCCCGTTGTGGGCTACGATCTTCTCCCCGTTTTCCGGGTGCTCGCCCAGCTCGCGGGGTAGGGTCAACAGCTTCAAGGCCAGCTCCAAGTCGACGTCTTCCGGCTGCATCCCCTTCAGGAGCGAAGCATTCCGGGGCTTCTTGTCGCCGTCGGCCGTGCCGCGCTGAACGTACGGTCCGAAGCGGCCGACGCGAAGGAAGACCGGCTCGCCGGTCTCGGGACAGGTGCCCAGCGGCTCTTCGCCCTGGGCTGCTTTGTCCAGTAGCTCCAAGGCGACCTGCAAGGTCAGCTCGTCGGGGGCAAGCCCCTCCGGGATGCTCGCCCGGCGATCTCCCTGTTCCACAAACGGTCCGTAGCGGCCCACGCGCACGTAGACCTCGGCCCCCGCATCGCCGTTCCCTTCCGGCCTGCCCACCAGGATGCGACTGACTTTCCGGGCGTCGATCTCCCCGGCCTTGCTCTCCAGAATCTGTTTCAGCCCGTCGTGGTCGTTGCCGAAATAGAACGCCCGGAGATAGTCGACGTGGCCCATTTCTCCGCGGCTGATGGCATCCAGATCGTCCTCCATCTCGGCGGTGAACTGGTAGTCAACCAGATCCGGCAGGTGAATCTCCATCAACTGGCAGACGGCGAAGGCGACCCAGGTGGGCACCAGCACGTTCCCCCGCTTGAACACGTAGTTGCGTGCGAGGATCGTGTCGATGATCGACGCATACGTGCTGGGGCGGCCGATGCCCTCTTCTTCCAGCTTTCGCGTCAGCGCCGCTTCGCTGTACCGCGTGGGAGGCTGCGTGGTGTGGCCTTTCGGCTCCAGTTCGACGCACGTCAGGCTCTCCCCCACGGCAACGGCAGGCAACAAGGTCTCTCGGTCGGCCAACTCGGCCTCCGGATCATCGGACCCTTCCACGTAGGCCCGCAGGTAACCCGGAAACTCGACCGTCTTGCCGCTGGCCTGGAAAAACGCGTCGCCCGCCTCGACCACGATCGCGAGGCGTCGGCCCCGGGCATCGGCCATCTGGCTGGCGACGGTGCGTTTCCAGATCAGGTCGTAGAGCCTGAATTCGTCGGCGCTGAGCGCGGAGCGGAGCGCCTCGGGGAAGTCGAACGGGGACCCGGCCGGGCGGATGGCCTCGTGGGCCTCTTGCGCGTTCTTGACCTTGGTCGCGTAGACCCGGGGCTGCCCGGGCAAGTACTCGGGTCCGTACTGGGACTCGACCAGATCGCGTGCCGCCTGGACGGCGACCGTCGCCAGATTGGTCGAGTCGGTCCGCATGTAGGTAATGTGGCCCGTCTCGTAAAGGCTTTGGGCGACCTGCATCGTGTGCCGGGCCGTGAAGCCGTACTTCCGGTTCGCCTCCTGCTGCAAGGTGCTGGTGGTAAACGGTGGGTAAGGCCTTGACGTATAGGGCTTGTCTTCGACCGAGCGAACCCGGCAATCGCCCCGCTTGACCCGCTCGACCAGCTTCTCGGCTTGCTCCCGGTCCAATTGCAGCAGGGAAGGGTCTCTCAGCCGCCCCGTGGCAGGATCGAAATCGCGGCTGGCGGGGAGCTTGCGACCGCCCACCGAAACCAGGGTCGCCCGGAAGCTCTTCCCGCTGGCCTTGGTAAACTCGCCCAAGAGATCCCAGTAGTTCGCCGCGGCAAAGGCCATGCGCTGGCGTTCCCGCGTGACGATCAGCCGCACTGCCACGCTCTGCACCCGCCCCGCCGAGAGCCGCGGACGAACCTTCCGCCACAACAGCGGCGAAACCTCGTAGCCGTAAAGCCGGTCGATGATTCGCCGCGCTTCCTGGGCCCGGACCAGATTCTCGTCGATCTGACGAGGCGCCGCCATTGCCTGCAAGATCGCCTCCTCAGTGATCTCGTGGAAGACCAGGCGGTGAACCGGCACCTTCGGTCGGAGGATCTGGCAGAGATGCCAGCTAATCGCCTCGCCCTCGCGGTCTTCGTCGGTAGCCAGGTAGAGAGCCTTGGCCTCCTTGAGCAGACTCTGCAACTTGCGGACCTGCTTGGCCTTCTCGTGGGGGATCACGTAAACCGGCTCGAAGTCCTTCTCGACATTCACCCCGAGGTGGGCCCACTCTTCCCCCTTGTACTGCTCGGGGATTTCCTTCGCCCCTTGCGGCAGGTCTCGCACATGCCCGATGCTTGCCGCAATCGTGTAGCCGCTCCCCAGAAACCGCCCGATCGTGCGAGCCTTGGCCGGCGACTCGACGATCACCAGGGAGGTGCCTTTGCGGGCTTGTGCTTTCTTGGCCATCGTAAAACCGGGTATATGGAGAGTCTAGGCAAGGATTGTCAATTAGTATCTGCTACGGATGTCCCCATTCCTGAATCGACCGGAACGAGGCCGGACGATTGCTTCATTCGGCCTGATCCTCAGGGGATTCGGGCCCGGAATTGTACTCCGTGCCCCCGGCCGCACAATGGCCCAATTCGGAATAGGTGACCGTATTTGCCGGTTCCCGACCCGTCTGTCGGGCCATATCCGGGGAATCAGGATGCCCGGGAAACCCTTTTGGGATTGCATTTACGTCAATCCGTCTTAGAATTGCCGGACTCCGCCCGGGCTTTCGGGCGCGACACCATTAATACGCCGCGGGCTCGCTTGTCAAGTGGAATTTGGCGGGCGGACCCCCTCCAGAGAGGGATATGCTACCATGGCCAGCCCATTCAAGGTATTCCGCAAGAACCAGAAGCTGATGCTCGCCTTCCTGGGTGTGCTGGTGATGGTCGGTTTCGTGATCCTGCCGATCTTGATGCAGGGGATGGGTGTGCGGAAGCAGACCAATCCCGGCGTGGCCACCACGACCAGATACGGCAACCTCCAGGAAGCAAACCTCCGCAGCCTGCGGTGGCGGCGGCAGGTGGCGATCCGTTTCTTCCAGGCCCTGGGCCGGGCAGTCATCATGGCCGAGGGGAACCCCATGGCCCTAAGTCTCGTGCTGCGTGACATGGCGCCCAGCGAGGACGTCGGGCCCACCAGCGACGAGGCGTTGGTGGAGACGTGGTTGCTGGCACGCCGCGCCGAAGAGCTCGGTTTCCTGGTCGACGAGCGGGCAGTGGTAACCTTCCTCGACGGCCTGGCGCAGAAACGAGTCTCCCCGAAGGGCTGGGCCGGAATCCTCCAATCCGTCGGCCTCAGCGATCAGGACCTGGTCGGCGTGTTGCGCGACGAGCTGTTGGCGCTTTACTTGAAACGAGCATTCCGTTTCAGCTTGCAGGGCGATACCCCCGCACAACGGTGGGACTACTTCCAACGACTGAATCGCAAGGTGACCATCGAATCGTTGCCCGTCGAGGTCTCCGGTTTCGTCGATCAGGTCGCCGATCCGGACGAGGCGACGTTGGAGGAGTTCTTCGACCGGTACAAGGACAAGCCCCACGACCCGACTTCGCCCGATCCCGGTTTCCGGGAGCCTACGAGAATCAAGGTCGAATACCTCAAAGCGGAATATGAGAGCTTCTTCGAGCAGGAGAAAAAGGCCGTTGCCGCCGACGAGGTGAGCGACTACTACAAGGCGAACCGAGAAAACTACAAGAAGGAGAAGCTGCCCGAGTTCTTCGACGAGGAGCCGGCGGCCCCGAAGAACAAGCCCGAGGCCCCCACCGCCGAAGACAACGCAGCGGCAGCCGAGTCGCCGAGCGAGAGGACGAGCCCCGAACCCGCCAAAGCCGAACTTCCTCAAGCCGATCCCGCGAAAGCCGAACCCGCGAAAGCGGTGCCCACCAAAGACGAGCCCCCAGCCCCGGGCGCGGCCGACAAGCCCGCGAGCAGCGAGAAGGAGCCGGCCGCCACGGAGCCGGCGGACCGGTCGGCGCCCGACGCTGCGGACTCCAACGAGGACACGTCTGCTCTTGAGATCACGTCGCCCTTCCACCTGGCCTCGTTCGCACCAGAGGACCAGGAAGAGCCGAAGGCGAGTGAGCCGGAGCAACCTGCGGGTGCCTCGGAGAAATCAACCGTCAAGGCGGCGCCGGCCGAAAAGACCGCGCCGGAACCGGCACCTAAGGAGCAACCTCCAGCCGAGGCATCCCCGCCAGAGAAGTCGCCCGTCGAGCCGCCCTCCGAACCGCCGGCAGCCGATTCGACCTCCCCGGAAAAACCAACCGCCGAGGCAAGCTCCGCAAAAGAGCCGCCAACCGAGCCGATGTCCCCGGCGGGGCCGGCCATCGAGGCAAAGGCCCCGGAACAGCCGGCGGTCGAGAAAACGCCGGCCGAAGGGCCCGCCCTCGCGACGGAAGAGCCGACCGGCGAGAAGAGTGAGCCGACGGCGAAAGCCGAGCCGAAAGCGCCCGAGGGCGAGGCCGCCGCGTCCGCGAAGCCGCAGTACCTCCCGCTGGAGAAAGTCGAGGACGAGATCCGCGGCAAAATCGCCCGAGAGAGAGCCGACGACAAGATCGAGAAGGTGCTGAACGACTTGCGGAACGAGCTGTCGCAGTATCACGACAAGCTGATCCGGTACGAAGTCGACGTCCAGACCAAGAAGGAGGGCGAAGCGCCCACGCCTCCCGAGAGGCTCGATTTTGCCAAGCTGGCCGAAGAGCACGGCCTGAAGGCCGGTCCCAAGGAGGACAATTGGGAGGGCGCCCCCGACGAGTGGATTACGGCACTGAACGCTCAAGACCTGGACATCGGAAAGTCGACGGTCGGAGGGCAGCTTTCGTTCCTCGAATCCGTGTTCGATCTCCCGAACCACCGGCCCCAGGTCTCCCAAGATGCGAACGGCGACCGCTACTTGTTCTGGAAGCTGGAGCAGGTCGAGGAGAGGACCCCGAGTTTCGGCGACGAAGGCGTGCGCGAGCGAGTTCTTCGCCAGTGGAAAATGATCGAAGCCCGAAGCCTGGCTACCGAGGCGGCGGAACGCATGGCGGCCGAGGCCCGCGCGGCCAACCAACCGCTCGGCGAGGCCTTTGCCGAGCGGCCCGGGATCGCGGTCACCGAATCGGAACCCTTCAGTTGGCTGGACTACGGGGCGATCCCGGCGTGGATGGCCCAGGGGCCCCCGAGCCTGGGCGACGTCCGCGGAGTCGAGGCCCCCGGAAACGACTTCATGCGAGCCGTGTTCGACCTGAAGAAGGGGGAGATCGGCACGGCCGTGAATCAGCCGCAGACGGCGGTCTACGTCGTCCGAGTGACCGACAGCAACCCCTTGCCCGATACCCTCTGGCACACGTTCGTCAACGAGACCTACTGGAACTATTTCCGTGCGGCCGATCACGACCGATCCGTGGCGGAACAGGCGTGGCTCGACGGGATCCGGTCGGAGTCGGGCTTCCGCTGGGACCCGGAGTACCAGCGCCAGGCGGCCCAGCGCCAAGCCGACTGAACGCTCCTTCCGTCGTTGAGGGTCCGCACGCGCCTGGATTCGCGATGGGAAGAGTCTCTTCCCCTCGCTACGACTGCCGTGAGGGCAGCTTCGGTGCCTTGGGGCGGCTACGCCGCGGCGGCCGGCGGCGTGGGGATCTTCTTGCCCTGGAGCTGATAGACGTACGCCAGCACCTCGGCCACGGCGGCGTACTTGTCGTGGGGGATCGGCCGGTTGACGTCCACCTCGCGATAGAGGGCCTGGGCCAGCGGCTTCTTCTCCACGATCGGGATCCCATGCTCCAGGGCCAAGCGGCGGATCCGCTGGGCAATCACCCCAGCGCCCTTGGCGACCACGATCGGCGCAAGCATCGTCTCCGGCTCGTACTGGATGGCGACGGCCAGCTCCGTCGGGTTGGTGATCACCACGTCGGCCTGGGGCACGGCCTGCGAAAGCCGTGAGAGCGCCAACTGGCGCTGCACCACGCGTCGCCGGGCGATGATCTGCGGGTCGCCCTCCAGGTTCTTCATCTCCTCGCGGACTTCCTGGGGCGTCATCTTCAAGTCCTGATCGTGCTTCCACCGCTGGAAGGCGTAGTCCAAGATCGCCAGCACCAGCAGGGCCAGCCCCACCTTGATCGTGGTCCACATCAGGATTTCCAAAAGATGGACGCCGATCTCCAGCACGGACAGGGCGCTGAGCCCCAGGATCGTCTCCCGCTCGCCGTAGAGCGACACGAACGCCACCGCCGCGATCACCGCGATCTTGAACAGCCCGAACACAAACCGGGCGGCGCTGGCGATGGAGAACAGCCGCCCAAACCCCTTGATCAGGCTCAGTCGCGAGACGTCGGGGCTGAGCTTGGCCGGCAGGAAGAGGAACCCGACCTGTGCCAGGTTCACCGCGATCGCCGTCAGCATGATCAGCCCGAAAATCGGCAGCAGGCACTTGGCCAATCCCATGACCGTGGTGTTCCACACGACCATGGCCCAATCGACGTCGGCCACGAGCGAGGCCTCGCCGCCGAGCTGACGCGTCGTGTACCAGCCGAGGAAGTCGATGAGCTTCTCTCCGGACATCAGCAGGACCAGCGTTCCTACCAAGAGCAGCAGGGCCGAGCCGAGGTCCTGGCTGCGGGCGACTTGTCCCTCCTCGCGGGCCTTTTGCCTGCGATGGGGGGTCGGTTCCTGGGACTTGTCGCCTTGCTGGTCGGGCATGGATCAGGCAAGCCATTCCGTCTGAAGCGGGACGTGGAGGGCCTCCAGCAGGATCTCCATCGCCGGCTCGAACTGGTCCTGGAACACCCAGGTGGCGGCCCCCAACGACAACGCCAGCATGCCGAACGTGAGCATGGAGTTCATCCCGAAGCCGACCGCCAGGATATTCAACTGGGGCAGCGTCCGGCTGATCAGGCCCATCACCAAGGTGGACAACAACAGCGAAGTGACCACCGGCGCGGCCGCCCGGACCGCCAAAACGAAGCTTTGCGCAAGCAGGAGCACGAACGTTTCGGCGATGGAAGTGGGCACGGCGCCGCTGCCCGGCGGGATCGTCCGAAAGGTATCGAGAAGGCCGGCCAACACGATCCGGTGCCCGCCAATCGTGACGAAGACGGCCAGCGTGACCAGGAGCATCAACCGCGAGAACATGGGAATGCTCGTGCCCGACGAAGGATCGAACACGTCGGCCAGGAGCAGCCCGCCCATCCGCCCGATCATCTGGCCTGCCAATTGGACGCCGGAGAAAAGGATCACGATCCCCAACCCCAGGCTGAGGCCGATCACCAGCTCGCTCCCCAGCACCACGAGGTAGTTGACCGTGTTGCCCGGGTGTTGGACCGCGACGTCCCATTGCGTGGGCGTGATCAGCACGGCCAACGCCACGGCCAACAGCGCGCGGACCCGCGCCGGGACCTCCGGCGTGCCGTAAATCGGCGCCGTCATCACCAGCCCGCTCAACCGCGTGAGAACCAGCGTGAACAGGAGGAACTTCTCGACGTTGATCTGGGCAAGCCAGTCCATCTTGGTCGGAATGACTCGTTGGTGAGCGTGACGGGGTGACGGGGTGACGGGGTGACAAAGCGGATCTCCTCACCCCGTCACCTTGTCATTCCGTAGGCACTACAGCATGTCGGGGATGCCCGTGATCAGGTCGCTTGAATACCGGAGCATGAGCGTGATCAGCCAGGGGAGCGCGAGGCTGAGGGCCAGGACCATGGCCACGATCTTGGGGACAAAGGAAATCGTCTGTTCCTGGATTTGGGTGAGCGCCTGAAGCAGCCCGACCAGCAGGCCGACGACCGTTCCGACCACGAGCACCGGCGAGCCGATCAGCAGGGCCATCCAGATGGCCTCGCGGCCGAGTTGGATTGCGTCGTTGGGGTCCATGGGAGTTGGGAGTTGGGAGTTGGGAGATGGGAGTTGGAGGTTAGGGATGCGGGGGAGGGGGCCGGGGCGATTGGGGCCGGCTGTCGCCGGCCCCGGGGCCCTGATCCCCGTCCCCCGAACGTCACGTGAACGGCTGGAAGCTTTCCATGAGCATTCCCACGACCAGGTGCCAGCCGTCCAAAAGGACGAACAGGAGAAGTTTGAACGGCAGCGAGATGATCACCGGTGGGAGCATCAGCATGCCCATGGAGACCATCACGCTGGCAATCACCATGTCGACAATCAGGAAGGGAAGATAGATCTGGAAGCCGATCAGGAACGCGGTCTTCAGCTCGCTGAGCATGAACGCGGGCAAGAGGACCTGGAGCGGCACGTCGTCCGCGGCGATGCCCTCGTCGCCCGGGTCGGGAGCGTTGGGCGAATACTGCCAGAGCAGATACACGTCGTCGGCGTTGCCGCAGCGCTCGATCTGCAGGATCATGAACCGCCGGATCGGCACCACTCCGGCCCTACACGCCTCCTCGACGCCGATCTCGTGGTTCGTGTACGGGCGGATGGCCCGGTCGTAAACCTGTTTCCATACGGGCGCCATGATCAGCAAGGTCAGAAACAGGGCCATCGAGGTGATCACCTGGCTCGGCGGAAGCTGCTGCGTGCCGATGGCCTGACGCAGGAGCCCCAAAACGACCACGATCCGCACGAAGCACGTCGTCATCAGAAGCACGGCCGGGGCCAGGCTGAGCACGGTCAGAAGCAGCATCACCTGGAGCGTGGAGCTGAGTCCTTCCGGACTGGCCCATTCTTGCGGCCCTCCGCCGAGGCTCTCCGGCATCTCGATGGAAAGCGGCTGGTTGGCCATGTCCTGGGCCGTCGCCGGGCTGAAGAGGCTCACGCCGACCAAGAGCACGGCGGACCACGCCAGCAGGCGGCGCAGGCGGCTGGTCCGCCAGCGAGCCAGGGCGTTTTTCCTGCGTTCGGCGATCGATGCCGATTCAGACATCGTACCCCTCCAAGGTGCCATTGCGCGTCCTAGGCACACCCGTATTGGCCAGACGGACGTCGTCGCCATCCATGCCCGACGGCCCGGGCCCGGCCGGCTGCCCTGCGAATTGCTGGAGCACGTGCCGGAACGTTGCCGTCGTGCTACCCGGCCGCGCCTGGCGGCAGAGGCCGGCGAGGCGACTGACCTCGTCCGGGTCGGTGATCTCGGTGAGGGTCTCCACCCCCGTCGGACTGAGCGAGACCAGAAGCAGCTTGCTCCCGCAACGGACCAGATGGACCTGAGCCTTCCCGGCCAGGGCCGCCCGACCGAGCACCTCCACCACTTCGCCGGGCAGCAGAAGGGACGCGCCCGGGACCGTGCGGCGCATGGCCCACGCAACCACGAGAAACAACCCGAGCACCACGCTCAGACTGCTGGCCACCGTGACCCACGACGGCGGGCTTCCGGCCCGGGCGCCCCCCCCGGTCTTCCCCCTCCGGCCGGATTTTCCAGGGGGAGAGAGACGGACAGGAGCGTCGTCGCCGTGCGGCGAGATCGTGAGGGAACCGGGATGATTGTCCGGAGACGCGGGCCCTTCCTGATGCGGCGGCCGTTCGGGCCGGCCCATCTCGGCCGCGCGCTGAGGAGGTGTGGGCGACGGGGACTCAAAACCGACCGGCCTGACTTCGCCCGACCTGGTCGCCAAGTCCGCCTGCAACTGCCGGCTTGCCTCGTCAGCCAGACTGCCGTGCATCCTGGCCGGCGTGCCACCGGGACTGGCCCGCTGGCCCGTCTGGCCGGCCAGGCCCATCGAGCCGGCCAGCGCCAGCATCAGTCCGACGATTCCCGCCGTTGGGGGCATCCTTGCACTCCCGCTGGTTTTTTTCTCAAGTCGGCCAAGGCCCGTGGACGATATCGATAACGGGTCGTTGCAGCCTGAGATTGTCCGGACGCGACACGATCTCCAGTCGCAAGGTCACGCTTGCGGCTGTCTTTCCTTCCTGCGGAACCCTTACCCCCCGTCGGTTGGGCCTCCTGCCCATTCGACGCGGATCAGCTCCCGGCGTTTGACCCGGCAATCAGCTCGCCTACGCGGACGCAGAAGTTGTCATTGAGCACAAGGACTTCGCCGCGGGCGATCAAACGTTCGTTGACGTAGATGTCGACCGGATCCCCGGCCAGCTTGTCCAGGGGGACGACGGATCCCTTGCGGAGCTTGAGCACGTCTTCCAGGTACATGTCGGTCCGCCCGAGCTCGATTTTCACGTCGAGCTGGACGTTGCTGATCAGGTCGAGCGTAGCACTCTCGGTCGAGGCGGGCTCGCCCAGGAACTGCTCGAACTCGAACGGTGCCACGCCGGGCGGGATGCTCGCCCCGGTTTCCGAGTCGATCGACTCCAGCGCCCTCTCCGCTTGATTGAGCAGATACTCGATGTCGGCTTGGCCCATCGCGCTTTCCCCGGCGCCGGAGGGCGCCGCGGCCTTGTGGCCTGCGGAAGCCGGGGCGGGCGACGCCTGCGCGGGCGAGGACCCGGCGCCGGCCTGGTTGAGCAAGCGGTCGATGTCCGCTTGTTGCAGGCCCTCGTCCGTGCTTTTGCGGCCCGGCGAATCCGAGGCCCGAGACGCCCGGCTCGTCGAGGCCGAGCTGCCGGTCGCGCCTTGGCCCCCCTTGCTCAGCAAGGTCTCGATGTCGCTTTGACTGAGCGGGTCGTCGGATGGGGTGTCGGCCTGCGGGCGCCCTTGCTGCGCTTCGTCCGGCGAATCCTGCTTGGAAGACTGCCGCCGTTGGAGCAGTTGCTCGATCTCATCCTGGTTGACGAGTTCGTCGGCCATCGGAATCCGTTCCTGGCTTGGGCCTCCAATGTCGTTGGAGGCGTCCCTACCGTAGCCCTATCCCTGCACCAGCAAGGGGGGCTGCTAGCACTGCCGGCTACTGTTCGATGAAGGAGAATTCGCTGAATATGACTGCTTGAAGAAGAGGCTTGCCGAGGGTCCTGTTAGTTTTCTCCAAAATCTTCCTTTTGATCAACCCCAACCCGGCGTCGGTCAACTCCGAAAGCTCGCAGCCACGGACGGTCACGATCACTTGGTCGCGGAAGCGGTGGGTGTTCTCTTGCCACGCCAAGTCGAACTTCGGCTGGTCGTCGGGATGGATGGTTCCGTACATGTGGAAGTCGATCCGCAGCGTCGTGTTGGAGCGCGGCTGGAAAGAAACGACGTGGAACTCCCCCAGGTCGACCTCCATCTGGTCTTCCAGGGCTGCGTCGGCTTGGTCTTCCGCCGGCAGTAGCGCGCCGGCCTCCAAATCCGTGGTGACCACTCCGGCCATGACCGCCGTCTGTGAAGGACTGGGTATGAACAGGTAGGCGACCAGGCACTCCACGGCAACGACGCCCCCGACGAACGCCACGACGGAGAGCCTGGACAGGATCGACGATCCGCGTCCAACCGGAGCCGTTGCGTGCTCGGCCGCATCTTGTTCCGGCGCGGGTGCGACTTGCTTGGCCATAGGATCGAGATAACGTTTGAAGGAAGTGCCTGACTACACCTTGTGGGGGTACGTCAGCCGACGCGGGATGGGTCTACTGCGGATGGTCCATGTTCGTGTGGCTCCCGCCTGCGCGAGCTCACCGGCCGGCCGACGACGTGGCTGGCGGATAGCCCATAATTCCCCTTACTTAAATATATAGCCCAGTTTTTCTCTTCGCCCCCACCAAGTAGCCCCCGCAAATGCTGTTGGACGAAAGCGGGAGACAGATCGCAAAACGCTTTGTTGCAAGGACTTATGTACTGCGGGCCATCGTTAGGGCGTCTCCTCCGTTGTGCGTGGTTTCTTTCGCTCCGTCTCGGTTCCTTCCAGGTCCTCTGTCAGCGTGTCGAGCAGGAAGATCTCGACCCTCGCGTTCTTCTTTCGCAACAGTTCGTCGTAGCCGAGATGGAGCGGCTCGTTCTCGCCGGCCACCCCGAATCGGATCCGCTTGGGACTGACTCCCAACTGGACGAGATACTCCATCACCTTGGAGCATCGGGCGTAGGCCAACTCCCAGTGGCTTTGGTAGGGGGAGCCGGGCCCCAGGGGGCGCGTCGACGTGTGGCCGCGGATCTCGATTTTCTGTGGCTTCCCGCCGATGACGCGGGCGATGGCCTGAAGCGTTTTGCGGTGCTGTTCGGTCAGCCGGCTGCTTCCTTCTTCAAAGTAGACAACGCCCCCCTGGGTGGAGTCGTCGGACGGTCGGATTGCCGTGACGCGCGGGTGGTCGCCCACGGGCGCCTGGACCTTGTCGCCGCCGTTCATTGTGTTCTGCCGCCTGGCGCGTCCCAGGCTGGGCAGCCGGTTGAGCGCCGAGGTGGTGGCGGGGAGACGGCCGGGCAAGAGGCTGAGGGCAGCCGTTTCGTTGCCGAACTGCCGACGGAGCGACTCGATGAGAGCGAAGCTCTCCTCCTGCTTGATTTCGCTCATGGAGAACAACAACACGAAGAAGGTGAGCAGAAGCGACATCATGTCGCCGAAGGTGATCACCCATTCCGGGATCCCCGCTTGTTCTTCCTCTTCGATCGCCATCGGATCAGGCGGCCTCCTGGGCTTCTGCCCTGAGTTTCGGCGGGATAAAAGTGGTGAGCTTCTGCCGGATGACGCGGGGGTTCTCGCCCGATTGAATGGCCATGATGCCGCGGACCACCACTTCCATGGCCAGAAGCTCGGATTTGTCGATCAAGGCCAACTTCTCGGCACAGGGCAGAAAAAACACGTTGGCCGCGACTGCCCCGTAGAGGGTGGTAATCAGGGCCACGGCCATCCCGGGACCGAGGGCGTCAGGGTCACTGAGGTTTCCGAGCATGATAATCAACCCCATGAGGGTTCCGATCATGCCGAATGCCGGGGCAAAACGGCCCATTTGGTCCAGGACCTTCTTTCCGTTCCGATGCCGGCTGGCGACGGCTTCCATTTCGGTCCGCAAGATGTCTTCGATGACTTCCGGCCGGGTACCGTCGACGGCCATTTGGATCCCCAACACGATGAACGCGTTGGAGATGTCCTCGACCCGGCTTTCCAGGGCCAGGAGCCCATCTCGGCGGGCGGTCTCCGCCAGAGAGACGACTTGCTCGATCAGGTCCGGGAGGTCTTCCGCCTTGTTGAAGAAGACGTTCTTCGTCACCCGTCCCAGGTTGAGGAAGCTCTTCAACGGAAAACAGACGAGCGCTGCCGCGATAGAGCCCCCAAAAACCACCATCAAGGAGGGGTAGTCGATGAACGCCCCGAAGGACGCCCCCGGGGCGATCGCGATCGTGATCACCAACAAGGCGCTTCCGAGCAACAGGCCCACGACGCTGGCAATGTCCACTTTCTCGCGCTTCCTAACTCGTATGCCTAGGTGTGGTCGGGCCCCGCGCCGGTTCCACGGTGTGACCAGGCGCTGCGGCCTGACGTTGAGGGTCCGCCGGCGGGGGCAGCAAGCGCTTCGCCTGCTGATACGTCACCGCGCGGCGGAGGACCTCGTCCATCGATTCGACCACCACGATCCGCTCGCCCGTGGTGAGGGTGATGAACGTGTCCGGTCGCTGTTCGACGTACTGGATCAGGTCGGCATTGAGGACGAATGCCTCTCCCCCCAATCGGGTTAGCTTGATCATCGTGCTTTCGATGTTGCCGGGGTCCGGTGGGAAAGCGGCCCGTCCTGCTTCTCCAACAGCCCTCGTAAACCATACGTTTGGATACGCTAGGGTCAACGACGCAACAACAGGAGTTCATCGATCATTTCTTGGGCCGTGGTAATCACGCGGGTGTTCCCGCGGTACATGGTCGAGGCGAGGATCAGATCGATCAGGTTTCCGCTGATGTCGGTATTGGAGAGTTCCACGGCCCCGGCAACGATGTTGCCGATACCCTGCTGGCCGGGGTCTCCTTCCACCGGCAGCCCGGAGTTCACCCCCTCGGAATAGAGGTTTTCGCCCCGTTGTTCCAGGGCGGTCGGATTGGCGAAGCGGGCCAGCCGGATTTGTCCGAGGCCTCGGGTCACGCCGTTGGAGAAGGTGCCGCGGATGATGCCGCTCTCGTCGATGGCGAAGGCCGTCAAGGAGCCCGGCGCACAGCCGTCCTGGCGCGACACGGCCCAATAGCTGCCCTCGTCCTCGGTGGCGGCCAAGCCGGAGAGCTTCGAGAAGTCGATCTCGAAGGTGAGGGGCGAGGTGCTGGAGACGTGTCGCCGGTCGATCGATACGGCCGTTTCGGAAGCGTCGACGAGACTCCCCGTTCCGTCGAACGTGAGCAGCCCGGTGCCGACGGCGATATCGGCCCCGGTCTGGGGATCGTTGTCCGAGGAGTCGGCGAACCAACGATAAACCGTGGCCGTGCTGCCGCGGGACTCCAGCACGGCCGTCAGCCGCACGCGCAGGGGGATGCCCAACGTGTCGTAGACGAGGAAGTCGGTGACCGCGCTTTCCCCCACGGCCGATTGGATCGAGTCGAACGAGAGGTCAATGTTTTCCTTGCCGCTGGCGGTGACCAGTTGCATCGACGCCGCCTTGACATCGATGGCGTTCCCTTCGCCGTTATTGCCCGTCAGCAGGATGCGACCGTCGAGCGTGACTTTCCCGCCCGGGCTCGTGCTGGAGCCGGCATCGGGTGGGATGTCGCTTCCTTCCTGGATGCCCAGGGCCTCTTCCATGAA
>Ga0307378_10003911_pt1 | contig 21592 bp, 39 predicted proteins | sample UN1MG_FD_202238 | JGI IMG/M metagenome (GOLD analysis project Ga0307378, IMG submission 202238) | Soil microbial communities from Risofladan, Vaasa, Finland - UN-1 | ecosystem: Environmental > Terrestrial > Soil > Coastal area > Acid sulfate soil | place: Finland: Risofladan, Vaasa | collected...
TGAGCTGGTACTACTTGATGATGAACTCGAGCTTGAGCTTGAGCTTGAGCTGGTTGACGAACTGCTTGAACTTGAGCTTGAATTAAATAGTATTTCAATGTTTTGCACATACCCAGTTTGACTACCAGTTCCACTACCCCTTGAAGACAGTGCGTATAAATATCTTTTTGCGATTGGTGTTCCATCGACAACTGTTACGGTATCGACTAGTGCGGTCCTACCAGAATCTGAGTAAACATAAAGATTGATCGAAGTACCCAATCTCGTTATTGTAAAGTAACGAATAGGCATTGTCGCACCCGCATAAATATATGAATCTTGAGAACCACCTAAATGCTCAAGATATATAAACGTGTTAGGGGATGATGTAAATGCCCTTACTACCACACCATCATTAGCAGTATTCATAGCATTCCAAGTCCCGATGGTATTTGATAAGCCGAATATAACAGTATTGCCGTTTGCAGTGCCAGCGGTAATTGCTGCCTCAAAATTAATTGAGAAATCATCGAAAAAGTCAACACCATAGTCTTTATAAACATAAGAAGTAGTATTAGCCACCATGGTATCAAAATCCACTCTGAGTGGGGTAACCGTTATATCATTACCACTGTCTACTTCCGTGAACAAAGCTAAATTTTCATATGGTTCATAACTGGTAGAACTTGATATTGAACTTGATGAACTCGAGATTGAGCTGGATGATGAACTAGTTCCATCACAATAGGCTAGGGGACCGTTGTAATCGAATGAATCTTCTTCTAAAATTTTCCAAGATTCTATATCAAGTTTTATTTTATTATAAATCTTCATTCAATATCTCCATTTTTATATTTTATAGGATTGTGAAGTGGGGGATTACTCCATCCTATCTAAAAAGCACAGATGAGCCAATCGAACGATCTTCGTAAAGGTTGTCAATCCCCTCACTCTTCTCTCGTCTTCGTTCAATTAGATTACTGTTCATCAACTCAAAATTCTCTATAATTGAGTTCAGGTGATAGGCTAATTGAATATCTTCTGGTGCAGGATCGTCCAGCATTTCCAATTCAGATATTAGGTTTTTTAAATCTTCGAACCACTCCTGTACATTTGTTGAATGTGTATTCCTTAGAAAATTTTCGAATAACAACATGTTTATATCCCCCCGAAAGTTAATTATTTATCCTACGACTGTAACATTTAAAATAGATGCGTGTGCAGCTGGCATCCATATTGTTACTGTATTTGCTACTGATAAATCTATATCTTGTGGTTGAATCATGAAATCGTCAGCTTCATCACGAACAGAAACCACGACATTCAAATGTCCTATTGCCGAAATATCAACATCCTGATAATAAGATCCACCCGATAAAGTCCATGAAGCACCAGCAAGAAGTCTATCTGATACAACTTGTGTAATATTTAAAAAATCTCCTGGTATGAAAAGAAGATCTATCGTTGATGCATTAACAGCTATACATTTACCAACATTTTGATAGCCGCCAGTGATAGCTTTAACATTTGTAACTGTTCCAGCTTCCAAAGACGATAAATAACAAACGTCTCCAACAGCCATCACTATTAGAGCTTGAACGGGGACATCTTCAACAACACCATATAATCTTCCTTGTCCAGTTCCATCTGCTTCCAAACCAACTTCCAAAACAGCCAATTCAGCCCTCGTAGCCACAGCCGTTGAAATTGCTAGTTGGGCTTCACCGTTTGTATCGATATAAGCCAAATCTCCAATCGCCAAACTATTTGTCGTATCGATATTTATAAGTGAGCCAGCATTTATCTGATCCCACCTATCACTATATCCAAGCCAAAACTGGTCGGTCTCACTGTCATAGACTATTCTGGAGGGGTCTCTAAAGGTATCATGCACTGGTAACTGCGTCTCTGTTCCAGCATAAAATTTAACATATTCTCTCTTATTTGCTGGAATAGATGCATCATAATCTGTGAAAGGATCGGCAACGATTCTATTGGCTATTCCAGAAACCGCGACCTCAACCACTCCCAATAGAAGCAAACTGGTAGCTGTTGCGTATGTTCCTCTCTGAGAAGGCTTTAGAATTTTGATGTCCACGTCTGGCGCTGGTCTAGATTTTACGTAGGTGTATTCAAGACAGACATAATACAATCCAGTTTCACCAAGTTCTCCACCGCCGCCACCAGCAGCATTGATGTAATGGCTAGCATCTTCAAAGTCCACCTGATGATCAGCAGTAACTTCGATTAAAACATCATCTTTAAAAACTGTACCCGTTTGAACTACGACTGCGGTTGTGGGTGCTGTAGAATCCAGAGTTAATCGCAGTGAATTTGTTGAGAGAAGAACATTATCATTTTGTGTTAACATTCTTGTAAGTCTATTTACGACATTTGAATTATATTCTGCAAATGGATCGACTGTTCTAGTTTGGGTTGGTTTACTGCTCATTTGAATATCTCCTATAGAACCTCTAATTTATTCTAAAGTTTTGGCATGAATTACTCTCGTAAATTTTATATTTTGTTCCTATTATTTATTGAATTAGGAATATTTTGAAAGTAGATGAGGTGTGGCCATTTTTAGCCACACCCCGTAACTATTTAACCTATGTGTGATCATATTTTTGATATACCTTTCACTAATATGTTCTCATTTTTTTAGCAAGTTAGATAATTTTTCTTATATGTTTTTCAATTCCTGTTATGCTTGGAGAATTTGAGTCTATGGAGATAACTTTCCAGCCATATTCTAACAATTTTCTGGTTCTATTTGGATCTTCACTTCCATATTCCATGTTGTGCCAAAAAGTCTTGGGGAACTCTATATTGACTTTCAACATTGGGTCGGAAAAGTCTGAGATAGTTGAATATACTAATACTTGTTGTATGTTAAATACTTCAATCACATAATCAATTTTTAGGTTAGGAAAATACTGAACCAAAAAATCAAATATCTCACCCCTTTTGGCATCCATTGGTGTTTGATATATTTTTGTTATCAAGCTCTTTGGAAGCTCAAAATCATCATCTATAACTGGAATATCTTCTTCAATAATGGTTTCGTCTCCAAGTATTTCAACATCCTCCTTGGAGAATTTGGAAGGATTGGAATACATACTTAAAGCCTTGAACTCCTCACTTGTCATTGGAGCGCCTGGAAATTTAAGATTATATTCACCATACTTTAACTTATGGGTTTTTAGATGTGATGGTGTCAGGATCATGAAAGTCTTTCCACAAAACTGACAAATAATTTTTCCCTTCTGATCGAATTTCGGATACGGCAATTCTTTTTCTTTTTCTTTCATTTTGATAGCTCCTTCACGATTTATAGTTTCAGTATTTTGTTCTAGTTATTTTTAAAGTTAAATGCAAATCTATATATATTAATAAGTGATAATAGAATCTTATTCACATATTTTTATAAAAGGAGATTACATGTTAAAGAAAGATGATTCCATAGAACGATTACCATATGTATTCGATTTGTTGTGGGATATAAAAACAAAAGAACAACTTATTAAACTAGTTAGCCAAATGGAAGAAGATTTAACCTCTATAAAAGAAGAAATGAAAAAATATAACATTAAACTTTAAGGAAAGGAGGTACGATGAAAACATTAATGGTAGGTGATCTACATGGACTGTATGGTTATTTGAATGAGGTGATTAAACAGGAGCAGCCCGACTTAATAATGCAATGTGGTGACTTCGGTTTTTTCCCTATGATTGAGAAGTATGCTGGAAGACAATCTGATATAAATACAACCCAAACTCAAGTTCGTTTCTGTGATGGCAATCATGATGATCATTGGAACCTTCGAAAGTTGAAGAATCTCTCAATCTTTCCGAATGTAATCTATCAACCAAGGGGTTCTGTTTACAGACTTCCCGATGGAAGAAACGTTCTTTTCATGGGTGGAGGAAATAGTATTGATAGGTATCGGCGTACAATCGGTATCGACTGGTGGCCAGAAGAAATCATCACCCAAAGCAATTTCAAAAATCTTCCAGAAGAGGATATCGATATCTTTGTCACCCATACATGCTCACATGAACTTTATGATAATTTCATTCAAGATGGTTTGGGTGGTAGTTATTCACCACGAAAAGATGCAGACCCATCATATACGGCTCTTTCTCAATTATGGAAAATATATAAACCAGCTCAATGGTTCTTTGGGCATTTCCATATAAATATGAGTGGTACATATGAAGGAACTCGTTGGCAATGCTTATCTGCACCCATGATTGGATCAGGAATGTGGTGGATGGAGTTAACCGATTAAAAGGAGATATACCAATGAAAAAACTTACTATGAAACAAGTACGAAAGGCTAGAATGAATGCATTTACCATGACTTTAAACTTTTGGTATAGGAATGAAAAATTTCTGACTTCCAAACATGCTTGCTGGCTGAGATTGCTGGCTGAATAAGGAGATTGCAGTGAACATTCACAGTTTAGCTATTGAGGTAACGCGAAGATGCAATATGAAATGTGCTCACTGTTTGAGAGGTGAACCACAAAATAAAACAATGCAACTAGAATATCTTCGCAGTTTTATGTCCCAAGTTGAATGTGTTTCGTGTGTCACTTTCACTGGTGGGGAACCAACTCTTCCAAGTGGAATGCAAGTTATTAGGGAGTTTATGGGTGTTTGTCGGGAGTTTGAAGTTGGGATAGAAAGTTTCTACATGGCTACAAATGCTAAGAAATGGCGACCCGAACTTCCTCGATTAATATCTGACCTCTATAATTTCTGTGGAGATAACGAAATTTCATGTGTCGATATTTCCACAGACCAGTTTCATGATCCCATTGCAAGGCAGCGGGAGGATTTCTACCATAAATTAACTGATGTCCTTGATTGGGATTATGGTATCACAAATATTGTTGACCAGAGAATGGATATTGAATATTCTAATGTTCTCAGTGAAGGTAGAGGATTGGAATTTATGGCTGGAAATCCATATCATCATATTGGTTTGGAAATTGATAAGGATCGCGACACTTATACAGTTAGAGATGGTGAGGTATATGTCAACTGCAAAGGAAATGTTATAGTTGGGTGTGACTGGTCGTATGAATCTCAAGATAATCCAGCTATGATTTTGTGTTCCGTAGATGATGATCTAAAAACAGCAGTTGCAAATGAACTCAAACACCAATTAGAAGCAGCATAAAAAGGAGAGATATCATGACAAAAACTATGATCGCCATTGAACTTTTTGAAATGACCCCGAATGGTTTACTAAAAGTTATAGAGATGGAAACTGAGGAAATCACCAAATTAGAAGATCAGCAAGCATCACTTTCTCAATTAACTGAAACATTATATAAAAATGATAAAATGTATATGGTTTTCGAGAATCAAGGTTTCGTCATCCGAGGTTTAGAAACAAAAACTATTGTTCTCAAGGGAAAGTATCGAATTGAACACGGCAACAAACCTGAATCAAACGTGAAATAAATCACCCATAAGCAGATGTGAGTCTTCGGGCTTGCATCTGCTTATTAGGAGAATATAATGGAACAAGTATTAATGATAATTTCCGTGTCACCACTACTATTAATTATTTTTCTATATCTATTATTAGTGGTTTATGATTTTGATATAATTGAATGGATTTATGAAAGGGGTAGGTAATAATGCAACTTGATTTATCGTCGATTATTAAACAATTACAAAGCAGCCAAAAGAAATTCAATTCCTCTAATTCCTCAACAGAAAAATATTCTATATTACAATCTATAAATCATCTTGCAGAACATTCTTTAAAATTTAGAGATGATCATTGGATTATGCGGGATCATAGAATAGGAATGTTGAGGGAACAGGGTATTGATATACATTGATCAAAACTTTTTTTTAAAATGGAGTTTAAAATGTCACATAAAAAGTTACCAAGACAGAAAATAATTCGATATAAAATTGTAAAGAAATATAGTCGATACAGCTGTACTATAAGCGGTAAATCCAAGTACGGCCTCAAATATATAAAGGGTCAAGATGTATATGCTTTACCGGAAACTATTGGAGCTATATGTTTTACATCGAAAAAATACGCTAAGAAATTTATACAGCGTCACTTCTATTTTGATAATAATTGTATGGTTATTAGAGTCATTCCATTGGGAAAAGGACATTTTCCAGAATTTATGGTGAGGCCCAAAGAACTAAAATACTTTTATAGTGAGGATCTTAATGTTAAATACGACATCGATGATCTTGGTGAAATAGATATTCCGAGAGGATCCATCTGTTATCCAGGTGTGCATGTATTAGATTAAAAGGAGATGTAATGGGAATGAAATTATCAGTAGCAATAGAAATAATTAATGCCGTTAATGAAATAATAGGACTATATACACAAAGTCTGTCAAGTGCTTTAAATCCAGATAATGATCCAATAACATTACTTGCTGATATGGAATCAGTGAGATATAAAATTTCTAAAATAATTGTGAGTGATTCTGAATCTACCACTTAACGGAGGGAAAATGGATAAACAATTTGTAATGAAATTCGGCTCAATTGGTGATGACTTTGTTTACTACAGAATTGCATGTGATTGTGCCAGTGAAAATTGTGATATGAGTCTTTCTATGGAACGAGATGAGGAATACGATAGATTCTATATCAATATAGATAAAAAGCTTAGAGCCAGTGTTTATTGGAATAGTGTTGAGGAGTGGCTTAAATTCGATTGGGTTCGTGTTCTTAAAAATAAACTTTTAATGTGTTGGAAGATTTTAACTACAGGATATATAGAGGTGTCTGAAAGTTTTATCATTAAAGAAGAAGAACATGCACAGCAGTTTATAGATGCTCTTGTTGAAGGGAGAGATTTTCTTATAGAAACAAAGCAAAAAAAGGAATCTAACGATGTCAAAGAATGATCCTGTCTACGGAAATCAGAGATATGAGAGTAAATGTAAGGTATCATTTAAATTTGAATGTCTTGCTAAAGATGTAACCAAATGTAGATTCTGGTCAGGAACTACATCAAGATGTATTCACCAGGAACTCAACCCTTTAAGTTATAAGAAAAAGGATGGTACCAAGCCAATTATTAACTGTACGTTGAAGTATGCTGGAAAATGGGCCGTAATTAAAAAGCTGAAAGATTATTATTCCCATGATATTATCAAAGAAATAAAAAAACTAGAACAAAAATGAGGTAAGGTATGCCTAGAAAAGTTATTAAGGAATCAGAATTGAATTGTGTGTTCTCAGAAAATGTGTCATTGGATATGATATATGCTGGATGGGTGTCTGAAGAAGGACATATATTTATTATTAATCGAATCCACCAGCAGAATGGAATGGACTTTAGAACAAATTGGTTGTTTTGTGATGAGATGACAACGTGCTATGAGTCAGTTAATCTATCTGATCTTATCGAAGAATTAATGGGGAATGGGTATGAAGTCTTTGAATTTCAAGATGAATTAGAATTGGCTAAATGGATTATAAAAACTGGCGAATAGGAGGAAATTATGGAAGGATATACTTGCCGCAACAAAGACTGCACCACAGAACTTCACTACGAACAAATCCATGGAATGAGAATCAAAAAAGAAAATCCAGAAACAGGTAAATACGAACATCACGTTTACTGTCCCACCTGTGATGAACATTATTGGACTTTAACTTAACTAAATGAAAGGAACATGATATGTCAAAGAAATTAGATCAATCAATTACAACCATCAAAAACTTTCGCCATGCAACATCACATCTCAATGGCGACATACAAATATATATCCAGATTGACCATGATATACACACATCCAACTCCACTTTAATCGAAATCACAGAAGTTCAATTGGTTCTCCCAAAGAATGACAATGAAGCAAGCTATTTGTTGTTGAGGGGTGCATGATGGCAACTAAAAATCAAATATTAGTGAAGGGTGTTGCAGCAGTAATATTCGGTTCAAATTCATTTGTATTCTTGACAACTCTGGTAATTATGACTCCAGACCCCACGGGACATATTAATTATATATTATTTGCGGGGATACTGTTTTTTCCTGTTTGTGTATTTTTATATGGATTATTATGCATTGGGGAAACATTCAAGAAAGAGGTTGTTAAAGATGAGGTGTGATAAATGTAAGGAAGAGACACCATTCTGGGATTTGCATAAAATAAAATTAAAGGTTATAGAAAAAGGAAAACTATGTTTTCTATTTGGGAAACAGGTTACTGTAATCAAAGAATGGTGTCCAACATGCTTGGGGTAGGAGGAATAAAAATGTCTTACAATTTTGATGCAAATAATTGTGATAAATGTGGTATTTCAAAAGAAGAACTCAAAAAAAGATTTGATAATTCAATGTCATATACAAAGCGAATGCATCAAGGCAGTTTTAGCTTAGGGGTGGGTGGAAGTGTTTTATGTCCCGATTGCCAGAAAAAAAAATTATTATCGGAGATATTAGATTAATGAAACAAACATTAAAAATCGAGATTGAATGTGGTGCGGAGACATGTGCATCAGAATCAGGAAAATTCTGTCATCTGTTCAGAGGACAGCTTAATAAAAATTCATGTTATATATTTGGTAGCGTATTTTATCCCTTAAATGATGAATGTGGGTGGGTTCAAAGACATCCAGACTGCATATTGATGGGTGAACGCGAAACATGTGAGGGAGAATAATCAAATGAATACACTAACCAAACACAAGATTGTAGAGTGGTTTATAAAAGATATAAGTGAAACAGTATCGTGGAGTGATGTAGATGTTTCCGAGGAATATATATTAGAAATTGCCATGGAAAAAACTGAATCTATAATAGAGATATTGGAGGGTGATGTGGCTTTGACTCCAGATGAAATATGTTGGAGGTGTAAAAAGATAAAAAAGCTAAAGAGGTTAGGGGTTCTAAAATGATACTAACAGATGAAAAAAATTGTGAAATATTTGATATTTTTGCAAAATTAAAGATTTATCCAAAAAGAATTGATGAAGGGTTTCTTTCATTTAATAGAGATCAATGCCATATTTCACTGAAACTTAGCGAATTTGAAGTAATTGACAAAATAAATTCAGTATTAAAAGAAATATCAGGAGATGAATATTACATTCATTTGTCTGGAAAAACTGATGATGATTGGTTCTGTGAAATATATATTAGAAATTGCCATGGAAAAAACTGAATCTATAATAGAGATATTGGAGGGTGACTTATAGACATGACAAAATTTGAAGGTTTAATTAAAAAATGGAAAAGGTTTGCTGATACACATAAACATTATAGACATTTGATAAATTTGGGTACAATCGACCAGACATACATGGAATGTGCCAATGATTTAAAAGCAATTTTGGAGGGAATGAAAAAAGAGGATGATGTGGCTTTGATTCCAGATGAAATATGTTGGAGTTGTAAAAAAATTAAAACTAAAGAAATTACGGTTGTTCAAGGACACTACATAATTCAACCAAATATACTCGTTAGTATGTGTCCTCGTTGTCAGAAAAAAGAAAAAAAAGAAAAGGATAGAAAGAATAGAAAGGATGAAAAATGAAAGAAATAGAAAACAAACTTGACCCAAAAATTTGGCCGCGAATGTACGCTTTGGCCTCTACTGGAAAAACAAAAACATGGCAAGTTGGTGTCACGAAAGAAGAAGATGGAACTGCTATGATATGGACCAAACATGGACAGCTCGATGGCAAACTTCAACTGAAACCAAAGCCTGTAAAGACCGGCAAAAACATCGGAAAAAAGAACGAAACAACACCATATGAACAGGCTTGTAAAGACGCTCAATCTTCTTATAATCGACAAGTGGATAAAAAATATATAACAGAACCTCCAACCAAAGATAACCAACCAAAAATCTATCTACCGATGTTAGCCGTGAAAATACTAGATTATCTACATAAAGTTATATATCCATGTTATGGGCAAAGCAAATTTAATGGTGTTAGATCACTCACTCAAAAACTTTCTGAAACACAAATAAATATAACTTCCAGAAAGTTCAAGAGTTATAATGCTGTGTTATTACACATAGCTCAACACCTATTACCAATAATGACTGTCAACCAAATGTTTGATGGTGAAGTGTATATTCATGGGTGGACATTTCAAAAAATATTGCGTCATGTCAAGAAACTTCGTCCGGATACAAACTGTTTGCAGTATTGGGTTTATGATACTGTCAGTGATGGTCTTGCTAGAGAGAGAAACGCTGACTATTGGGATGCCATTCCAGATGGTCACAGTCACATAATAAAAGTTCCGACTGTCGTACTTCACAACGCCGAAGAACTCGAAATCTTTCATCGGCAAAATATAGCCGCTGGCTTCGAAGGAACGATCATCCGTAATATGCATGGAACCTATAAATTTGGACCTTCTCGATCTACGGATTTGCTTAAGAAAAAAGATTTTGAAGATGCTGAATTTAAAATCGTCAGGGTTGATTCAGAGATGGTTGCCACTGTTGATATTGAATCTGGAGAAGTTGTAGAGCGGGAAGCCATTATGTTTATCTGTGAGGTTCCTGGTGTTGGTACATTTACCGCTAGACCCAAGGGAACATTGGAGGATAGAATTGCATGGTTTGCTGAGGGTGAGTCCTTTATAGGCAAAGATCTGTCTGTTCGATTTGCTGAATATACAGAAGATGGCCTTCCATTTCATGGTATTGGGCGTAATTGTGAAGCTCTTGCTGTTAGAGATTATGAATAATGGATATAATACAATTTCTAATTAGTGTAGAGGGACTTACATGTATATGTGTTTGTGGGGCAATCTTACCAGGGGGATAAATGAATTAATCTACTTTAACAACCTCTGTAAAAGAACCATGAAAGGATATAGTGATTTAGAAAAAGGAGAAATGATATGTGGGTAATAACTTACAGTGTTAATTGGCATTATAGAGATCGGGATAACTATGCCGATTGTAATCATGGCTATCCCGAAACATGGGAGGGAGAAACATTAAAAGAGGCATTGGAATATCTCATAAGTGAGACTACCAGTGACTCAATTATAGACTCATATGCTAAACAACCTTATGATGGATATTATACCGTCGAAATATTCAGTTGTTATAAAGTAATCAAAGAAGTTGGTTTAGTTTTTGAAAACATCCCAGCTGTTAGAGATAAGATAGCAAAAGCTAAAGCTTCTATTATATATGAACAAATGGAGAAAGATAAAAAGGAAGCTGAAAATGAAAAAGCAAGAGAAAAAGAATTGCTCAAAAAATTAAAACAGAAATACGAATAGGAGATGTTATGAATACTGTCCTACAAGACATTAGATCCAACTTAAAACACGCGATGGAAGCAGAAGTTGCTTTAAGAAAAATGGGGGTAACTTCTGGTACACGATTTGATTATGCAGTAGCTCAAAAAACTGTTTCGAGAGCTATCATTAGCATGATTCCAGAACTCGAAGTAAAACCCGATGATACAAACGCTGATGATATTTATAAACTCTTAAAAAAGTATATCAAAAATGAAAAAGAACGACAATTATATATTGTTAAACATATAACTAAAGATGATGTTGATGGCATTAATGCCGCTGATCTGAAAAAACTGGTTAATGAAAAAATTCAAGAGTTGGGTGACCACCTGAAAACTGATAGAATAAGAATTGCTGAATTATATCTTCCACATGGACCCACGGAAAATGAAATCAGAGTATATATTTTAGCAAATCTCGATCTATCACAATTCAAAAATAAAATGCAAGCGATGGGTCAGGTGATGAAAGCATTTCCTGGTTGTGATGGAAATTTTGTGAAGAAAATTTTAATGTCAATGTGAGGTGTGAATATGAAAAGATTAGAACCAGCTATAACAGAACAATACGAATTAGATGTAATTGAATGTGAGTGTGGTTTTCATATAGGACTTGATATAACATATATGGATCAGGTTGAAGAAATTATAGTATCTTGCCCATCGTGTGGTAATATAATACGTTCAGATTTCGGAGGTGAATATAGACATTGTAGAATAGTGGAAATCGGATTACTAAAATTACAACGTCTTTTAAACGAAATGGAAATTGCATATGAATACTTACCACAGTTTCGCGAAGAAAAAATATCTGAAGCTCGGCGCAATATCATTAACCATTATTGGGATGTAAAGCATGGATGTGTGGAAGGGGAATGATTATGACCACTGAATGCCCAGAGTGTAAGAAAACATTTAAACTATATTTTTCAACTGTTTATATAGGAACTGAAATACACCCCCCAAATAACGATGTGGCTGTTGTTAAATGCCCTCATTGTAATCATAGGGAGGAAATGTAATATGAAAAAAGCTTACCTGAAATTAAAAAGAATACGAAAGTTAGAGTTCAAAAGACTATTTTGGATAACGTGGAGTATGTACATACTATCAATAGTATCATTCGTCATAACACTTTGGCTATTATGCAAAAACGTCTTATAAAATGACTTTACAGGAGAATTAATAATGATTTTTACAAACGATGTTCCATCAACTAATATGAGATGGAATTATGTTTGGGATGAATTTCTTGAACTATTAGATGAAATTAAAAAAGGTAATTGGGTGGGTATTAGGGATGAATTATGTGATGTTTATACATGTTTTATGTGTGCGATTGCAAGGTACACAGATATCCCAATGCCTATCTTTTGGATGAGGTCTGCTAAAATGTGGAATAAACGCTGTGCTTTCTGGCAATTATATTTCGATGAAGTCGGATTGAAGTTTGACCCCAAATATCTGAGATTAGGTTCCAATTATAAGAAAGCAGAGAAAAGACGTGTGGCCATGGATTTGGCTATTGAAGATCAGATAAAGTGAGAGGAGATAAATGTTAATGAATAAGTATCATGGTATTAGTTGGTGGGATAAGGATACTGATGAGGGAACTGAGTCACAAGATATCATAGATTATTGGCTAGAAGAAAAATACTGTGATTCAGGACATCATCTTTTTGATGAGGTAGTGACAATGGATGAACATTATCTTCATTGTGATGCATGTGGATTAATGGTTTTTATAGATCATATTGATGTCTCGTGTGTAGATTAAATGAAAGGAGAAATAGCATGGGCAAATTTATTAATTTCAACAAACCATTCAATGTTCTTACCAGAATAGATTACACCGAAGAAACGTTGAACGTACCTATAAAATTGTGGTTATCAAAAGTGGAGGATAGTACATTACAGCAGATGTATAATGTTGCACGACTTCCATTTATATATAAACATCTAGCAGGAATGCCTGATTCACATCTTGGTTATGGTATGCCTATCGGTGGAGTTATGGCTACCGTAGGATATGTAGTTCCTAATGCTGTCGGGGTTGATATTGGTTGTGGTATGATTGTTATAAGAACCAGCCTACGACAAATCACGAAAAATATATTAAACAAGATCAAACAAAGTATTAAAAAACTTATACCAGTTAGTTTTAAACATAATAAAAAACCTCAAGAAGGAATGCCTACCAATGTTCCCGAAGGTGGAATCGTTGAAAGAGAATATGATTCAGCTACAAGACAATTGGGTACTCTTGGTGGTGGAAATCATTTCATCGAAATTCAAATGGGTGATGATGGTTATATCTATATTATGATCCACTCTGGAAGCCGAAATATAGGAAATAAGGTTGCTCAACATTATAACAACTTAGCTGTAGAGCTAAATGAAAAATGGTTTTCACAGGTTCCTAAAAAGTGGGAATTAGCATTCTTACCTATATTTGATAAGTTAGGTCAGGATTATATTCTTGAAATGACCTACTGTACTCGCTTTGCAGCTGCCAATAGAATGTTGATGTTAAATAGAGTGGAAGAAGCTTTTAAAGAAGAGATTCCAGATGTCGACTTCTATGCTAGTAGTTTGGTTGACGTTGCTCATAACTATGCCAGAATGGAAAATCATTATGGTAAAAATGTTATGGTTCATCGTAAGGGAGCAACCGCTGCATACAAAGATCAAATGGGTATCATTCCTGGCTCTCAAGGAACCTCTTCGTTTATTGTAAGGGGCAAGGGAAATCGAGAAAGTTTTATGTCATGTTCTCATGGTGCTGGGAGAACCCTTGGAAGAAAACAAGCTAAGAAGGATCTGGTACTGGAGGATGAAATTAAAAAACTTGATGATCAAGGTATTCTTCATGATATTAAAACTACGAATGATTTAGAGGAGGCCTCAAGTGCATATAAAGATATTAATGATGTAATGGCCCACCAGACAAACCTTGTTGAAATCGTCAGAGAACTTAAACCATTGGCTGTTGTGAAAGGATAACCATGTCAGATAAATCACATTTAAATGTTTGTAAGAGAGCCCTATATTTAGCAATATGGAGGATACCACCAAATAAAATGAGTACGAGTGATGCTGAAATAGGGTTCGCTCTAATGAAAGATCCATATATACAAAATCTTTTAGATGACTCACGAGAAAAGGATAAGAAAAATCATGAGATCAATTAATTATATTTTGAGATTTATAGGTGGTGTAATCTTCTTTCCCATAGCTACAATAATGGTGTACTTCTTTAATTTTATGTTTATGATATTTTTAAATTGGGATGAGTACTTTGAAAACATTAAAACAACACACACAGATATGATAGACTCTTTCCTGAAATTTTTATATTCTAGGTAATGAAAGGATAATAAATGCCGTACATTGACAAAAAAAACCGAACGAAATTTATACGTGAAATTTCAATTCTTGCCGAGACAATTAAAAGCAAAGGTGAAATGAATTACGTTATATGTGAACTGATTGGACAATGGATCATTGAAAATAAATTATTTTCATATGAAGGAATATCCAATGCAATCGGTGCTGTTCATGATGCTGAAATTGAATTGAATCGAAGGATCCTTGCTCCATTTGAAGTTGGTAAGATGATTGATAATGAAGATCTTAGATCATTTTGTAAAATCTTGGATGGTCATCAGTTTATCACTGGAAGAAAAACAGATAAAAGTAATAAATTTATTCCGAAACGGAAGTTTATTTACAATCTCTGAGGTGTGATCCGTATGGTCTTTTGGAGGATGGTGCACATCTGGAGGTTGGTGATATATATGAATGCTATGATGAGAAGAATAATGTTAGTGGATATTTTAGAGCTAGTAGAAACGGAAGTTTATTTTCAATGTGGAAAGTGACAAGAGATGGGAAACGATGTGGTGGATATCAGTTACCACATTACATGAACTTCGTTAGAAAGATAGAAGACTGATCTATATATATTAATAAGTGATAATTAAATATTAACATTAACTTAAAAGGAGGATATAATTATGACTGATTTTAATTTTCCAGAAGGTATCAAAAAGATTCTCATGAAGTTGACGAACAGAGGGTATGAAGCATTCGTAGTCGGTGGGGCAATCCGAGATATTCTAATGGGATTGAATCCGAAGGATTATGACATTGCTACAAATGCATTACCCGAATCAGTCATCGATGTATTTCGTGATGATGAAGAGTATATGGTATCTGATATTGATGCGAAAGCATATCACATCGTCACCGTTAATGGTGTTGAGATTGCAACGTATCGTAAAGACATATATGAAAATGGTGAACTGATAGAAACTGTTGCACTTTCCAACATCACCGAGGATCTGCTTCGTCGTGATTTCACCATTAATGCTATGGCAGTCGATCTATCTGGAGTCTTGATTGATTTATGTCATGGCCAACAAGACCTTGAAAACCGCGTGATTCGATTTGTTGGTGATCCTTTTGAAAGAATTTTCGAAGATGAAAATCGTATCATCAGAGCGGCTCGAGTTTCCGCTGTAATAGATGGGATAATCTCAAAGATCTCAATGGGAGCTATCATTGAATCGATGGACCGCGCGAAGAAGAAAATTGCACGGGAGAGGATTCGTCTGGAAATTATCAAGGCGATGTCATGTAAGAAACCCTCCGAATTCTTCTACCAACTCAATCAAATGGGAGCCCTGGAATGGATTCTTCCTTCACTACATGCTACCATAGAAATTAGCGGTGGAAACCAACATCGTGAAGGAGTCTTTGAACACAGCATGATAACTGGTGATTTCATCCGAGGAAATTATGGTGAAAAGTGTCGGGAAAATCCCATGCTTCCACTGGCTGGTTATCTGCATGATGTTGGTAAGTCACAACCGACCTTCAAAGATGGTGATATTCATTTCTACGGCCATGAAAAAATCGGCCCCGACATGATACGAGAAGATCTTGCTGGTTTAAGGTTCACCATTAAAGAGATTGAATTTGTTGCGAATCTGACCCGTCATCATATGACGGGTAGTTCGAAATCATCACCCAAAAGCATTCGGAAGTTGATTGCTAAACTGAAAGCATGTGATGTCACCTACAAGGATTGGCTCAGACTGCGGGTTGCTGATCGAGCTGCTAATCTTGCCAAAGAACCATTTTCAGAAGGATCAATCCATAAGCTCATACGGAAGTTCGAACATGAGCTTGATCCCACCGGTAAAGGTATTGAGAAAATGGCATGGGACCACAAGGATTTGGTCATATCTGGAACCCGTATTCAAGTGTTATTGGGTATTGGCCCGTCTCAAATTGTCGGTGTTATCTTACAGTATTTACTGGATCGGGTTATCATGGAACCGAGTCTGAATACACAGGAGAAATTGGAGGAGATGGTGATTGGTAAGGGGAAGAATAAGTTCAGATGTCCCAACTGTCAAGACGCATGGGATAGTTATGATGAATTACAGAGAGAGTATCATAATATCTTGGCCCTGGAACGAGCGGGAAATCATAACCGTCTGTAAGCAATCCTGGGTATCAAGGAAAACTGGGGGGCCTTCGAGCCCCCTTTTTTAAAGTAGAAAGGAGATTGTATGAAAAGATTAAAAATATTCGATTTTGCAGACGTATTTAAATTTGCCGAAGATAACTACGGTATTGGTTGGAATGAATCTAATAATGTTTTCTTTGGCAATTCGTTAGATTACCAAAGACATACTTCCGTATATCCAGGAGACTGGGGTGGATATGTTAGTTTTGAGGATGATTACATTAAGGATAAAGCTTCCGAATATACAAAAGAAGAGGTTGCAAAGATGAGTGATGTTGACAAAAGTTATGTTGTTTTAGAAGCTTACCTTGAGTCGTTGGGTATTACGGATGATGAAGTTTTAATTGACTGTAGTTAAAATTATATTCTATATATATTAATAAGTGTAATCAAGAACCTTTAACCTTTAGAGAGGAATTAAAAACATGAAAGATTTAGCCTATTATCAGGGTCACCCAGCGTACAATGTGTCAGTGAAAGAGAATGGTTTCATATTCTGGATGGTGAGGGGTTGGGTCGTGTGTAAATGTGGAAAGATAAATCGGGCTGATAAATGGTGTGAATGTACCGGAATAAGAATGAATTAAAATACTTGGATTAATTGGGGGGCTTCGGCCCCTTTTTTTGCGTAGAAGTAGTCCCGAATGGGAGGGCCGCGATGGTCCAACAACCATTCGGGACAGTGGTCCGGCGGTAGCGATGCGCCGATGCGATGTTAAAAAGGTGGGTCAGATATCGACCCACCTTGGGTTTACGACTTAACCGATGGTCAGTGTAGCAACACCATTTGATCTTACTAGAGCAGTCGCATAACGACTCAGTATGGTCAATGAAGGTGTTTGGGCTAACGGATAAGGATGCAATACTGCTGGGACATATGGACTGTAGAAGTAGATCGCTTTGAGCTCCTCTACAGGTTTATAGATCAACAGCATTGTACCTTGGGTTACGACTGCCGAGGTCAATACTCTCCATTTTCCACCAGCTACTGTAGCAGAACGATATCCCAAATCACCATCCAAGTTGCTGGTTCCTGTGTAATTAAAGGTCTGAAGATCTTCTAGAATAGCAGCATCTAGTGGGTTAACAGCAATTGTGTTAGCCGATTCGATGTTGGTATCTGTGTAGATCTGACCTGACAGAACGTTCAGCTCAGGAATGATGTTTTCATGCCAATACTTGGTTCCCCATGTGTATGTTAATGGAGGAGTTCTATTGAATGTACCTCTATGCGAAGCAGCATTCAAACGCGTATTAGCGGTAATCAGAGCATTGATGATTTCTCTATCAATATCCAGAGCGATTTGCTGACCCAGGACGTTGACGATTTCGGCTTGCATTGAAACATCAAACAGAGCTCGCATATCCTGTTCCATGTTAATGGTCCAGTTTGCAGAAATCTGACGGTCTCTAGCATACAGACGAATTTTTTCAACGCTTAGAGTTACGGATGGATTGATTCTATTCTCTTCTAGAGATGTAGTTACTTGGTAACGAATAAAAGTAACAACTCCAGTTGCACTGGAAATAGCGAGAGTACCATTTAGATAATCGACATAACCTGATAGAACGTCAGTTACTCCACCGACAGTTACGCTTGAAGAGAAATGTCCTTCAACGGCTGGAACGATTGAGACGTTTGTAAAAGTAGTACCGTCAGAGGAAACTGCGGTAATCTGAAAGTCTCTTTCCAGATGGGCTTGAACGCTTGATAAACCAGCGACAAGCAATACGTCAAAAGCTTGTTGTGGAACAGCAACGGTTGCAGCGGTGGGGGTTCCAATTGGAGCACCCCGTGAAATATCTTGAGTAATGGATGGAGCAGTATACTGAGTCACACTGTTTGAAGGTGCAAATGTTGCTCGAATAAAAGCTTTTACGCTCTCAGGTTTATCCATTGGTGATACAGTTACCAGTTCTTTGGCGATCAGTTTCGGATAGAACACGCGAAGAATTGGCATGGTCAATGATTCATAAGGATTGATCTGGAACATAGAATTTTCTAACAAGTTAATACGGGTGTTCTCGCATAGAACCAGAAAATTCTCACGATCTTTCTTATTTTCGATAGATTCCGCTAGTCCATTTGAATAAGCGGCGAATGCAGCATCATCAACAAGAATTGCTTTCATGTTTCCTGGCTTTGATGGATCGATACCAGAAATTTTCTTAGTGGTTCGATATACTTCGGTTAACAGGTCTTTCATCTTTTATTTACCTCCCTATAGTTTGGTTTTTTTAATGTATTTGTAGTCGTACCTATAGTGTATACTACTAGATTGGATTTATTTTTTGTTCTTCCTTTTTATAAAATGAGAACTATTACCGTATTTTAAATAAATTTACGCCAAAACCGAGAATTATTCTCGTTTTTCTGGAGCTATATATTCCTGGAAAAACGCTTACTTATGGTCTTTATCATCCTTTCAATATGTTCATCCAGAAGGTCATCTTCTAGCTTATCAATAACTTTTAATAGAATTATGATCTCACTTTTAAAGGAAGGATCATTTAATAGACCAGCTTCAATCAACTGTCTAATTCTATTCAGAAGTTTCTTCCGTTTTGTTTCTCGGCCAAACTCTAATTGTAATATTTGGAGTTGATCCTTGATTTCTAACAATCGTCTTTCAATTGTTTTTTTGGCTTCTTTGAGTTCCGACAGACCTTCTATATTAGCTTGTATTTCAGACTCGAATAGTGGTCCAACGTTATTTAATATATTGTCTAACATCTCTACCTTATTTATATCAACGTTGTTTTCTGTTATATCGTAAATATCAGTTTCCTTAATTATCATAATTCACTTCCTAAACTTTCGAGTAGTCCCTCTCTTATATTATCATTCGCTTCTTTTGCTTCTTCCAATTTAACTTTTAGCTCTTCTTGGGTCTTCACTGATTTTTTGAGAAGCGCTTGTTTTGACGCAATGGATTCTCGGAGGGATTTTTTGGTGATCTTAGGTGATTTTAAACGAGGACCAAAGTTCAGGCTTTGATCCTCCTTCAAGATATACAGAATTTTTCTAATTATTTCTTTCATATTATAAGATATATGATTTTCACTTTCTGGTATAATTCGCATTTATAATTCCTTATTAGCCTTTCATTTTACTTTTTACTTGAGCTATCTTAACATCAACCTTGGCTTTGCATTTTTCTGGATTGTTTGTTTTAAAGCACTTGGATTTACCGGCTGATAGAGCATCCATTTGAGCACTCAATCCTTTATTATGATACTCTCTCTTACAAGCGCCCTTATCTGGAGCATCTTTACAGGCCCTTCCAGCTTTAGACATAAATCGACGATAAGCCATAACACCAGCAGTCAATGCAGCGGCAGCACCAACAACGGCGGCAGCAGTTGTCCCAGGATTTTCACCAGCATATTCAACAGCTTTTCCGACAACCTTTCCAACTTTTTCGGCTGCTCCAACAACTTTTTCTTTGGCTTGTTGAGCTAACTCTTTTCCACCACTGACAATTTTTTCAGCAGCAGATTCAGGTTTGGGTGAACCAGTAAGCTTATGTTGAAGCATATCTATATTTTTATTGGCTGCATTTATCTTAGATTTAATTGCATCCTTAACAGCTTTTTCAGCATCTCCAAATTTCTGTTTAAGTATTTGTTTTGCTTTAACCATTGCAGCCAAAGTTTTCTTGATATCATCCAGACTAGCACCACCGCCTGGGAGGCCTGGAAGCGGAAATTTAAAATCTAACAGATATTCCGCTTCCAAACACAACGCGTCAAAGTCATCAACTTCATCTAAAATAGTTGGGGGAACGATCTCACCACTCTGAAAAAGATCCAACATCTTTGCTTCGGTGGCATGATGAATATAATTAAGCATCTCAATCTTTTTAGCAAAACCGAAATCATCATTTTCATTCACGTAAAATATTGCATACGTTTTCAGAACATCCATTATATTATCCTCTCATTTTGGATTTCAAACCAGCAATCTTAGCATCAATCTTAGCTTTACATTTCGCTGGATCTTTTGTCTTTGCACATTTAGCTTTTCCAGCATTAATGGCAGAAATCTGAGCTTGTTTGGCTTTCACCTTATACTGTTGTAAGCAAGAAGATCGATCAGCGGCTCCCTTACATGCTTGAGCGGCCTTAGAGAAAAATCTACGATATGCCATAACACCAGCAGCTATAGCGGCAGCGGCAGCAGCGGCAGCAGCTAAAACACCGCCATGTTGTTGAGCAAATTCACCAACCTTTCCAACAGCACCAGCAACTTTCTCACCAGCTTGACTTGCTACATCTCCAGTCTTTTCAGCACCTTGTTTAACCAGATTCGCAGCCCCCCCCTTCGCTTTTGCAATAGCGTTATTATACTTAATGAGGTCCTGTCTCAAATCTTCATATTTAGAGGTTCCCATCGTATGTTTTTTCAAATTATATAATGTGGATTGTTTCATTTGCATGAGCTGTTTTAAAGAAGCGACTCCACTGGACCCATATTCACTCAGGAAAAAATCTCCGATAAAATCATTTAATTCTTCTTTAGTTTCAAAGATTCCCCGAAGTTCTTCCCGAAGCTCTTCTAGAAGATCTGTTGATGATATATATTCAAATGATTGAGTATTTCTTATAAAAGAGTGTTGAACCACAACACTCTCTTGCAAGTTCTTTAAATAGTCTGACATTATACTATCCTCTCATTTTGGCTTTCAAAGTATTGATCTTAGCATCAATCTTGGCTTTACATTTCGCTGGATCTTTTGTCTTTGCACATTTGGCTTTTCCAGCATTGACAGTTGCAATCTGAGCTTGTTTTG
>Ga0307378_10003914_pt1 | contig 21590 bp, 7 predicted proteins | sample UN1MG_FD_202238 | JGI IMG/M metagenome (GOLD analysis project Ga0307378, IMG submission 202238) | Soil microbial communities from Risofladan, Vaasa, Finland - UN-1 | ecosystem: Environmental > Terrestrial > Soil > Coastal area > Acid sulfate soil | place: Finland: Risofladan, Vaasa | collected...
CAGTAAGTACAGCATCAGTAACACCGTCATCAGTATGCGGTTCAGGCCAGGTAGTATTTTCAGGGACGGCCAGTTCAGGGACAATAAAATGGTACACATTATCATCGGGTGGGACAGAAGTTACTGTACTTAATCCCACGATCAGTTCAACGACAACATATTATGCAGAAGCAGTAAGTCCGCAGGGATGTATTTCAGCATCACGAACACCGGTGACAGCCACTGTAAATACAATACCTGGGGCACCGACAGGCAGTACACCACAGACCTTCTGTTCATCAACAAATCCTACAGTAGCAAGTCTTACAGCAACAGGTTCATCAATTCAGTGGTATGCTACATCAGGCGGAGGGAGTGTGTTGTCGACATCGACAGCGCTTGTAAATAATACACATTACTATGCAAGTCAAACAGTAAACGGATGTGAAAGTACATCAAGACTTGATGTCACGGCAGTGGTTAATACTACACCAGGAGCACCCACTGGCAGTGCAACACAGACCTTCTGTTCAGGGACAACGCCAACTGTAGCTAATCTGACAGCAACAGGCACATCAATTCAATGGTATGCTGCATCAGGCGGAGGCAGTGCATTATCGACATCGACAATCCTTGTAAATAATACACATTACTATGCAAGTCAGACAGTAAACGGATGTGAGAGCACACCAAGGCTGGATGTAACAGCAACAGTTAATACCACACCTGGAGCACCAACAGGCAGTTCACTGCAGACCTTCTGTTCAGCAACAAATCCTACAATAGCAAGTCTTACAGCAACAGGTTCATCAATTCAGTGGTATGCTACATCAGGCGGAGGGAGTGTGTTGTCGACATCGACAACCCTTGTAAATAATACACATTACTATGCAAGTCAGACCGTAAGCGGATGTGAGAGCACATCAAGGCTGGATGTCACGACAGTGGTTAATACTACACCAGGAGCACCCACTGGCAGTGCAACACAGACCTTCTGTTCAGGGACAACGCCAACTGTAGCTAATCTGACAGCAACAGGTTCATCAATTCAATGGTATGCTGCATCAGGCGGAGGGAGTGCGTTATCGACATCGACAACCCTTGTAAATAATACACATTACTATGCAAGTCAGACAGTAAACGGATGTGAGAGTACATCAAGGCTGGATGTAACAGCAACAGTAAATACCACACCTGGAGCACCAACAGGCAGTTCACTGCAGACCTTCTGTTCAGCAACAAATCCTACAATAGCAAGTCTTACAGCAACAGGTTCATCAATTCAATGGTATGCTGCATCAGGCGGAGGGAGTGCGTTGTCGACATCGGCAGCGCTTGTAAATAATACACATTACTATGCAAGTCAGACAGTAAACGGATGTGAGAGCACATTAAGACTCGATGTCACGGCAGTAGTAAATACAACACCTGCAGCTCCAACAGGCAGTTCACTACAGACCTTCTGTTCAGCAACAAGTCCTACAATAGCAAGTCTTACAGCAACAGGTTCATCAATTCAGTGGTATGCTGCATCAGGCGGAGGGAGTGCGTTGTCGACATCGACAGCGCTTGTAAATAATACACATTACTATGCAAGTCAGACAGTAAACGGATGCGAGAGCACATCTAGGCTTGATGTAACAGCAACGGTAAATACAACACCTGGAGCACCGACCGGCAGTGCAGCACAGACATTTTGTTCAGGAACTTCTCCCTTAGTCGCTAACTTATCTGCAATAGGAACCTCCATCAAATGGTATAATGCCGCGATTGGCGGAACGCAATATCAAGGTACTGATCCCCTTGTAAATAATACACATTACTATGCAAGTCAAACAGTAAACGGATGTGAAAGTACATCAAGACTTGATGTCACGGCAGTGGTTAATACTACACCAGGAGCACCCACTGGCAGTGCAACACAGACCTTCTGTTCAGGGACAACGCCAACTGTAGCAAATCTGTCAGCCTCAGGCACATCTATTCAGTGGTATTCATCGGCAAGCGGAGGAAGTGCATTATTATCAACGACGGCACTGGTTAATGGTACGCATTATTATGCCAGCCAGACCGTAAACGGATGTGAGAGCACATCGAGACTGGATGTCACAGCAGTAGTAAATACGACCCCAGCAGCACCAACAGGCAATGCGACCCAAACATATTGCTCGAGTACTTCACCAACAGTAGCAAATCTTGTAGCTTCGGGTACCTCAATACAATGGTATTCATCGGCAAGCGGAGGGAGTGCATTATTATCAACGACAACGCTGGTAAATGGTACACATTATTATGCCAGTCAGACAGTAAGCGGATGTGAGAGCACATCGAGACTGGATGTCACGGCAGTAGTAAATACGACACCGGGAGCCCCGACAGGAAGTGCAACGCAGACCTTCTGTTCAGGGACATCACCGACTGCAGCTAATCTGTCAGCCTCAGGTGCATCGATTCAGTGGTATTCAGCAGCCAGCGGAGGAAGTGCATTATTATCAACGACAGTGCTGGTAAATGGTACGCATTATTATGCCAGCCAGACAGTAAGCGGATGTGAGAGCACATCGAGACTGGATGTCACGGTGGGTATAAATACAACACCTGCAGCTCCTACAGGAAGTGCAACGCAGACCTTCTGTTCAGGGACATCTCCGACAGTAGCAAATCTGTCAGCCTCAGGCACATCTATTCAGTGGTATTCATTGGCCAGCGGAGGAAGTGTATTATTATCAACGACAGCGCTGGTAAATGGTACACATTATTATGCAAGTCAGACAGTAAGTGGATGTGAGAGCACATCGAGACTGGATGTCACGGCAGTAGTAAATACGACACCGGGAGCCCCGACAGGAAGTGCAACACAGACCTTCTGTTCAGGGACATCGCCAACAGTAGCAAATCTGTCAGCGTCAGGCACATCTATTCAGTGGTATTCAACATCAAGCGGAGGTAGTTCATTATTATCAACGACAGCGCTGCTAAATGGTACGCATTATTATGCCAGTCAGACAGTAAGCGGATGTGAGAGCATATCGAGACTGGATGTTACTGCGGTAGTAAATCAAACTCCAAATGTCACAAATCAGACAACATCTATTTTAACAGGAACAACATTTACTGTAACGCCGGAAGGTACAGGTGTCCCTGTTGGAACAACTTATACCTGGACTACCCCGACATATGTTGGCGGAGTTACGGGCGGCAGTGATCAGACAATACCACAACCAAACATTACCGGGACTTTAACCATTCTATCGGGTGCTGGCACTGCCACCTATACAGTGACTCCGTCATATGGTGGCTGCGCAGGTACAACCTTTACTCTAACTGTAATAGTTACTTCATCTTGTGTGCCTGTCACTATTGAAAGCCAGCCTGCAGACAACAATATGTGTGTGACTTCAGGAAATGCATTAATCACAGTAGGTGCAACGGGTACATCTCCCACATATCAATGGCAATACAACAATAGTGGTACTTGGGCGAATGTAACAAATGGTACTCCTGCGGGAGCATCATATAGTGGTTCAACTGCCGCTACCTTAAATGTGACTGGAATTACGCAGGTTTCGAGCTTTCAGTATCACTGTATTGTAACTAATTGCAGTGGTGGTTTCAGCGTAACCTCAAATACTGCTACTCTAACAGTAAATGCATTGCCGGATGCCCCGACAATAGGCTCAATCATACAACCTACATGTTCAACTGCCACAGGTACTATTACCGTTTCGTCTCCTTCAGGTCCGGGTATTACCTACAGTATTGACGGATCGACCTATACAAATTCAACAGGAGTGTTTACCAATGTTACTACTGGAATATATACTGTAACAGTCAGAAATTCAAATGGATGTATTTCATCAGGAACCGATGTCACTATTAATGCACAACCATCAACTCCAGGAGCACCAACAGGCAATGCGACCCAAACATATTGCTCGGGTACTTCACCAACAGTAGCAAATCTTGTGGCTTCGGGTACCTCAATACAATGGTATTCATCGGCAAGCGGAGGAAGTGCATTATTATCAACGACAGCGCTGGTAAATGGTACGCATTATTATGCAAGTCAGACAGTAACCGGATGTGAGAGCACATCGAGACTGGATGTCATGGCAGTAGTAAATACAACGCCGGGAGCCCCGACAGGAAGTGCGACACAGACCTTCTGTTCAGGGACATCACCGACTGTAGCTAATTTGTCAGCGTCAGGCACATCTATTCAGTGGTATTCAACATCAAGCGGAGGAAGTGCATTATTATCAACGACAGCGCTGGTAAATGGTACGCATTATTATGCAAGTCAGACAGTAACCGGATGTGAGAGCACATCGAGACTTGATGTTACGGCAGTAGTAAATACGACCCCAGCAGCACCAACAGGTAGTGCAAGCCAGACATTTTGTTCAAGTACATCGCCAACTGTAGCTAATTTGTCAGCGTCAGGCACATCTATTCAGTGGTATTCAACATCAAGCGGAGGTAGTTCATTATTATCAACAACAGCACTGGTAAATGGTACGCATTATTTTGCCAGCCAGACAGTAAGCGGATGTGAGAGCACATCAAGACTGGATGTCACGGCAGTAGTAAACACGACACCGGGAGCCCCGACAGGAAGTGCAACGCAGACCTTCTGTTCAGGGACATCACCGACTGCAGCTAATCTGTCAGCCTCAGGCGCATCGATTCAGTGGTATTCAGCAGCCAGCGGAGGAAGTGCATTATTATCAACGACAGCGCTGGTAAATGGTACGCATTATTATGCCAGCCAGACAGTAAGCGGATGTGAGAGCACATCGAGACTGGATGTCACGGTGGGTATAAATACAACACCTGCAGCTCCTACAGGAAGTGCAACACAGACCTTCTGTTCAGGGACATCTCCGACAGTAGCAAATCTGTCAGCCTCAGGCACATCTATTCAGTGGTATTCATTGGCAAGCGGAGGAAGTGTATTATTATCAACGACAGCGCTGGTAAATGGTACACATTATTATGCAAGTCAGACAGTAAGCGGATGTGAGAGCACATCGAGACTGGATGTCACGGCAGTAGTAAATACGACACCGGGAGCCCCGACAGGAAGTGCAACACAGACCTTCTGTTCAGGGACATCGCCAACTGTAGCTAATCTGTCAGCCTCAGGCACATCTATTCAGTGGTATTCATCGGCAAGCGGAGGGAGTGCATTATTATCAACGACAGCGCTGGTAAATGGTACGCATTATTATGCCAGCCAGACTGTAAGCGGATGTGAGAGCATATCGAGAATTGATGTTACTGCAGTTTTAACTCAAACGCCAAATGTTACCACTCAAACAACATCCATTCTAACAGGAACAACATTTATCGTAACTCCGGGTGGTACGGGTGTACCTGTAGGAACAACCTATACCTGGACTGTCCCGACATATGTTGGCGGAGTTACAGGAGGCAGTGCTCAGACAATACCACAACCAAGCATTACCGGGACTTTAACCATTCCATCGGGTGCAGGTACTGCCAATTATACTGTGATCCCGTCATATGGGGGATGCACAGGAGATCTCTTTACTGTGACTGTATTTGTTACTTCAACCTGTGTACCTGTCACCATTGATACTCAACCCACAGATAAAAACATGTGTGTAATTTCAGGGAATGCCTCATTCATAGCAGGTATAACAGGTACCTCACCATTCACATATCAGTGGAAATTTAATAATGGTGGTACATGGGCAAATGTGACAAATGGGACTCCTGCAGGAGCATCATATAGTGGTTCAACTGCCGCTACTTTAAATATGACTGGAATTACTCAGGTTTCGAGCTTCCAGTATCGCTGTATTATAACTAATTGCAATGGCGGTGTCAGCGTAACCTCAAATACTGCTACGCTAACAGTTAATGCATTACCAACGGTTATATTTGGAGGGACACTTACGGCACAGTGTACAAGTTCAACGACATACGCTTTGAGCGGTGGATCCCCGGCAGGTGGTACTTACAGCGGTCCGGGTGTTGCAGGAACAAATTTCAATGCAAGTACTGCTGGAGCAGGGACTCATACAATCACTTATTCCTATACAAATGCAAATGGATGTACGAATACAGCCACGAATACAATAACAGTTAATGCATTGCCGACAGTGACTTTTGCAGGAACTCTCACTGCACAGTGTGTCACTTCAACAACATACACTCTAAGTGGTGGATCGCCGGCTGGAGGCACCTACAGTGGTCCGGGAGTTACAGGGACAAACTTCAACGCAGGTGTTGCCGGAGCAGGGACTCATACAATCACCTATTCCTACACAAATGCAAATGGATGTACAAATACAGCCACGAACACTATAACAGTTAATGCATTACCGACAGTGACCTTTGGAGGAACGCTTGCGGCACAGTGTGTCAGTTCAACGGCATACACATTAAGTGGCGGGTCACCGGCTGGAGGCACTTACAGTGGGCCGGGAGTTACAGGAACAAACTTCAACTCGAGCACTGCCGGAGCAGGAACTCATACAATCACTTATTCCTACACAAATTCAAACGGATGTACGAATACAGCTTCCAAGACAATAACAGTAAATGCATTACCAACACCTACCCTCGTAAGCTCAGATGCGGATAATATTATTTGTGAGGGAACATCAGTCACCTTCACAGCCGGAGGCGGTACAAATTATAATTTCAGGATTGGAACTGTTAGTGTCCAGAGCGATACATCAGCAACCTATGTAACCAGTTCATTAGCTGATGGCCAGATCGTAGATGTGATAGTCACCAATAGCTATGGATGCAGTGATACATCAGCAGGACTGACACATACCGTTTACCAGGTTCCTGTAGCAAATGCAGGTACAGGAGGCAATGAGTGTGATCTTGACTACAATTTAGAAGCTATTACAAGTATTGGTACGGGAACATGGACACAAACTACCGGACCCGGTACATCAATTTTCACTCCGGATGCAAATACCCCTGATGCTACTGTAACAGTTTCTGACTACGGAACATATACATTTACCTGGACTGAAGTAAGTAACGGTTGCACAGATAGTTCTACGATAACAGTTAACTTTTATCAGCAGCCGGTTGCTGATGCAGGAACAGGTGGAGATAACTGTGGACTGACCTTCACCTTCAGTGCAGTTCCAGGCGTAGGTGCCGGTACATGGACAAAAACTTCAGGACCGGGAACGGCGTCTTTCATACCAGACGCCAATTCCTCAAATGCAAAGGTAACAGTATCATTATACGGAAATTATACATTCAAATGGACAGAACTTAACGGAACCTGCAGCAGCAGCGATTCCATTGATGTTAATTTCCTCTTAGTACCGACCCCAAATGCCGGTATTGATGGTTCAGAATGCGACCTTGATCATATTCTGAATGCCACTCCCGGAACGGGAACCGGCACCTGGTCACTGGTCAGTGGTCCTGGAAATGCAGTTTTTAGTCCTGACCAAAATCAGCCCGGAGCAATAGTGACAGTTGATAAATTTGGAACTTATGATTTTGCATGGACTGAGGTGAATGGAACATGCCAGGCTTCTGATGTGGTAAGAGTAATATTCCGTGATTTACCGTCAATTTCAGCCGGCAGAGATACTATGGTATGCAGGGGAGGTTCGGTTAAGCTTAGTGCAACAGGAGCCGGAACATTCCGTTGGACTCCCTCAATTCCTGTAATTAATCCGAATATTGCCAGTCCGGTTGTGCTGCCAATTGATCCGGAAAATTTTATTGTCACTCTTACAGATCCGTATGGATGTAAAAACAGTGATACAGTATTTGTTGATGTATGGGATCCTCCTGTCGCTTTTGCAGGACCTGATACAACACTGAATTATCTCCTGAATATGAAGATGTATGGAGCTGAACTTAAACTTCATGAAGAAGGATTGTGGACGCTGGTATCAGGTTCGGGTACTTTGGCGGACGATTCAGATCCTGAAACCCAGATAACAGGCCTTTCAATTGGAGAAAATATCCTGCTATGGACTGTCACAAACGGAATTTGTCCTCCCTCAGCCGATTACATTACCATCAATGTTAATGATCTTGTTATACCAACACTTATCACTCCAAACGGAGATTCTTATAATGAGTATTTTGTGTTAAGGGGAATTGAAACTCTCGGCAAAACAGAAATTATCATTTTTGATCGCAGAGGTGCACAGGTATATAAAAACCAGGATTACAGGAATGACTGGAATGGATTGGATTACAATGGTAACAAGCTCCCTGATGACACTTATTTCTTTGTCATTAAGTCACAGAATGGGAAATCACTTAGTGGTTATATTGTAATAAGAAGATAAAATGAAATCCCGCATGTTTTGCTGGTCAGTCTTTCTGTAAGCTCAGTCAGACTAAATACAAATTAAGAAAGATCAGCAGCATGCGGGCTCTTTCATTTTTTCAAAATAAATTCAACGATAAAGATAATGAATAGGATAATTAAGACAATTTTATGGCTGCTGGTTCCTTTAAGCATGGCAGGACAGATAACTCCTGTCACAAACCAGTATGTCCTTAATCCGCTTACTATTAATCCGGCTTATGCAGGTAACAGGGGAGCTCTGAATATAGCTGCCTTTTACAGGAAACAGTGGGTCGGCGTTCCGGGATCGCCTCTGACAATGACACTGGCTGCTGATATGCCGTTACTAGATTCAAAACTTGGGGTGGGATTAATTATTACCAATGATAAGATCGGAGTGACCAAGGAAACTCAGTTCCATACATCCTATGCATATAAGATAGAGATGGGAAAAGGAATGCTCTCCCTTGGTCTTGGCGCAGGACTGATCACCACCAATACAGCCTGGTCGGAACTTGTTGCTCTTGATCAGGGGGATGAGATTTACCTCACAGATTCGAAAGTTTTTGTTGTCCCTGATTTCAGTTTCGGAGCTTATTATATGTTTGATAACTATTTTGCCGGATTTTCCATTCCCAAATTACTCGGATATAAATTTGACTTTGACAAAAATAAATATTCACTGAAGGTCAATCCTGGTCAATACTATTATATGATCAATACCGGCTATGTGTTTAATCTGAATGAGAAAATTAAACTATTCCCTTCAACCCTTGTCACTTTCTCTCCAGGCGAAAAGCTGCTCTATGATATAAATGCTCATGTAAACCTTTACAACCGTCTCTGGACCGGTTTATCATACCGGAGCAGCCGGTCCGTTGCTGTATTACTGCAGTTCTCGGTTAATAACCAGCTAAAGGTTGCCTATACATACGATTTTGATTTTGGCAAGCTCGGGAGGTACAGCAATGGCTCGCATGAAATAATGATCAGGTATGAGTTCAGGTATAATGTGGATGTGGTGAATCCGTTGATTTTTTAAGTACTTAGAGTTGATAAGAAGTATTTAGAGTACTTAGAGTTTGGAGTACTTAAAGTTGGAAGAAATGGATAATAAGGAATTCAGTAAGCAATTAGAAGACAGGACAAAGAAATTTGCGATTAATATAATTAAGCTTTCGGTTTCTTTGCCGAATACTCCTGAAGGTAAAGTAATCAGGAATCAATTGACGAAAGCAGGGACAAGTATAGGTGCAAATTACCGGGAAGCTAACAGATCGAGAAGCAAAGCAGATTTTATAAATAAAATCAAAATCTGTGAAAGTGAATCAAGTGAAACCTTATACTGGTTAGAAATTATTAATGACTTAAGATGGATTGAAATGAGCCAAATTGAGTCACGAATTAAGGAAGCCGATGAGCTGCTTTCTATTTTTACTTCAATAGGTAAAACTTTGAAGAATTAAATAAGGAAACATAACTCTAAGTACTCTAGGCACTCTAAGTACTCTAGGCACTCTAAGTACTCTAGGCACTCTAAGTACTCTAAGTACTTTCCACTCATGAAACAGTTTCTATCTATAGTAATCCTAATTATCCTAACTTCGTACAAGTTCTCGATAGGTCAGCAGGAAACCTATACCGTCACTAAAGCCCCCTTCAGCTCTGACAAATACGATGAATTCTCACCTGTTTTTTATAAGGGAGGCATTGTCTTTTCCTCTAACCGAGGATCAGGTTCATTTGTAGATTATTCATCATCTGTTGGCCAAGCCACTTTTGATATAAATTTCGTTGATACAACAAAAAAAGTAACATGGAAAAAACCCAGGTCATTTTCAAAAAGTCTAAAAACACCATTTAATGACGGACCAGTAACCTTTAATGGTAACGGTGATACGATTTATTTTTCAAGAAACTTGCAGATAGATGGCAAAGTGGCTGATCTATCCAGCCCCAGGAATAAGCTTGGAATTTTCAGCGCAATACTGGAGGGAGATAAATGGATAAAGATCCGCGAAATGAGATTCAACAACGAATGGTACAATGCAACAACACCATGTTTATCACCCGATGAAATGAAGTTATATTTTGCGTCCGACAAATCAGGAGGTTATGGAGGATCTGATCTGTACTATTGCCCGTGGAAAGGAGATTACTGGGGAGATCCGGTGAACTTGGGACCGGTAATAAATACTCCGGGTAATGAAGCATATCCCTTCATAAATCAGGCCGGTGATATCTTCTTTGCTTCCGACGGCCATCCCGGGATGGGAGGAAAGGATATATTCTTTTCGAGGCTTGCCGATTCAGTATGGTTGCCACCTGTTCAGCTTGATGCACCGGTAAATTCTCAGTTTGATGATTTTGGTTTCATTGTTGATTCTGTGATGAGTTCCGGATATTTCTCTTCAAACAGGGAGAAATCCACTGATATTTACTCCTTTAAGACTATAGTTCCTCAGTTATTTTACAGCGATCTTCAAAGAGAAACTAAATATTGCTTCAAATTTTCTGATGAAGGAAATATAGTGGTTGACAACAACATTTTCAGGTATGAATGGGATTTTGGAGATGGAAGCAAAGCATCCGGACAGAATACCGAACACTGCTATGCCGGTCCGGGAATCTATACCGTGATATTGAATATTATTAACAGGAATACAGGCAGGATATTCTTTACGAAGTTATTATACAATCTTGAACTTAAAGATGTTGAACAATCGTATATTACCGTACCTGAAGCATGTGTTGCCGGAGAGACAGTGGAACTTGACGGATCTGAATCGAATCTTCCGGATTATGACATTTTATCATATACCTGGTATTTCGGTAATAAAGAAAGGGCTTCAGGAATAAAGGTGGAACATATTTTTAAAGAAAAAGGCATTCAGGACATTAAGCTGGGGTTGATTGTCAGGAATAAGAAAACCGGGATCACTTCTCAGAAAAGTGTAACAAAGAAGATTCGTGTTTTTGACGATATGCAGGAATTATCTGCATATTCTTCAAGACTCAAAGATCCTTCTACTTTGATAAATATCAGGGACTATGATCAGGCTGAAATAAAGGTTCTCTATTCAGCTGAAAAGGAAGTAACTCAGGAAGCAGAATTCGTGGTTGAACTGATGACTTCAAAGGAAAGGGTCACAATAAGCAATAACTCATTCAGGAATATCCCCTCGAAATATGATGTAAAGGAAATTCTTCTCCCGGATGAAAACCTATATAGTTATATTGTTGAAAGAGAAATGGATCTTATGTCCACTCTGCCTGCTTATAATGATATAATCTCAGTCGGTTATACAAACGTAAGGATCAGGACATTGACCCTGAAAGATCCCGCAGAGAAGGAAATATATAAAATAAAGAAGATCTTTAGTTTATCAGCAGATATATATTTTGATAATTACAACAGGCTCACATCTAATGCGTATATGATGCTTGACCAGATGGCACGGGTTTTAAGTAAATATCCGGATATTAAGCTGGAAATCGCAGTGCATACCGACAACACGGGATCTTCCCAAGGCAATCTACAGGTATCACAGGGAAGGGCGAAGACAATGTTCAACTATTTGTTGAATAAAGGAATAGAACCGTCCAGACTTGTTTCCAGGGAATGGGGCGGGGAGAAACCTGTTGCTTCAAACCTGACAGAGACAGGGAGGAAATTGAACAGGAGGATCGATTTTACGGTAATTAAGGAATAATTTTTGGTGTTGAATGGGGTACAGGAAAAGGTAAAGGAATTTCTCCAGCTGTTTATTTGTATATCAACCTTAAGTACTCTAAACTATGAATATAACTCTCCTAATAGGGTATTAAAATAATCCAATAATAAATCAATCCCAAAGATTCCCTGAGTGTTTTAAGAACCTTACGTTTCCTGGAATATTGGTTTCTATAGTCGGGAAGTGAAATTATACCAATATCATAAGATTTATCCAGTACTTTGTTAAAAGTCATCCATGTTCGCATTGAGTGCGTACCGGAACTTAAGATGTTTATTCCCTCCACTTTAATATCACTTGTTTTAAGCCAGTCGCGAAAAGCAAGGGCAGTGTTTAATGTTCTGTTAATCCTTACCCTTTTACCCGGGATTGCGATGATCAGATTTGAATCAATGCCCATCGAAACCAAGTTTTTTGCTGTTCTTTCTGCATTTGAATTGATATTATTTATGGTTCTCCTTATTCCGTCAATTTTACCAACATCGCATACAGAATTATGCAGAAATGGAATTTTTATCTGATTGTCAAAAATAAGAGCTTTAACGAATAAATTTCGGTCTCCATAATCTCCGATACCATCATTGGTAAACTGAACCATTACAGAATCAATACCCGAAAGAGAGCCTTCCCAGGTAAAGGAATACTTTCTTTCTTTTTTTCAGCTAAAAAATCAGCTACTAAAGAATCATTAATCCAGAGGTTGAAATGAGCAGATTGTTCTCCGTCAAGTTCGCTGTACGAATCAATTTCAATAATATGGATCCCTGGTTTTGTTACTGGAATCAATTTATCTTTTACATAAAAGATCAGGTACCCGTTTTCTGAAATATTAAAGTATTCATCTGTGTATTTTAAACCGGTTGAAACAATATAATCATAATCATTTTTTTGAAACTCGTTATAGGCCATTCCTAATGCATACGAAGGCAGCCAGCCTTCGACAATGAGAACATTTGCATTTACCCTTGTTGTTTTGGTTAGCTTTTCTGAAAGTGAATAGATTACAGGCAGAAATAACACCCCCGACAGAACAAGAAAAGATAGAAGAATTATGATTATTGTTTTCTTTCTAAAGTATTTCAACATTAAGTTGGTTTTTGCTTCAAAGATATTTAAAAGTGCCTCAAGTCCGAAACGAATATTTAGAGTTTTAATTTAATCATGAAAAAAGTATAAATAACAATTGACAATAAACAGTTGGCAGTTGGCGAAACAAAAAGGTGGCAAAAGACTTCAAGAATTGCCAACTGCAAACTGCCCGTTGCCAACTTAAAATCCTAAATATGAAGATCATTTCTGTCGTTGGGGCTCGCCCTAATTTTATGAAAATAGCTCCATTTATAAAAGCTATTGAAAAATATAATGCATTAAATAACAATGAGATCGAACATACATTAGTTCATACCGGCCAGCATTATGATGACAGGATGTCACGGGCTTTCTTTGAGCAGCTTGAAATTCCAGAAGCTGATATTAACCTTGGAGTCGGTTCCGGGAGTCATGCTGAACAGGTTGGTAATACAATGATTGAATTTGAAAAAGTGCTCAGGGATATAAAACCTGACTGGGTTGTTGTAGTTGGAGATGTTAATGCTATTCTTGCCTGTTCTGTAACAGCAAAGAAAGAAAATATTAAATGCTGCCATATTGAGGCAGGATTACGTTCAGGTGATATGACGATGACTGAGGAGATCAACCGGCTCGTTACCGACAGGATCTCTGATTTACTACTGACACCTGATAAAATGTCTTCTGAGAATTTAAAGAAAGAAGGAGTTTCGGACAATAAAATAAAATTCACTGGTAATATTATGATCGATACCCTGGAAAAGAACAGGGCTAAAGCCGAGAAACTGGATATCAATGAAATAATCAGCCAAAACTCCCTTTATGGTTCTGCATCGAAAAATACTTATTCTTCAAAGGAAGGTTTCACAGTGATGACTTTGCACCGGCCTTCCAATGTTGACAGAAAGGAAGTGCTGGAACCGATTGTCAGATTCATTATTGATGAAGTATGCAAAGAGATGACTCTTATTTGGACTATTCATCCGCGGACCCGTAAGATGCTTGATTCGTTTGGATTATTAAATGAAGTATTCGCAAACAATGATCTGATACTTTTAGAACCACTTGGTTATCTTGAGATGCTTAAATTGAATATGCATGCACGGGTTATACTCACCGACAGTGGCGGACTCCAGGAAGAATGTACCGTTCTTGGCACACCTTGTTTAACCCTCCGGTGGAATACTGAAAGACCCATAACTCTCCGCGAACATGGAGGGGCAAGCGTTCTGGTAGGCAATAATATTAAAATGATCAGGGATGAATATCGAATTGCAATGAATAAACTTCGAAAACCTGTTAGTCCTGAATTATGGGATGGCCATACAGCTGAAAGATGCCTTAGAGCAATTCTTGATTATAGGGAAAGCTCATTTTTACTGTGATAAAGCTCTTTTTACAGGACCAACTTCGATGTGGTCAATATGTTCGGCTATTGTATTACTTTAACAAAACAATCCTATCAATAAAGTTGTAAATCGTAATCCTATTCGAAAAAATATTTGTTCATTTTATGTTCCTTGAATCAAATCTGATGGTCAAATCGAACTTTATTAGAATGTTTTACCCAGCAGACATTTTGCTTAATCTTTCAAATGGGTCTTTTTGTGGATGAATAAATTCTGTTGGTCAAATAAAAGATGTTGTGCGGTGTTAAATCACTTACCTTTAATTCCACCTTTTAAAAAACATTAATCAGAATCAGAGCTAGCAGGAAAAATTATATACTTTTTCTATCTCAAACCTTTAATTATAAAAATATGGAAAAAACTTTAAAAAATGGCAATGTAAAATGGTTCAACGGGAAGAATCTTCCTCTTGAAATGCATAAAGTAAAAATGGTTCAGGTTATAAATCTTGTGCCTGTTGAAAGACGTCTTCAGGCGCTAAAAGAAGCAGGGTATAACTCCCACCTGATGCAAACCAGTGACATATTCATGGATATGCTTACTGACAGTGGTACCAATGCGAGCAGCGATGCTCAGATTGCAGCATCTTTCATGGCTGATGAGGCTTATGCAGGGTCACAAAGTTTTGTCAAGCTTCAGAAAAGCATACTTGAGGTCTTTGGGAAGAAGCTTTTACTTCCTGTTCACCAGGGCCGTGCTGGCGAACATATCCTTGCTAAAACATTTGTAAAAGAAGGAACACTTATCCCGATGAATTATCATTTTCTAACCTTCCTTGCTCACGTAGGTTTATGTGGCGGCAGTACCATTAACCTTATTAATCCTGAGGGACCAAAATTTAAGAGCACCTATCCGTTCAAAGGTAATATGGATATTCAACAACTTGAAGAAGTGATCATCAAAACAGGACCTGAAAAAATTCCTTTTATCAGGATGGAAGCTTCAACAAACTTTCTCGGCGGGCAGCCTTTCTCAATGGAGAATCTCAAACAGGTAAGAAAAGTAGCAGATAAGTACGGATTAATGATAGTACTTGATGCAAGTTTAGTGGGCGAGAATATATATTTCATTAAGAAGAGAGAACCTGGTTATGAAAATAAAACTCTTGCCTCCATTCTGATTGAGATGAGCGATTTATGTGAAATTATTTACTTCTCGGCAAGAAAAATAAGCTCTTCACGTGGAGGAATGATATGTACAAACAGCACCGAACTGTACGATAAAATGAAGAATTTTGTTCCTCTCTATGAGGGATTTCTGACCTATGGAGGAATGTCTATCCGGGATATTGAATCTATGGCAGTAGGATTAAAGGAAGCTGTTGACGAAAATGTTATCAGTCAGGTACCTGAGTTTGTCAGATATGTTGTCGAAGAGCTCGACAAACTTGGAATTCCGGTTATTACTCCCGGAGGCGCACTGGGATTCCATATAAATGCTATGGAGATTTTAGATCATGTTCCTCAGAACCAGTACCCTGGCCAGGCTTTGGCCAATGCCTTCTACATTGCTTCAGGGAACAGGGCTATGGAAAGTGGAACTATGATGTATGACAGAGATGAAAAGGGCATCGAGACTATTCAGGATCATGAGGTCATGAGAGTGGCAGTCCCACGCCGTGTTTTTACTTTGTCCCAGATGGAATATTGTATTGACAGGCTAAACTGGGTATACCAGAACAGAAAGCTTATCGGCGGTTTGCGTTTCGTTGAGGAGCCGCCTATTTTCAGGTTCTTTACCGGAAGGCTTGAGCCTGTTTCAGACTGGCCACAAAAACTTGCTGCAAAATACAAGAAAGACCTTGGAGACATATAGTAAAAGTAGGAAAAAAGTACAATTTCCCTTATAAAAAAGTTAAGGAGTTTCTTAAAATCATTTTCAGGTAGATATATTCGGAGCAGATCCATCCTTAATTCGATAATAAACTATCCAGAAGAGTTGCTAAATTTTTTTTTGACCCTTTGAGTCTAAAACTGACACATTTGACAGGAACGACCAATCTGCCGCTGACAAGAAATCAGAAGCGTTTATGGTTTTTATCAAAATTACATCCTGATGTGCCTTTGTACATCATTCGTTCAACTTTTAGATTCAAAGGATTACTTTACCGGGAGTTATTTGAGAGGAGTCTGGAAAAGTTATTTCAGCGGCATCATGTTGTTTATTCAGTAATAAAGGAGATTGACAGTGAGCCTTATTGTGATATTGTACCAAGAGATATTGATATACCATTTGAAGATTTGACAGGCCTGCCTGAAAATGAAAGATTAGAGAGGATAAAATCCGTGCTCAATGAAGATGCGAGGAAAGGATTTGATATGGAGAAGGGTCCTTTATACCGTTTATATTTGATAAAGACAGCCGGGGATGAGCATTATTTTCATATGAGTATACACCATGTAATTTTTGACGGCTGGTCCCAGGGTGTCTTTGTAAATGATTTAAGTGAGATATACAACGGGTTATTGAGGGGTGAGGATGTTGAACTCGGAGAACTGAAGTTTCAGCAATATGATTATGCACTATGGGAGAGTGGCAAGGAGAGGAATACCGAGTCGGTTTCATTCTGGGAGGAGAATTTAAGGGGATGTTCACCGGTATTGAATTTTCCGCATGATTATCCGCGGAGTGAACAGTCTACTGGCAGGGGCGGTTTGGAGTCTGTCACACTTTCCCGGAAGCTTTCCGATGATCTGAGAAGGATAAGCAAGGAAGAGGACACATCACTTTTCGCCACACTGATGAGTGTTTTTGGATTGTTAATGAAAAAGTATTCAGGAGAAGATGACATCAACATTGGATTGCCTGTGGCATACCGTCCTTACACAGGCCTGGAGAAGATCTTCGGTATGTTTGTTAATACTGTTGTTGTCCGCATGCGATATGAAAAGGAGGTTACTTTCAGGGAACTGATAAAAAAGACTGACGATGCAACAATGGATGCTATATCTCACCAGGATATTACGTTTGAGGATGTTGTTGAAATAATCAAACCTGAACGTGTCTCAGGGGCAAATCCTTTATTTCAGGTTGCTTTTGTATGGCAGAATAATCTGTATGTTCCTGTTCCTGTTAAACTCGACGGTGTAAGGAGTGAAGTAATAAAAGGGGATCAAAGGACAGCAACCTTTGATCTGTCTATTGCAATGTGGGAGAATGGCGATATTATCGAGGGGGAGATTGAATACAATATAGATATTATTAAACCTGAGACAATTAAGAGGTTAAAGGAACACTTCCTGCTCCTTATCAATAATCTGACAGCAAACATTAATATGCCTGTCAACTCAGTGCCAATGATTTCTGATGAGGAGATAAAGATGATCAGTGAAATAAATAATACTTCTACTGATTATCCAAGGGATAAAACCATGGTAGAATTATTTGAGGGGATTGTTACCATGTTTCCTGATAAAATTGCGATTGCCTTTAAAGGGGAATCATATACTTACAGGCAGTTAAATAAAAAGTCAAATCAGCTGGCACGAATCCTTAGGGAATCAGGAGTGGGGAAAAACACTCCGGTAGGACTTTTTACAGACAAGTCACTGGAGATGATAGTAGGGATGTTAGCCATTCTGAAGGCAGGGGGGTGCTATGCACCTGTTGATCCTGAATACCCGCTACAAAGGATTAACTTCATTGTGAAGGATTCCGGTATAAAGGCTGTGCTTGTACAAGGCAAGTATATGGGGATTGAGATTGAAGGAGTACAAAAACTCAATTTAAATTCACAAGACTCGTACAACCGCGATAATTCCAATTTGCAGATAATAAACGATCCTGAAGATCTTGCATACATTATTTATACCTCAGGAACAACTGGTGTCCCCAAAGGAACACCAATTCTCCATCGATGTGTCCTGCGTACGTTATTCAACACAAACTTGATTAACATTACTACTGATGACCGGTTTCTTCAGCAAGCACCTATTGTGTTTGATATGAGTACATTAGAAATATGGGGCCCCTTATTACATGGAGGATCCTTATATATTATTGATAAAGAAACACTTCTAAATCCAGACGCTCTGGGAGATGAATTGTTGAAAAATGAAATAACAGTTATTATTATTACGCCAGCAATTTTTACGAAACTATTCGAAAGCCAACCTGATATATTTAAAAAAATTAGATATATAGCTTTTGGAGGTGATGTGATGCCAGTTGCTCATATCAACAGGTTAAGAAAAGTCAACCCTGATCTTATAATAATTAATGGATACGGACCAACTGAGAACACTTGCGCATCTCTCGTTTACAGTGTAAAGAAAGATTTTGATCAAAGTATCCCAATTGGAAGACCAAATAGCAACTCGACAGCCTATATTTTTGATAAGTATCTTAATTATCAGCCAATAGGGGTGATAGGTGAGTTATACGTAGGAGGAGATGGTCTCTCACCGGGATATCTGAACAGGGAAGACTTAAACAAGATATGCTTTATAGAAAATCCTCACAATCCCGGAGAAAGACTTTACAAGACTGGTGATCTTGTCAGATGGCTTCCCGACTGGAATATTGAATTCCTTGGAAGGGCTGATAACCAGCTAAAAATAAGAGGTTTCAGGGTTGAGCTGGAAGAAATAGAATCGGTTCTGTCAGAGATTGAAGGTGTGATTGAAGCTGTAATCAAGCCAGTAAAGGTTGAACAAGGGGATTACGGGTTAGTCGCTTTTTTGAATGTCCCGGAGTCTTTCATGATAGAGAAACAGGATATATTGGCGAAAATGAGAGCGAAGCTTCCGGTATATATGATACCATCTGCATTTAAGCTGATGCATGGATTCCCAAAAACTATTAATGGGAAAACAGACCGGAAAGCATTGAACATTGATACAAGTGAGCTGGAAAAGAGGGAAAGTGTTGATATTACTACTCTAAGCCCCACTGCAAGAACAATTCATGAGATATGGTGTGATACCTTAAAAACTAATGATGTATTAGTAACTGATAGTTTTTTTGATATTGGGGGTAACTCATTGTTGAGCATCAGGGTAATAAACCAGATAAAGGAAAAGTTTGGAGTTACACTGACCTTTAAGAACTTTATTGCCAATTCTACAATAAGTCAGTTAAGTGCTTTCATTGATAGTCAGACTGGTGTTAAAGAAGAATCAATTGATCTGGTTCACTTGACTGATACAAAGAATCTGCCTCTGACAAAAAACCAGAAGAGGCTATGGTTTATCTCGCGTATGCAGCCAGATGTGCCATCGTATATTCTTCCGTTAACTTACATGTTTCAGGGGCTGCTTAACCGGGAGATATTTGAGAGGAGTCTGGATATATTATTCGAGCGGCATTACATAGTTTTCTCTGTATTCAAGGAGTCAGGAGGCGAACCTTATTGTGAAATAGTTCCTAGGGAGGTTAAGCTAACCTATATAGATTATACTGGGGTCACAAAGGAAGAGAGAAAAGGGAAGATTACTGCTATAGTTAATGAAGACTCGAGACAGGCATTTGATCTGGGCCGTGGTCCCTTATACCGATTGTATCTTATCAAGGCAGCTGAAGATGAATATTATTTTCATATGAGTATCCATCATATTATTTTTGATGGATGGTCTTGGGGTGTTTTGGTAAATGATTTAAGCAGGATATATAACAGCCTGTTAAATGGTAAAGAGATTGGTCTAGAGGAGTTGGAGTTTCAGCAATACGATTATGCACAATGGGAAAAGAGTTCTGAAAACATAAAGAATGATGATGAATCGATTGAATTCTGGAGAGAGAATTTGCAGGGATGCTCGCCGATACTGAATTTTCCATTTGATTTTCAGCGCAGGGAACAGCCAACAGGCAGAGGGAGTTTTGAGACCATTCAGCTTTCGAAGGATCTGTCGGAGAAACTCAGGAGAATAAGCAAGAAAGAAGATTCATCGCTGTTTGCCACGATGTTGAGTGCCTTTGGTATTCAGATGCAGAAATACTCGGGTGAAGATGATATAAATATAGGGTTGCCTGTGGCGTACCGTCCGCACACGAAGCTGGAGAAGATCTTCGGTATGTTTGTAAACACGGTAGTTGTGCGATTGAGATATGAAAAGGAGGTTACTTTCAGGGAACTGATAAAACAGTCGAACGATGCGGCGATGAATGCTATATCTCACCAGGATCTTCCATTTGAAAGAGTAGTTGAGATCGTCAAGCCTGAACGCATTGCTGATGCCAATCCTTTATTCCAGGTTGCATTTGCATGGCAGAATAATCTGAGTGTAGCAATGAATCTGGATGGGGTCAGAAGTGAAAGGATAGTAGGGAAAGAACGGACACCAGTCTTTGATATTATCCTTAGCCTATGGGAAAACGGCAACAATATTGAAGGGGAGATAGAATACAACCTGGATATCCTTAAAACAGAGACAATAACAAGATTAAGGGATCATTACCTGACTCTGCTTAATAACCTGGTAGAGAATATTGATGTTTCAGTCAGTTCAGTTCCAATGATATCTGAAGAAGAGAAGAAACTGATCGATGGTTATAATAATACGCAAACAAACTATCCAAAAAATAAGACCATAGCTCAATTATTTGAAGATCAGGTTAAACTTTATCCGGAGAAAACTGCAATAGTTTTTAAAGATGCCGCTCTAACATATAAACAGTTAAATGAAAAAACAAATCAATTAGCCCGGACCTTAAGGGCATCGGGAGTTGGGAACAATACTCCGGTTGGGATATTAGCAGAAAAATCATTGGAAATGATAGTTGGAATCCTGGGGATTCTAAAGGCAGGGGGATGCTATACTCCAATTGATATTGACTATCCGGAACAAAGGATGAAATTTGTTGTAAAAGACTCTAGTATGAAAATACTTCTTGCACAAGATAAATACATGGGAGTTGAGATTGAAGGAGTACAGAAACTTAGCTTGAATTCAGAAGATTCATACAATATTTATACTTCAAATTTGCAGTGTATAAATCATCCTGAAGATTTTGCGTATATTTTATATACATCTGGTACAACCGGTATTCCAAAAGGTACACCTGTACCACAGCGTGGAGTTGTAAGGCTTGTATGCAATACGAACTATATTGAATATAAATCAGAAGACAGAATACTTTTGGTTGGGGCGA
>Ga0307378_10003916_pt1 | contig 21588 bp, 56 predicted proteins | sample UN1MG_FD_202238 | JGI IMG/M metagenome (GOLD analysis project Ga0307378, IMG submission 202238) | Soil microbial communities from Risofladan, Vaasa, Finland - UN-1 | ecosystem: Environmental > Terrestrial > Soil > Coastal area > Acid sulfate soil | place: Finland: Risofladan, Vaasa | collected...
TTATATCAATCTCCTATTCTACGTCTGTTGACCAATCACTTATTTCAATAACTTTTCTTAAGGCTATATGTTCTTCTGTAAGTTTATTTCTTGTATTAATTAATTCATCAATACTTATACTATAATCATTTTTTTGAATAATGCAAGTTAAAACTTCAATTTTTTTATAAATTGTTTTACAAATATGCAAAGCGTCTGATACTACTAACACCGATTCTCCAAATGTTACTTCATTATTAGCGTTTTCTTTATCTAATAAAGCATTATGACTCTGTAACTTTCCATAAAGCTCAAATAAACTATTTAATGACTTTGTGTATAAAGTTCCTGAGTCTTTAACTTTGGTATACTCAATATTATCTATATAAAAGTTATAATCCTCTATATCTTTTTCTATCTTTCTCTTTCTTAAAACAATTTCACCTATAAGCATATTAACTCCATTAGGTAGTGCTGAGCATGCCCGTTTTGGGGTTCCAACCTTTTAGGCGGACAGAGGCCCAGCACTATCTTCTTAATTATTGTATATAAGTACCGCAGCTTCTACAAAACTTAGCACTAGACTTTGATTTCCTACCACAAGTAGAACACACTAATCTAGTCTTTACACCTACCGCTTTCTTTATTACTTTATTGGTCCTTTTATTAAGTCCTCTTAAATTTATTGTAATAACAGTAGATTTATTTTCAAGTGTATCAGTTACACCCATTGAAAATCCCTGATGAGTTTCCGATCCTTTTACTGTAATCCCATTATCATTACTACAGCATTTGGTAAGCCTGGCTGATGCTGAAATAGAGTTGCCAATAGTTGTAGTATTATACAAACTCTGTGGTCCGAAGGTTGGGGGCATTGGTGAACTATACCATATATTATCATTATTATATTTAATATCAGGTATCTCTAATTTTTCTTTTTCAAACCAAAACTCTACCCTAACCAAACCATCGTCTATTCTATCACCTCTATAGTTAGAAATTTCTTTAGTCTTTTCAATAAACTTAAATTTATTTCTAACTGAAGATCCTTTCATAAAACCTTTTAATTCTATTGTAGAATTAGGATCTACTATAAGTCTTTTTCCATCTACAACATCCACCCCATCAATTTCGATGGTTGCTACCGCCTTTCTGGAATCCTTGTTTTTTAACAATATTGAATATTCTGATCCAAAAGGTAAAGTAACAACTTCATCAATCTCTCTTAAAATACGTCCCCTGTGTTTAACCGCCACTACGAAATTCTTTCTGTATGCCATCATACTGTTCTCCTTTTTACTATTTATGAGACCACCGGCCAAGGCCTCGTTTTACGAAGACCGGTTAAGGATTAAATTTAAATTAAACTAATTCAACCGCAACAGCTTGAATACCTTTATCAGTATCTTTAAGCTCAAAGGTAACAGGCTGTCCAGGTTTTAATGTCTTATAACCATCCATAGCAATGCTACTGAAATGAACAAAATATTCGTTTTTCTTTTCATCCCCATCTACTAAAAGAAAACCGTAACCTCGCTCATTACTAAACCACTTCACTTTTCCAGTAACTCTATCTTCACCCATAACTCAAAATCCTCCAAATTTGTTTAATTTTTTAAAAATAATTCTCGTTCGGCTGCCCTTCTTTTTACGAGCCCATTTAATATCTGTCCATTGGCCCTTCTCCATTTAGGAAATTCGTCTGCAGCGCCTAAATAATCCCCTACACCAAGTTTCTTAAGCATAGTGGAGGCTATAAAGTTTCCTATTCCTACATTAAAAACAAACGAAACTAAAGCTGAAAATTGATTATCACATAAAGATATACACTTAGCAGCATTCTCTAGCTGTAACGCATATCTGATCATATCAGATTTTAATAAATCATCTGCTTGTTGTATAGTTAAACCACCGGGATATAAAGAAATTGCTATTTCTCTGTCCCCAGGATTCTTTTCTCTTAACATACGATCATTATAAAATATAGCATGCCCCCAACCAATAGTCCAAACTCCAGCAGGACAACTATAAGGGTCTAGATTTACAGTAGTAGGGTCACCGTCTTCTAAACCCTCAAATCTTTTTACAATTTCTAAACCTTCCTTATTTATACGACGCATAGTTTATTCCTATAGTTGACTGGCTAATAAGCAGCCGTTAGCTACACAAGTCATTGGAGATTTAGCTCTTCTAACCTGACTTATCTTCATAGGCAGTTCTGTTTTCATTACTCTTTCATTAAAGTTCTCAGTAAAACCTTGAGCTAAGGTAAGACCGCCTGAAACAACAATAGGAACTGGCTCTCTAAACAAAGGCAAATCTCTTTCCCTTTTCTTTAATTCATAAGCAATATTCTGTAAAACATAATTCATTACAGAGGAGTAATATACAGAAACAGCTTCCATTATCTTATTAGTAGGTTTGTTTAAGTCTACCCCTGCTTCTTTTTCTAATTGTACTAAAGAAGGTGAGAGATCTAAAGCATTAGCAACAGACTGATCTATAAAATCCCCGGACCTTGTAATACTAAACTCTACTAATGGATCTCCTTGATGAATTACAGCAATGTTTGTCATTCCGGCGCCAAAACTCATAGCTATTCCAGTAAGAGCGTCGTCAAGTAACTCGCTTAAAGCAATAGCAAAAGCCTCATTGATTGGGTGGCTTTGATATCCTTGTTCTCTAAAGAACATATTAAGAATCTCCGTATGGTATACAATATCAAATATACCATCGATTGGTTTTGCAGGTACAGAGTAAACTAAAGTGTCACCATCCCCTCCCTTACCAATCAAACTTGAAATTAAAAGCTTAAGCATAGGCAGGCTTGTTTTTTCTCTTGGAGAAATTACACCCCGGCTCATTGGTCTCTTAGCAACATCATTTCTTTCCATTGCTATCTGTAAAGCATCCTCACCAACTACAATAAAATCATCATTGTCAATTATAAAGTTAGAACCCCTCTTTTCAAGAGAGTTTTTAATTGCTTGTTTATTTACATCACTTTTTGGTACAATACGATAGAAAGCATCACGTTCCATTTTAAAATTAGATTTACCTTCAGCATCTATTGAACCACACACCAACATATTTGTACCTACGTCTAATCCTATATTACCCATAATACTTTTCTCCTTTTACTTTTTTGGTAAACCACCAATAAGGCCTTTAAGTTTATTTACTTGATCTCCTATCTTAGTGTCCTCTTTGGCTTCAACTTCTATAAAAGACTGCATCTTACTACCTTCTCCTTTTTCACTTGGGTCTATAAAAACTGTTTCCATTGAAGGCCTATCAGGATCTTCTACAAAATCAATAGGCTCTCCAGAACCTCTTAATCTTAAAGACTGTATAGTCTCATCTTTAGAATTTATAACTTCATCTTTTGACTTAAGTTGGTCTTTAAGTCTTTCTATCTCTACTTCTTTATCTTTTACAGCTGTAGTTACTTGTTTAATAAGCTCTTCGTCAAACTCTTCTGCCGTATATTCTTTTGCAATAGCTGAACCGACGACCTCTTGGGCCGCCGGTTTCTTAGCCAATTCTGACATAAGTAACCCTACTTGTGATCGTAATTCATTTATTATCAGCTCACTGTTATCTGACACTGGCCCCTGAAGTTGCTGCCTTTGTAAATCTCTAGGGCCTTTTCTACCTACTATACGACCTTTCTTGTTACTTGATATATCTTTGTAGTACTCCATTATACTCTTTTATACTCTACCTTATCTATAAGACCATAATCCTTAGCCTCTTCAGCCGATAACCAATGATCAGTTTCCATATCTTTTTTAACCTTATTTAACCTTTGCCCTGTCATTCTTACATAATCTTTAGCCATTTTTTCATACAAATGCTCTGTATGTTCAAACCTACTACGCATATCATGCATCTTACCTTCAGTACCTCCTGAAAGTTCGTGAATCATAATCTCAGTATTAGGAAGAGCAAATCTCTTACCTCTTGTTCCGGCAGCAAGGATAAATGATCCAGCACTACAACACTGACCATAACCAATAGTTACTATTTCAGGTCTAATATACTGCATGGTGTCATAAATAGCATACATAGAAGTTATTCGCCCACCTGGACTATTTATATACATATAAATTTCTTTTTCATGATCGTCTGCTTCTAAAAACAAAAGCTGGGCTACTATAGCATCAGACATGTCTTGTTCAAAAACATCAGTGACAAATATAATTCTGTCTTTTAATAACCTGGAATAAAGATCGTAAGCTCTTTCACCATCTTTATCATTCTTTTCAATTACGAACGGAATCTTTGCTTGCATACTTTAAATCTCCTTTTAAATCTTTTTTAATTCTTAGTTTAACAACGGGATACATAAACTATAATACACTTTAAACCTTTTGTCAAGTACCGGGCCTTTTTTAATCCTCTGTTCTGGACCAAAGGGATTTTAAAATCTTAGGTTATTTTCTATAAGATAAAAACCCCAAATTGCATCTATTCATATTTCTATTCTATATATCTATTCTCCATGGGGTATAATGCCCTCATCTGTTGAGGTCATATTACCCTCATCTGTTGAGGTCATATTGCCCTCATCTTTTTCTCCAACTTTAAACTTATTGTATGTAAATAAATAATCTTTATTATTATCATGTACACCTAAAACATAAATATTTTTATTTCTATAAGCATCGAGTTGGATTTGGTCTATTTCAATATATTTATCTTTTACTAATTTATTTAACCAGCGTCTTACTGTTTTTGTATCGTTATAACTGTAACCAAATGCTTCTGCTATTTCATTCATAGATAAACTACATGCTAACCAGTTGTCACAAAAGTAGTTCTTATATATATTTAAATTATCTTTATTTAAAGGCTTTCTAATTACATTACTGTATAAATATAACCAAAGTGTTGTGTGGTTTCTGTTTTCTTTAAGGAATTTTTTGTCTCTAAAAAGTTCCGGAGGCATCCTAGAGAAACTATTAATTTTAAAAACTTTCATAGTCTTCCTATAATAATCTCTTCTTTCTGCCCTGTACCTAGGCATATTTACTACTCTCATCATTTTTTACTGTCCTTACTAATTAAATTAACAGAATTTAGTTGAGGTCAAAATACCCCTAACTACTCATTTGCTATATTATAAGCATTAAAAATTAGTTTGTCAACTACTTTTCCATGGATTTGCTTTAAAGAACGTCTGCACCTCATTTTTAGATTTAGTGTGTTTATTACATTCTATTACTAAATGATTTAAATCCATATTTAATACAGTACAGGTATTATGAACTATTGCTATTTCTTCGTCGTCAATGGTTTCTCCTTCTTCTTCTTCTATCTCTTCTTTTAAAGTAGTAATATCAATACCAAACTCACCATAATCTAGAGGAAGTATTATTCTTGAAACAAGATGTTCACAATTTTTACACTTAGAATTATCTAAGACTTCATCCCTTTCTTCCATGTTAGTTTCCTTTAATGTGTGTTATTAATACTACCACACTCTGGACAGACGTTATCTGTACTCGAAAACTTTATATTACACAGATAACAGTAATAATACTTAACCATTGTTATTAGGCACTCCTTTGTTCGTAGGCTCTTTTAATAGCCTCTTCTGTTTTACCTTTGGCTATTTTACCAGTAGCTTTAAGTCTTTTAATTTTAGCGTTAATCATATCCGAGTTTCTCCGCGGAAGAAGCTCCTCTAGTTCTTTTATAGTCATAACTTGGTAGTTCTCTATTAAAAGTCTTTCTTCTGAGTATGACCATCCTTTTCTTGCCATGATGTTCTCCTTTTAATTCAATTTACTTATCCCTTTGTTCTTGTTCTTCAAAATACTCTTCGATGGTTTTCTTTTTAGGTTTAACTAAACCTTCGTCAAGAAGCTCTCTCATTATGTAGAGAACATCTCGATCTACCTTACCTCTATTAATGGCTTCTTCTATTCCATCCCTCAAAGCTGTCTTGTGTTCCTCCCAGGCCTCGATAATTAGATCGTCCCCTTCTTGATTTTCATTCATAATTTTTCTCCATGCGTGTTTGTATATTATAAGCCCCAATCCTATCCTTTACTGTGTATTCAAAAAGGCTTAGTGTACATATTACTGTAATTATTAATATACTCTCAATTACTTGGAGGTTAGTTTATTCGACCATCATACTAAAACGTTTTATCTTGTAATTGATCAGCCAGCTCAACTAACTGCCCTCTATAACACTCTTTAAGATTAACATGACACATCGCTTTATTAGGAAGCGCTCTTAAAAGTTTCAGCAAACCAGATTCAGAAGGTCTGACTACATTATAACTCTGAGATAGGTCTCCCATTAATATCATTTTACTTCCAGTACTGGATCTTGATAGAATCATGCTTAAATAGTCAATATCTAAAAGCTGTAATTCATCCACCATAAGAATATCTCCGTCTAACAAAGACATCCCTTGTATAGAGTTAATAAGTACTGTTTCAAACTTTCTATGAAATATTTCATCTTTTACAATATCAAAGGTACTTCCATTACCGTCGTGCTGGTCGCGGGTATTTGAATATAGATAATACAGAGCACTAACAAAGCCTGCAAACCAATCAGACATCTTATCTTCTTTGGTTCCTGGCAAGGCCCCCACATCGTAGTGTCTATTAATGCCCACAGGCGGCCGTGTAATAAACGTTTTCTTCCTTGTTTGATACAGGGCACAGGCAGTAGCTAAAAGTGTCTTACCGGAGCCCCACTTACCTGTAAGCAGTATATTAGGTGCTTCTTTAAGCCCATATATAGCACATATCTGGTACCAGTCTTTGGCTTCTAAAGTACTAGCATCGGTTTTTATATATCTATAGTTTGGTATATTATCTATTCTTATTAGTTCATATGTTATAGGATTATTAGCATATAGAAAAACATCCTGCTCACCATTATTTATAAACACAAAAAACCAAGTATTCATATCAGGGGCTTTATCACATATAGATTTTAATATATCAATAACACTATAATACTCTATATCTTTATATACTTGAAGATATTTAAATCTATCAGGTATATCTACAATAGTTGCTTTATGGTATGGATCAGATAAGCCCTCACGTACAACACCATATAATTGGCATTCCACGCCCTTGGCTTCAGATATCAAAGACATAGAAATATCTTTAGTAGATAGCACTGCACTTCTTTCTTTTGCGGTTTCTATTATTTTAAGATCATTTGAAGAAACCTCATCCTCATTAATAGAGAAAATCAGTTTATCCGGGAAGGTGTCTTTGAATTCACGTAGTTCGTGTATAGCACTACGTGCTGAGTATGCAAGATCTGGATTTACTTTGTGTTTATCTAATTCTTTTAAAACTGTAAGTGGTATTATTATTTTTTCATATTCATTTGCTAATTTAAAGATTATTTTAGGGTCATCTAAAAGTAAGTTGGTGTCTATTACTGTACGTTTTTTGTTCATTTATTCTCCTCTTATTTAAGTATGACGAACCAATACCATCATAGCTATTACAAGATAGACTATTAAACATAAAAATATATTTTTTTTCATTATGGGAGTAAAACAGATTTGTATTTATCATATTTGTCTAGCTATTTCGAGATAATCTAGCACAAAGTCCATGTAGTCTAAAAGTTTAAGTTGGGTATCAGTATATTCAAGTCTTTCTAAATTATTTAATATAAACTTAGTTTCTATCCAATACCAACTAACAAAATTCTCTTTAATCCTAGCATCTAATAAGCCTAAGACGTTGTGTAGTCTATCAGCTAACTTTATAGTAAAAGCATCGCTACTCATACTATTAATATGATTTACCATATAGATTTTCTTACCTAGTAGCTTTTTCTCTGCTACATCTACAGTAAGTTCCCTTACTAAATCTCCTATTCTATCACCAAACATTTCATACACTTCATCAATTGTAGTATATGTATCTTCTACAATATCATGTAATAAAGCCGCGGTTAATAGATCGGAATCTTCTTCAAGTAAGGATAAAATGCACACTACTCTTTCTGGGTGGGTGATGTAAGGCTCCTCCGTACCTTTTCTCTTTTGCCCCTTGTGACGTTCTAGAGCAAACGCATGTGCTCTTCTAATTGAGGCCGGTATTTCGGCCTGTTTTAATAATTCTCCTATCATAACTTCTCCTTTCTAAAAATATTAACTCTTACTAATAGGATGGTTACATAATTCTAAAAAAATAGAGGGGGTAGGGCCCACCCCCTCTATGTTATAGTTTAATTATCTATTATACCTTTCTCTTCTTTCCTCTCTTTCTCTCTTCTTCCTAGGATATCTTACATCTTTTTCATCAGAACAATTATCAGATGAAGTAGCAACAACAGTATCAACTTTGTCTGTCAGGCGAATTCTTACTTTCCATTCAGACTCTGTCTCTCCATCCTCTTCTTCTTCTGTTATTACTTTTATATCGTCCGCTAATATAATACCAGTATCTTTATCGGTAATAGTCACTGTGGTATCAGCGTTTCCGTCACCCTTAATCATTAATCTATCTCTTTTATCTACTTGGGCATTATCTATTTCAAAATCATCACAATCACCCACAGGCGGCTCAACAACATCACATTCCCCATCATGATCGACTTCAACTTCCGCGGCGCCAGCAGAACATTCATTACTATAAGTTTTACCGTCTACACCACAAACAGGGGTCCAATCATCAGTACAGACAACTGGGCATTCTGCTAATATACCGTCACAGTTCTCATCAACACCATTACCACAGACCTCTTCTACGCTAGGGTTGATTAAAAATTCAGCATCATTACAGTCAACTGGGCCACAGTCGCCACCCTCAATTGAGTAATAATCAAAATCAGCGTCAGTACAGCTCACAGGACAGTTTACAGCGTTAGCGTCCTGAGTGTCAACATAACCATTACAATCATTGTCCACACCGTCTGTACAGTCTTCTACTGCTCCTGGGAATACTGTAGCGTCGGCATCATCACAATCGCCTTGGTCTACAGTAAAGCCGTCACCGTCAACATCAGGCACAGGGCAATTAACCGCGGTAGGATCTACTGCGTCCACTAAACCGTTACAGTTATTATCTATACCATCAGTACAGTTTTCAACCGCTCCGGGATTAACATCAGCGTCAAAATCATTACAATCCGCGTCTTCAGTAAAACCGTCACCATCATTATCTATAGGTTCTGGTTCGGGGCAAAAGAAACCAGTTAACACTACCCCACCAGCCGAATAAGCATCTTTAGCTTCAGTAGGGTCACTTTTGCTTCCCGTAGTATGACACGTAGTACAATCACCTGTATAAACTACTACAGGGGCACACGCATCATTTACACTGTCGCCAAAACCACCGTAAGCCATAGCATTGGTAGCGGTCAGAACTGACAGGGATAAAACAGTACCACAAATCAGCACTAACATCTTATTAATTTTAGTCATTTTAACATTCTCCGTTATTGTTTAGTTTTAAAATCGGCCCTAAAAGTAAAAATCCCTTAATTAGAACAATTCTAAAAAAAGGACTCTTACCTATACACAGGTTAGTTAATACCCAGCAATACCAAGGCATTCCAGGATATTAGCTATATGTTAATATACCACAACGTGATACTAGGGGTTTATAATAACATTCTCTTCTTCTTTTGGTGGCTCTACTACCCCTTGTCTAGCCATAGCTTCTGCTTGTTTCTTTTCTTGTTCTTCATACTGTTTACGTATAGTCTCCATTCTTTCTTTGAAAAGATCCTCAAACTGCTGCTTAAGTGCTTCACCATCGGTTTTATCAAACATAATACCTAAGAATACATCTAAGGCCATTTCAGTATTAACTAAACGATTAGTTAAGTATTTCATATTCTGAGCCATGGTGTTTATGTTTTGCTGCTCAATAGTCATATCAACATTACCAATTTTTTCTTCTATTCCTTGTCTTTCTTCCATAATATTACTCCTTTTAATTATTCAGGGACCAGTATAGGTCCCCACCATTCACCACTATAATCGGTGTGTTCATAAATTACCCAAGTAGTTCCGTAACTATCATTAGGTATTTTATCCATTATAGCACCATTAATTATCTCTATACACTCTGGGTATGGATCAGCATCATTACATCTCCACCAATACCAACCGTCATATAGAGGTCCTTCTGTTGTAAACCACCCGGTGTATCTCATCTACCAACCGGTAACCTTTAATTCTTTCATTTTTTCAAAGCCCTTTACTTATTTATAATTTTATTTTTGTTTTGCTTTTTTGATGCAAAGCGGTCTTTATTTATGACCACGATGCTACTATTAGTCTGTTTCGTTTAAGTCAACCCAGTCTAAAACTACTTCAGGTTCACCGTCTTCGCCGTCGTGGCGGACAATACCTACAATATATAAATCCGGATGTTTGAGCTCAAAACGTGTTACTGCCCTCTCTATCTCGTAAGTTAAATCATCCTGCATGGTGTCCGATATTAAATCAAAATCTACACCTGCATCCAGTAACTCCACAAAATCGTGATCAAACCTAGATGAAAGCAAGTTTATTTTTTTAGATAGCTTCCTGATTTTGTTCTCGTTGTCCATATATATCTTGATACTTACTTATGTTGTTTTGTTTTAATTTACGAGCGTAAAGACCATCATTAGCAAGGACTGTTTTACACTTAAAATCTTTGGTATCCTCGCCAGGAATAAAAGTTACACACTCTCCAGTTTTTAACTCTCTATTTGCGATACCGTCTCTTAAGTTATATGGATAGTTATTTGCGTTAAAGACATATCCATTATAATGTATGAAAATATAATCACCTTTTGTCAATTTGTCAACCACTCTATATTCCATAACTTTAATCTCCTTTAAAATCATCTATGGTAATATAACCTTTTTCATTTAGGATTTTTGCTAAAATACCTACATTCTTTGATATTTCTTCTACTTCTTCCATAGTAAGATTTAAAGCCTTAATCCTATCTCCATCTGACTTTAGCAGGGTTTTCAGTATTTTTGAACTGTCTACACTCCTATTTACTAATGCTTCAAAAAGTTTTGTATTTTCTTCACGCTCTATTTTTTTTGAGTCTTCGCTTTCCTCCATTTTTTTAATTAAAAAAACTACTGCCTTCTCTAACTCATCTAATCTAGTATCTACTTCGATAAATTTATTGTCTAATGCTTTTAATAGTACTTCAAATCTTTTCTTTGTTATAAACATAAATTAACCTTTTAATTTCTGGAGCAAGGATTTGCTTATGTAAGTCTTGCTTTTTTTATGTATTTGGGAATCATCGTTTTTGTATGTTGGAATTATCTCTACAAATACCGGCGGGGTTTCATCCGATATTGTTTTAGCCCCACCTATTAACTCTTTTTTAATATTTAGTTTATTTTTTAATACCTCATGTACTTTATTCATACCCTCATCCTTTTACTTCTACTATTTCACCTTCTAAAGTAAGTTTATTTATTTCTTTATCAGGACAACAATCCTCTGATTCTTTAACCTCGGTATAGGTATTTACAGCTTCATCTATTGAGTAAATTTCTTTATTTATTAATAACCTAGACATAGTTATTACGAGACTCTCTAAATTAGTTATTTTAACTTCTAATTCAGCTAGTCTAATTTCTTCTTCTTCTTTATTACGTCGTTCCATACACATAGTGCACCTCCTATATGTAACCAGGTCCAATTTTTCTATTTATGAAAAATACTGCTTCTCCATACATATCCAACAGGGCATTCATATCTGAAAAAGTCATATAACAATCACCTTTGTCTCCCCAGGAAGGCCCCCAGCTGTTTCTCAATGTAAAATAACCTTGATCTAAGTTTACTCCCCTACATAATATACAGTGACCGCCGGCTATTTGTCCGGTTGGTCTTATAAAGCCTTGCCTGTTGGGGTTATACATAGCCCAGGTCCACAGTACTCCAAGAACAGCCGGACCTGTAGCAAGACCAGTTATTAAATCATTTATACCAAAGGCCCAATAGTAAGAGTCGAAGAAACCCATTTTCTTAGCTACTTTTACTCCGGCAAGAACACTAGTACCTTCATAAAAAGGATTAGCTCCTGGGTAGGCCCCTCCTTCCCAGTTATCTATTCTCTGCGCTTCAAAATATAATTGTCTAGCCGTTTTATTATTAATATTTTTTATTGCTACCGGGGTGGCTATTAATTCGTGTGATATACCAAAACCCACACAAGCCCCCTCACTACCCTGATTGAGTGTTTTACTGCATTCCCAATCGTAGTTACCTATTGGGGCGGTAGTAATTCTAGTTATAGGATAGTTTCTACTTTGATTATCAAATTCTATAACACGGTCTAATTTTAGATCATGTGTTATTGTATTGTTCTTTAAAACATAATCTTTAATTTGATTCATGTTTTTTCTCCAAAGTTTCTATCCTTTTTTCAACATTATTTAGTTTTTCTACAACATCACCGTGCGGCTCTATACACTCTTCTTCAAGCGCTGCTCTTAAGTTTTCTATTATTTCATCTTTTTCATCACACTCTTCTTGTACTTTATCAATCTTTATATTCATGTTTCTAACTGCAGTTCTAACAAGGGCCTTTTCTTCGGACGTTAACTCTCCAAACGAAATTACAGGCGCTATAAGTAGAGTTAACACTACTAATAAGGCTGTTATTTTTTTCATCTTACCCTCAGATAGGTATAGGTTCTAAAACACCACTGATTGTGGTATTCGTTATTTCCTCCTCTTTTATGAATTCTAAAGTTTCGTTTGCTTCAGCAAAGGTAACCGCTGCCATTATCTTATCAAATATAGTTATATTATCTTTCATAGTTTATGTAAAGCTGTATATATGTTTTCTAGTTCAATTACCAACGCCGCTGCGAGTCTTTCTATATCAAGACCATCAAGTTTTTCTTTTAACCTTCTATATATAAGGAGGTCACCTAATTCCTTTATTTCTTTAGGGGGGTCATATTGAGAATTATTAAATAGTCTTTTATAATATAAATATTCTTTCTCTAGTTTATCCATTTTCTAGTTTTTTTATCTTAAGTTTTAGTTTTTTTATTTCTTTCATAAACTCCCTTCTTTCCTTACACCAATCTTTTAAAAGACATTTTATATCTTGGTCTGCAGCCGCCGCTATTAGTTTTTCTGGAAGGTCTGGGAAAAGACACTTTCCTTCACACCAAGTACGTTCTTTTATAAAAATAGTGCTATTACACTTTTCAATTTCAGTTTTACAGACATTTTTACATTTTTCCATAGTCTAACCTCCTATGGTCTGGGTCCTACCACTACTTAGGGTCTATATCGTAATGGTGTTGCTTGTATGTCTTTTTGGGTTTCTTTAATTCAGAGTTTTTACCATTTGAAATAGCCAACTCTTCTTTAAGCTCTCTTATGGTATCCTCAAGTTTTTTTATTTTAATATCGTTTTCTTTACTCATTTTATTACTCCTTTTAATTTGGTATAATCACCACATCGCTATACCCACTAAACATCATTCTAGTAGTAAAGTATATACGTTTAGGCCCTCTTTCAGTTAGAACCACCCATTCTTCAGGAGTAGCTCCAAGCCTAGATAAACCAGCATTTTCTAGTAGTTTAACTAGAGCAGGACCAACCTCTCTCTTCTTATTCCAGTACGGTAGTATAATCTCTATAGTGTTATTCTTACTATAAAGTAGATCCTCTATAACTATAAATAAACTATGTACAGGAGTCATTTTGATTTTATTTTTTTACTAATCCTACTTTAATTAAAACTAACCATATACAAATCCAACCAAAATACATAATAGTAAATATATCATTTAGTATACTACGTATTTTATTCATAATACATCACCTATTTTATTTTTTTACCACATACTCTACATATAGGGTTTGCTTTGCTAGGTACTGGTGTTTTACACTTACATAATGTAGTACTATCAGAGTTAGACATAAACTCAAAAGGATGTAATCCATTATATGTAGCTAGTCCATTTCTCATAATTCTACTCCTATAACATAATTATTATTAATGCTACTATCATCCAAAATACTAATATTGTATCGTCATCCATAATCTTACTCCTCACAAGGGCATCTTGGTTTATTAATATTATTAAAGTAGTCTTTAATACTACCAGTGCCTTTTTTAACTTGTAATAAGAATACATAAGACCCTAATTCCATTATGAAATCTTTATCTTGTTCCGTATAGATGTTATCATCTAAAGCCTTAAGACAAGCGCCTTGTAAAGCCTCTAAGTGTTTAATGTTGTTGAAGTTTATTTCCATAATTATACTCCTAAATCACTCATTTCTTAAACTATTAACAGCTTTCATACTCATCTTAAAAGCACACTTGTCACACACAAAGCAATGTTCTTTAGCAGTTACATTGTCCTCTGATACTGGTAATAGTTTAGTTCTTATATCCGAAGCACACTCTGGACATATATTAAATCTTAAACAAAACTTTATTTTTTTTTCTAGCTCTAATAACTCTACAGCTTTATTATAAGCTTCTTCTATTACTTTCATTCTATGACTCTACACCGTCCTTTGTTTTCTCTTCAGTATAGCAATCTAAACACACATACTTACTTGTACAGTTTAAAGTTGAAGTGTTCCACTCTTGTTGCCATACAGCACACTCTTCTTCTCTCTTATCTTTAAGACATACCTCACAATGCCTAATCTCTACGTTACAACACATAGCTTGGGGCTCCTTGTTTGGTTGTTTTAATGTTTATTAATTTATTGGGTACTACTACTACTTCTTTTATTATTCTACCCGCTAAGGCTTCTGATATATTCTTTAAACTATAAGCTTTATCTACTACGTCATGTCCTGAGCCTTTCTCATATAGTCTATCTTTAACGTATCCATCTACTTGTACTATCATATAGTCTTCCATAATACTCTCCTCTATTAAGCTCTTATATCCCAACTTCTTTTCCAATCTGGATCTTGTTCTTTTTTCTGTTCAATTAGATCAACAACATCTTGAGCAGTAAAAGCGATAAAACCAAGACCTTTCTTTTTGCAGCGCGGGCACGTATTTTTAATGTATGTGTTAATTTGATCAAAAACCCAACCACAGTCGTTGCATAATAATATAATATTGTCTGTCATTACTCCTCCTTTTTAGTAGCTTGACGTAGTAAATCCTGAAGCTTGGAGACCTCTGCTTCTAATTCTTTAACATATTTTCTAAGACACCTATAACAATGTCTTTTATGTTTATTATGTTCACTACAACTAGGTTTCATTATATTAGTATCTTCTCAATACTTACAAAACGTATACTTATTATTTTATCCCAGTTAGTTGTTCCTTCTATCCTCTCTTTATCTTCCTGTACCCACTCACTGCGCGGTAAAACAGCTATTTTTTCTATGTGTAGTTTTAATCTATCTGCTTCTTCCTTTGTATTTAAAAATACAGAATTAGGCTCATCATAGATTTCATTTTTTTCTTTATTAATTACTACCCTGGTAATGTATTTTAGTTCATACACTGTTTTCATCTCCTTTGTTTCCCATTCATATAATTGCTCTAGTTTATTGTCTCTAACTATAAAATCTAGTGTTTCACTATTATGATCTTGTGCGTGTATAATTATTTCTACTGCTTCTTCATTTATGTGTTGTATAGATACTCTAAAATCAGGTGAGCTTTCTACCTCTTCTCCTGTTACACCATTTATACTCTTTACTTTCATTCTTAACAGCTCTTCTAAGTTCATAATTTTACTCCTTACCTATGCCATTCGTTTGTAATCTCTTTAGCTCCACATACAGGACACCAGTCTCCAGACTTCGAACCGCCCCTACTAATTACATCTCTATTACGTTCTATTTTACAGAAAGGGCAACAACTAAATTCCAAAAAACCATCGTTTTTAGCTAATACCGTATCTTTTATTGATACGAATTGGTATTCAGGCCCTTTTAATATATTTTTTCTAATTTTCATTTTATTATTATCCTTATACCTATTATAGAAATAATTATTTATTTAGAAAGATCTTCGTCGTAAGCATCTATGTCTTTTATTTCTTTTTTAATTGGGTCAGTCTCTCTTTTAATGGGTATTTCTATTTTTACATATTTATAAAAATGAGTCAACTCCTTTACTGATTTATTTTTACCTACTAATTTATTAGAAAAAGATCTTTGTTTATTGGTATAAGTCATTGCTGTTTCAGATAAGTATATAACTAGTGCTGCAAATTCCTCAGCCCCTTTACGTGTATTTATATTTTTACTAGCTTTATATAAATTTTTTGGGGAGCCGTCTTCGTACCAGGTGTACTCTACCTTATACCACTCATCTACTATATTTGGTTTTTCTGTCATAAATCATCTTGAGGGCCTCAATATCATTATAGAGAGACTACCTAACCCGTCTTTTAAAGTATAATCATCTTTTACTGCTTTGTCAACTGCAAAAAAACTAGCATCTTTTGTTAATCCCTTTTTTTCGAATCTGCAGTTACCTTTTTTATCAGTAGTACATTCCTCTATTTCTATTTTATCCCAAGTACCTACAACCCTTACACCTTCCAGTGGCACTCCATACTCATCTACTACAGTGGTTAATACTATTGATTGCCAAGCGCTGTCCTCCTTATATGCGCAAGCACTAAAATATTCAAATGTCATTGGGGTATCTGCTGCATAACTAATTGTAGTTCCTAATAAAAACGTTAAAGCTAAAAGCAATGCTTTTATCTTTTTCATTTTTTCTCCTACTTAAGTTTTTTTAATTCCCAGTGTTCAAATTCTCCTTTGTCGTTTTCTATCATTATCTCATAAAAATCTTCTTCTGGTTCTTTAGATATTTCAAAGTAGTTATCTTCCTGCCATTCAATTATCATATCGCCGGTAATATCATCTAATATAACTCTATCCGGCTCAGTAAAAGGAAATTTATCTAGTATGTCGATCATTACTATTCCTCTTCATCTATAAATTCAAAATAAGGTACTACTCTACAGGTGTGTTTCTCTAAATCTATATCTATAATTTTAAAATTGTACAATATTATATCGTGGCATAGTCTATTAAACTTACCAACTGTTTGTTTCATTCTTTCTATAAAATCTTCACGTATAGTATTAACTATAATTTCAAGTTCTTTTTCAGAATTTATATTTGGACAGAAATCATTAGAGCTTTCAAAATCAGAACCACATATATTCATAGTATCTGCCATACACTTATTGAATTCTATTCCTATATGGTGTAGTATTCTTTCTAAGCGTTCGTCTCTAGGCAGCTCTATAAATTCCTCGTCTGTAATTGTTTTCATAATATTATATCTATAAAAGGCAATTCAGGAACTTCTCCGTTTACACTAATTACATCAAGTCCAAAATTATAAGTTGTTATATCTATACTAGGGCGGTCCCAAGCACCAACACAAACACCCTCTGATACCCAAGTATTTGGTGGGCTAAGGGGAAGATCGTAGTTGAACCTTCTACTCATAGCAAAAAAAGTAAAACCGTTTTGATCTGTTGTACGGCAATAAGGCCCCATTTCTCTATTAATATTAGGAGCAAAGGCTATTACTTCATCTTCATACCACTGAACACATACCTCTGTATTAGGGGTTGTGTTAATTTCTACATGTGGCATTATGCCTATAATATACTCGCAGTTTTGGTCTGCTTCAAATTTATGATATGTGTTCTCTGTAAAAGCATTACCTGTTGTCGGCCCCGTTAATAACAAAAGCGCTATAATTGGTACTATCATTCCTTTAATCATAATTAGCCTCCACTTCGTTTATGTTAATATAATCATGTCCTCTTATTGGTGTATATCCATAATCAGAGTGTACTATATTCATTACATGAAGATAACGATATAAAACCTGACCTGGTCTAGGCCTACGTCTAACTTTATTACTTATATTAATAGAACACTTACCCTCTACGTCTGTTATACAAAAAGTAGGTCTAAGTCTAGTAGCAGTGTGCTGTACTAATACTTTGGCTCCTTCTACAGGCACAAGCCTCCGTATTGTCTCCTCATAAACAGGCGTTACTACGTGTATTTTAATTTGATCCCCACTACTATACGAAATAGAACCATCTTCCAGCTCTGCCTGTGATTCCCACCTGCCATAATCTAACCACACTATACCTACCTCTCCGTCTGGTACAGCGGCTGTGTTGTTTACAGACGCTAAAAACATAACAGCGGTCATAAGCAATAATTTAAGAAGTTTTTTTATCATTCTTTCTTCTATCTTCAGCATCTCTATCCTTTTTCCTTCTTTCGGATCTTCTCTGGTGTCCAGGAACACCAAAAGACTTTTCTGCTTTGTCATCAGCTTTATCAAAATTTATTCCTGCTTCAGCAAAAGGAGACATAAGTACTCCAGCTATTCTAGCACTAACCATGTCTATTCTATCCCATAACTCTTCATTCTCTTCTTTAAGTTTTTTATTTTCTAGTATTAATTTATCAAGCATTGTTTTTCTTTCTTTACTTCCGTTTAATACAAACTCTATATTCATATCATAAACTTCTTTATCACACTCTATACATCTAGGGGTCGTTACATAAGCAGTGCCGTGTTTTATACAACATATATTAGACATAATTTTCCTCGCCCGGCTATAATCATCAAGTTTTTTTACCCACAGGGCGTAACGGTATTGTAGTTGTTTTTGTTATACCCTCTTTAGCGTGAGCTAGTCTCATTATCATCTCTATATTATCTTCTAATATATCATCCATCATATCTAGTAAATCATAAATCTTATCTGCTAGTATATATAAAGTATTAACGTATTCTACACACCTGTTACACGTACAAGTATCGTGGCCTAACTCTATCAGTTTTTCTTTAATTTTTTTTAGGTCTTCTATCTCTCCGTCTAGGTATTCTCTATCTAGTGTCATCTGGTATACCCTCTACCGTAGTAGAGAGGTTACTAGTTTGTATATAACAGTAAAAGGTAGCAGCCTCTCTCAATTGGTATTTTTTGAGTTTTTGTTTTAGCTGCTCTACCTCATAACTTAAAGTAGCAATACGTTCAGCTTTTTCATCTATAATGCTTTCGTACTCTCTTAAAGTTTGAAGTCTTTGTTCACACATACTACATCTATCATTTTCCATGTGTACCTCCTAGTGCTTATAGTTTAATACTACTAATACTATTTTTCCCAAATATTACTGGTTCAGGATTTCCAAATGTTCCTTTTTCTACTATATTCTCTTTTGAATCATAGAGGGTGTAATCACACAGCATTTTACCCCTATCATCATAGTAGTGTACTGTATGGTACTCTAAATTAAGTTGTTTTTGTAATGTTGTTAAGCACCATTCACATCTACCATAATAAAGTCTTGGGTGTCCATGTTCATAACACATCATAGGTTTCATAATTTTATTCCTTTAAATAAATACTAGCAGGCAGAACTGCAGTGTTTAAGTTTTAATTTCTTACTATATTATTTCGTTTTTTATCAACTGTCCATATAAATTTATCGATGGTTTTTCCTCTATCATTCATAATAAAGGCTGTTGTATCAGGTAGAAAACATCTCTGTTCCTTTCTACCGTTAATTGTTTCAATAAAAAATGTTCCATACTTCCAATCTCCTTCATCATAATAAAAAGTATATTCAGAACACTCAATCGTCTTCTCAACCATTTTCTCTTTGTCTGTTTCTGGATAAATCATAAACTTAATATACATATCTGTCTCCTTATCTGTCTATCTGTCTGTCTACCTGCTAATTTCTTATTTTTCCTTGTTATATAATACTAAGGTTATTTCCGTAAAGTAGTCTATCCAATACTCTGCTACTTCAGTTAAGTCAAGTAGAGAACCACATAAGCATAGGGTACGAATTTCTACTTTATTACCATTAAACAGTGCTATCTTACTGTTATTATTAATATTTATTCTATTACCACACGTTGGGCATACATCTATTCTAGTGTAGTTCATATTAGTATTTCTACTCCTTCTATTTCATACTCTGCGTCTTTTAGTAATTTTTCTATTTGAGCATTAAGCTCATCTATAAGCTTTTTATTATCTATAATTTCTTTATTAGAGTCTTCTATATCTTGTAAATCATTAAGATAAGCCTCTGCTTCGTCTTGTGTATCAAACTCATATACAACAGTTAGTGTGTGCTTATTTTCTTTAATATCTATAGTATGGTCTATTAACATTAACTACACCTCGGTGTTCTTTGGCCCGACAGGTTTTTTTCTATCTCTTAATATACCTGCTGGATCATTATTTGGAGTCTCTTCTTCTCCTACATTAAGAGGTATAGGCATATTAACACATTTTGAACAAACCTTTGGTTTTATTGTTACACTTTCTACGTTAGTGTCTCCTTCTACAGACTCAAAGGTATCCCAGTCTGACGCACATGTATCTCCCATAAGAGGTACATTGTTTTCTCCATGATGGCCGTAATCTTCTATTATGCGCCAAATATTATTTATTGGGTATTTATAGACTTGCTGTGTACCAGCATCATAGACACAATAGAAATTACCTTTCTCATAGGTGTTAGTATAGTAGTGTTCTATTGCCTGTGAGGTCTCCTTTAACTGTATACAAATCTTATTACTACATTCTCTATTCATAGCTCGTACTCCTTTAAATCAATAAATTCTTTTATGCCTCTCTACATATCTATGCTTAAACCATTGAAAAGCCCTTCCTATATAAAATATAAAAAAGAACTTTAATACTAAAACCCAATCTACATCACTTAAATATTCTAAAAAACTATTGAGCATTGGGTCTCTGTTCTATCTTCTCGCTTATTGCTTCAATTATTTCTTCTGGTTCACATACGTCATTATTTACCATAAGTTGTGCTAAAGCATTTGTAAAAACCGTTAACTTATTTATAATGTCCTCTAACTTATCCACCTTCTGTTCAAGTTCATAAAGTTTAACAATCATCTCTATCCTCTTTCTTTTCTGTAGCTCTGGACAATAAAACAACATTCATTAAAGCAAACCATCCTTTCTTGAATCTGTTTATTAATTCCTCAGCTTGTTTATCGGTTTCGGCAACAAAAATACTGTCTACCCAGTTTTTACCCTCAACGTACATCTCAACTATTTCTTCATAGGTCATTTTAGAAATTTCAACTTGAATACATTTTTCACAATACATTGCTGAATTTCTATTAAAGTTATAACACTCTGGATCAGTACAACTCACCTTATCCCCCTTAGCTTTCTTTTAGCCTTATCTTTTTCATCATCAAGTCATTTATTAATTTAAACCATTGGTTCTTACATCTTATCATAGCCCGCCGACCTTGGTGGGTAAGTATTCCGTGAGCCTCTCCGTCTTCTATTGCTTGATGAATATTATCGTTCCCCTGAATAAAAATATCATATAAATCCTCACAATTCATAGTACTAACAACAGCGGTTAAACAATCACTACAAAAAACACTATTTGATTTATCGTTGTTGTAACACTCCTTATTGCCACATTTTTTCATTTTATTCCTCTTTAATTAAAATTAGTCTTTACGGGGAACTAACTTCTTATCTATTAAGGAGGAAAGTTTATTCTAAAACAAGACCGCTTCTTTTAAGTATAATAAGCGCATTAAATGCCCCAAAAAACAATTCTTTTATTT
>Ga0307378_10003919_pt1 | contig 21577 bp, 19 predicted proteins | sample UN1MG_FD_202238 | JGI IMG/M metagenome (GOLD analysis project Ga0307378, IMG submission 202238) | Soil microbial communities from Risofladan, Vaasa, Finland - UN-1 | ecosystem: Environmental > Terrestrial > Soil > Coastal area > Acid sulfate soil | place: Finland: Risofladan, Vaasa | collected...
GCTGAGCAATGTCGAAACGGTGCTTCTGCTCCTCACCCTGTTCGTCAGCGGGCTTACCTTCGGCGGCGGGCGGACCAATGTGCTTCAGGGCGTGGTGCACCTCCTACTGTTCCTGGTCTATGTGGTGCTGATCTTCAGCCCCTAGGTCCGGCTCGGCGCAAAGAAGTGGACGCCATCGATGCGCGCGCCGTGATCGATGTCCTTTGAGCGAAACACCGCCCACGGCAAGACACGCACCAGGGGTAAAGGGTAAATAGAGGCTGTTTCTTGGCATTCTTGCTATTTCCAACGTCACCTGATTTTGCTTAGACTTGGCAAAAATCTTTGGGAGCGTTGAGCAATGGCCTTGCAGCCTCGGGAAGTTCGTGTTGCCGCCGTTCGGCCGTTTCGAGGCGCGGCCGCCGCATTTATTGTGCTCGTCGCCTGTGGCGGCTCTCCGGCAGCGAGCCAAGGCGTCAAACCCGGGCCTTGCACCGACGACGCCATGATCGTGTTCGATGCTTCGGGCTCCATGTCGGGCAACCAGACGCTCGGCATCCCGAACACACGGCCGCGCATCGACGAGGTCCGCTCGGCGCTCTCCCAGGTCCTGCCCAGCGCCACGAAGTTCCGCCGCGTCGGTCTCGTGACCTATGGGCCGGGCCCCTACAATCAGTGCAACGTCCAACTCGACATGAAGCCGACCACCAACGCGGCCGAGCCCATCATGCGGGCCGTGAACTCGCTGATCCCCGCCGGCAAGACGCCGCTCACCACGGCCGTCGAGCAAGCCGCCGAGGCGCTCGATTTCCGTAACAAGCCCGGCGTGGTCGTGGTGGTGACCGATGGCGAGGAGACATGCGGCCGGTCGCCGTGCGAGCTCGCCAAGCTACTCCATCAAGAAGCCAGCCAACTCACCGTCCACGTCATCGGCTTCCGCTACAGCGGTTACTCGTGGACGGGCGGCAACAGCGTCATGGACTTGATGTGTCTCGCCGACGAGAATAACGGCCTCTACATCAAGGCCGACAGCGAGGGCGAACTCATCGAAGCGCTGGAGAAGACGCTCGACTGTCCGATGGTTTCCCAAGCCGCGGTCAACCCGATCCGCTAGATCTCATACGCCCGCTTCAAGGGGCCAAACGCAATGGCGTCGCGCATAGTCGGTCTGGCCGTTGTGGCGCTCGCGGTGTTCGCGCTTCAGCCCGCGCACGCCGAGACACCCTCGCCGGACGCGCCTGCATTGTTGGCGCAATGCTGGACGCCGGAGGCGCTCGCCGGCACGGACAAAGAGGTCAAGTCCTCCAGATCTCGCGGGGGCTTCGATCTCGACGCTTTGAAGCAAGAGCCCCTGCCCGAGCCCGTGGCCGTATCCGCCGACCTGCGCGGCTCGATCCGGAGCGTTGCGCTGCCGCCGGGGGAGAAGCTGATCGCGCTCACCTTCGATCTTTGCGAGAGCGACGGCGACCATGCCGGCTATGACGGCCGTGTGGTCGACCTGTTGCGGGCCGAAGGGGTGAAGGCGACTTTTTTCGCCGGCGGCAAATGGCTGGAGAGCCATCCCGAGCGGGCTCAGCAACTCATCGCCGACCCGAATTTCGAGGTCGGAGCCCATGGCTTGCGGCACCGCGATCTGTCTCATGCCGCCGACAAGACGATGGATGAGGAGATCCGGCTGACCGAAGCGGCTTATGCGCGGGCGCGGCACGCGCTCAGCGAGCGGTCTTGCGCGTCCGGCACGCTCGAGATCCCGAGCGCGCCACAAGAGCAGATCACGCTGATGCGCTTCCCTTACGGCAAGTGCAACGCCAAGGCGCTGGTGGCCGTGGCGGACGCAGGGCAGCTCGCCATCCAATGGGACGTGGTGACCGGCGACCCGGACCCGCATGTCTCGGCCAAGACCATCGCCAACACAATTCTGACGCGCGCCCATCCCGGCGCCATCGTCGTTGCGCACGCCAATGGCCGGGGGCGCAACACGGCGGCGGCGCTGGCGATCGCCCTGCCGAAACTCAAGGAAGAAGGCTACAGTTTCGTCACGGTGAGCGAGCTTCTCGCCGCCGGCAAGCCGGTGATCGCTGAGACCTGCTACCTCAACCGGCCGGGGGACGCGCCACGGGTCGCGCGCGCCAAGCCGCGCAGGAAAGCCAATGACGCCTTCTCCATTTTCGGCAACCGCTGATCTCGTCCTCGACGGTGATCTCAAAGCGGCCCGGCTTTGCCCGCTGGCACCGGAGGCTTGCGCGCCGCTTGCCCGCGCCATCGTGGCGATGCCGCCGTGGTCGGCGATGGGGTCTTCGGCCGACGCCATGACGCGGTTCCTGGCCGGCGACGACGGGGGCGCCCGCCGCTACGTCATCGAGATCGGCGGCACACCGGCCGGCGCTGCGTCGGTGCGCTCCCCCTGGCTCAAGGGCCCCTATGTCGAGCTACTGGCGGTGCTGCCGGATTTTCAGGCTCGGGGGATCGGCGGAAGCTTCCTCCGCTGGCTCGAGCAGGAAGCGCTGCGTCACGACGCGCGCAATCTCTGGGTCTGCGCCTCCCGCTTCAACGAGCGGGCGCTGCGCTTCTATGCGCGTCACGGGTTCGCGGAGGCCGCTGCGTTACCGGGCCTTGTGGCCGACGGTTTCGATGAGATCCTGCTGCGGAAGTTCCCCATCGGCCCTAGCGGCGGGGCCTGACGATAAGCGGCCGGAGGGCTCGGGCGCCCCGGGTTTTCCACAGGCCGTTCCCGCACCGCACGCTCCCCGAAGGCGCCATGCCGCGCCGGAGATGCCGCCCATCGCGACGGTTCGGTGACGGAAATCCATGGTTAAAAAATATTTATCAAAACCCCTGAACCCGGAGCCCAGCCCGGACGTTGTTGGGCTTAGCTTGGGGCACTTTCACCATTGTGCGGTGCAACAAGGAAACGGCTTGGCACCAGCCGAGGGGAGCCAGTAGACTTTGCCCGTTCCGGCAACGGGCCCCCTCCAATCGGAAAGGAGAGCTTCCGATGGAACTCACAACCAAATTGACCACCGTCGTGGCCATCGTATCATTCGGCTTCCTCGCCGCCGTCATCCTGGGGATGATCTAAGGGCGAGGCTTTGGCCCCATAGGGCATTACCGACATTGCCAGCACGATGAGGCGCCACCGGCGGATCCAACCGCTCGGGCGTCCTCCTGATGGCTGCCTGATGGGACGGCGGCTTACGCCGCGGCGTCGGCCAGCCGCTTCGGGTCGTAGCTGAGGATGGGCCCGAGCCAACGCTCGGCCTCATCGAGCGACCAGCCCTTGCGGGCCGCGTAATCGGCCACCTGATCGCGGCCGATCTTGCCGACGCCGAAATAGCGGCTCTCGGGATGCGAAAAGTAGAAGCCCGAGACGGCCGCCGCCGGCCACATGGCGCAGCTTTCGGTGAGCTTCACGCCGATCTCTTTCTCGACATCCAGCACCTGGAACAGGGTGCGCTTCTCGGTATGGTCGGGCTGGGCCGGATAGCCGGGCGCGGGCCTGATGCCGGCATAGTCCTCGGCAACCAATTGCTCGTTGGTCAGCTTCTCGTCCGGCGCATAGGCCCACAGCTCGCGGCGAACCTTCTCATGCAGCGCCTCGGCGAAGGCCTCGGCCAGCCGGTCGGCCAGCGCCTGAGACAGGATCTTCGAGTAGTCGTCATTGGCGCGCTCGAAGCGCCGCGCCACGTCCTCCTCGCCAATACCGGTGGTCACGGCAAAGGCACCCATATAGTCGGCGACCCCGCTCTCCTTAGGCGCGACGAAATCGGCAAGCGCGATATTGGCCTTCTTGCCGGACTCGCGCGCCATCTGCTGGCGCAGCGTGTGCAGCGTGGCGAGCGGGGCCTTCCGCGTCTCGTCGGTATAAAGCTCGATGTCATCGCCGACGCTGTTGGCGGGCCAGAAGCCGACCACCGCGTTCGCTGTGACCCACTTCTCCTCAATGAGCTGCTTGAGCATGGTTTTTGCGTCCTCGAACAGAGGACGCGCCGCCTCACCGTATTTGTCATCCGTGAGGATGCGCGGGTATTGGCCCTTGAGTTCCCAAGCCTGGAAGAATGGCGTCCAATCGATATAGCGCGCGAGCTCGGCGAGGTCGTAGGACTGGAAGGTGCGGGTGCCGAGGAAGCTGGGCTTTGGCGGCGTGTAGCCCGCCCAGTCGAGCTTGAGCGCATTGGCGCGGGCCTGCGCCAGCGGTGTCCTATTTTTCTCCTCTTGGCCGCGCGCATAGGACTCCGCCATGCGCTTATATTCGTCGCGCACCTTGGCGATCTGCTTCGGCCGCTCCTCCTTGGACATCAGGCCCGAGACCACGCCCACGGCGCGGCTCGCATCGGTCACGTAGATGGCCTGGCTGCGCTGGTAGTTCGGGCTGATCTTGACGGCCGTGTGCACGCGGCTGGTGGTGGCGCCGCCGATCAAAAGCGGCAGGTCGAAGCCTTCGCGCTCCATCTCCGCCGCCACGTGACACATCTCGTCGAGCGAGGGCGTGATGAGGCCGGACAGACCGACGATGTCCACGTTGCGCGCGCGCGCGGTGTCGAGGATCACTTGCGAGTGCACCATGACGCCGAGATCGATGACCTCGTAATTGTTACACTGGAGCACGACGCCGACAATGTTCTTGCCGATGTCGTGGACGTCGCCCTTGACGGTGGCGAGCAGGACCCTGCCGGCGGGCTCGCCTTGCGCCAGCCCCTGCTCTTCTTTCTCTTTTTCCATGTAGGGCATGAGATAGGCCACGGCCTGCTTCATCACGCGCGCCGACTTGACCACTTGCGGCAGGAACATCTTGCCGGCGCCGAACAGATCGCCGACCACGCTCATGCCGGTCATCAACGGGCCTTCGATGACATGCAAGGGACGCTCGGCTTCCTGCCGCGCTTCTTCGGTGTCCTCCTCTATAAAGTTGGCGATGCCGTGCACCAGCGAATGGGTCAGGCGCTCCTGGACCGGCTTCTCGCGCCAGGACATGTCGATCTCTTTCTTCTGCGAGGCGCCGGCCTTATAACGTTCGGCCGCGTCGAGCAGGCGATCGGTGGCGTCGTCACGGCGATTGAGGATCACGTCCTCGACGATCTCGCGCAGCTCCGGATCGATGTCGTCATAGAGCGCGAGCTGGCCCGCATTGACGATGCCCATATCCATGCCCGCCTGAATGGCGTGATAGAGGAACACCGAATGCATGGCCTCGCGCACCTGCTCGTTGCCGCGGAAGGCGAAAGAGAGATTCGACACCCCACCCGAGATATGAACGTAAGGCAGCTCCGCCTTGATGCGGCGCGTGGCGTCGATGAAGGCGCGGCCGTAATCGTTGTGCTCCTCGATGCCGGTGGCGACAGCGAAGATATTGGGGTCGAAGATGATGTCCTCGGGCGGGAATCCGACCTTCTCGGTCAGAAGCTCGTAAGCGCGTTTGCAGATATCGAATTTCCGCTCAGCCGTGTCCGCCTGGCCCTCTTCGTCGAAGGCCATGACCACCACAGCGGCGCCGTAGCGCTGCACTTTGCGCGCGTGATCGAGGAAAGCCTCCTCGCCCTCCTTCATGCTGATCGAATTGACGACGGCCTTGCCTTGCACGCATTTCAGACCCGCCTCGATGACCGACCATTTCGAGCTATCGATCATGATCGGCACGCGCGAGATGTCGGGCTCGGCGGCGATGAGGTTCAAGAAGGTGACCATCGCCTTCTCGGAATCGAGCATGCCCTCGTCCATATTGATGTCGAGCATGTTGGCGCCGCTCTCGACCTGCTGGCGCGCGACCTCCAGCGCCGCGGCATAGTCGTCCGCCTCGATCAACTTGCGGAAGCGCGCGGACCCGGTGACGTTGGTCCGCTCGCCCACCATGACGAAATTCTGAGCTGCGTTTGACATGACTCTGTTCTGACTATCCGTGGACGAAGGGCTCTAGGCCGGAGAGGCGCAATTTGTGCTCCACTTCCGGCACTTGGCGCGGTGGATATTTGGCCACGGCTTCAGCGATGGCGCGGATGTGGTCGGGCGTGGTGCCGCAACAGCCGCCCACGATGTTGATGAGGCCGTCCTTGGCCCAGCCTTCAAGAAGCGCGGCCATCTGCTCGGGGCTCTCGTCATACTCGCCCATTTCGTTCGGCAGACCCGCGTTGGGATAGACGCTCACCAGCGTGTCGGCCACATGGGCCACCTCGTCGACGGACGGGCGGAGCTGCTCGGCCCCGAAGGAGCAATTGAGCCCGACGGAAAAGGGCCTGAGATGCTTCATCGAATACCAAAAGGCCTCGGGCGTCTGGCCTGACAGATTGCGCCCGGAGAGATCGGTGATTGTGCCGGAGATCATGATGGGCAGGGTGACGCCCATCTCGTCGAACACCTGCTCGACGGCGTAACCGGCCGCCTTGGCGTTCAGCGTGTCGAACACGGTCTCGATGAGAATAGTGTCGGCGCCGCCCTCGATCAGCCCGCGCGTCTGCTCGGAATAGGCCACGACCAGATCGTCGAAGCTCACATTGCGGAAACCCGGGTTGTTGACGTCCGGCGAGAGCGAGGCGGTGCGGTTGGTGGGGCCGATCGCCCCCGCCACGAAGCGCGGCCTGTCGGGCGTCTTCGCCGTCCATTCGTCCGCCGCCTCGCGCGCGAGCTTCGCCGCGGCGACGTTCATCTCCTCGCAAATGTCCTCAAGACCGTAGTCGGCCTGGCTGATGGCCTGGGCGTTGAAGGTGTTGGTCTCGAGCATGTCGGCACCCGCTTCCAGATACTTGCCGTGAATCTCGCGAATGATGTCGGGCTGGCTCAGCACGAGCAGATCGTTGTTGCCCTTCAGGTCGCGCGGATGATCTTTGAACCGCTCCCCGCGATAGCCGGCCTCGTCCAGCTTGTAGCGCTGGATCATGGTGCCCATGGCGCCATCCAGAATGAGGATGCGCTCCTTGGCTTCGCGCTTCAGCGCTCTGATGCGTTCGTCGCGGGTCATGACGCGGGGTCCAGTTTGGCTTCCTTGGCTTCGGCAAAGGCCTTGGCCGGGCGCAAGCCCAGCAGATAGCAAATGGCATAGACGAGGTCGGCGCGGTTCAGCGTGTAAAAATGAAACTCGGTGATGCCCTGATCGACGAGGCCCAAGACTTGCTCGGCGGCGACGGCCGCGGCCACGAGATGGCGCGTGTCCTGGTCCTCATCGAGGCCCTCGAAGCGATGGCCGATCCAGTCGGGCATGGTCGCGCCGGACCTTTGCGCGAAGCTCGACACCTGCCGGAAATTGTGGATGGGGATGAGGCCCGGCACGATCGGCACGGTGATGCCGGCGGCGCGCACGCGATCGATGTAGCGAAAGAACAGCTCGTTATCGAAGAAGAACTGGGAGATGGCGCCGGTGGCGCCGGCGTCGATCTTCCTCTTCAGCATGTCGATATCGGCCTCGACCGAAGGCGACTCCGGGTGCTTCTCGGGATAGCAGGCGACGGAAATCTCGAACTGGGCGATCTTCTTGATGCCGGCGGTGAGATCGGCGGCGTTGACATAGCCGCCGGGCGTCGGCTCGTAGGCCTTGCCCGCGCCATCGGGCGGATCGCCGCGCAGCGCCACGATCTGGCGCACGCCGAGATCCCAGTAGTCACGGATGACCTCGTCGATCTCTTCGCGGGTGGCGGACACGCAGGTGAGATGCGCGGCGGGCTTGAGCGTCGTCTCGCGCAGCATGCGGGCCACGGTGGCGTGGGTGCGCTCGCGGGTGGAGCCGCCGGCGCCGTAAGTCACCGAGACGTATTTCGGGCGCAAGGGTTCGAGCCGGCGGATGGAGCGCCACAGCGTCTCCTCCATGGCGGCCGTCTTCGGCGGGAAGAACTCGAACGAGACGTCGATGTCGCCGCGGCCGAGGAAGCGGCGCTTCGGTGGTTCTTGATTGGGTGAGTCTTGGGATGCGAGCATCACGCGGCGACCTCCACTTTGGGACCAAGTCTCTTCTTCTTGCCGGCCGTGACCGGCTTCAAGCCAAGCCATAGCGAAACGGTGAGCTTGCCTTGTGCCGGGCCGGGGCTCAGCTCGCGGAAGCGCTCGAGCTTGAGACCGGCGCCTTCCAGCATGCGGCCCATTTGATCGCGGGCGAAGCCGAGACGCCGATGGGCGGACTGCTCGCGCAGGAACTCGAGCTCGTGTGGCGCGAAGTCCACCACCAGCAGCTTGCCGCCTGGCGCCAGCACGCGCGCGGCCTCCGTGACCGCGGCGGCCGGATCGTCGAGGAAGTGGAGCACCTGATGCAGCACGACGGCGTCCGCCGCCTCGTCGGGCAGCGGCACGTTATAGAGATCGCCGTGACGGACTTGGCCTTGGGCGAGACCGGCGCGCTCGAGCTTCATACGCGCATAGGCCAGCATGTCGTGATTGAGATCGAAGCCGAGCGTTCTGGCCGCGCGCGGGCCGAACAGTTCGAGGATGCGCCCGGTGCCGGTGCCGAGATCGACCAGGAGATCGAAAGGCCCCTGCCCCAGCGCCTCGTCCATGGCGGCCTCGACCTCTTTCTCGGCCACATGGAGCGTGCGAATGCGATCCCACTCGGCGGCGTGGGCCTTGAAGTAGCTTTGGGCTGCCTCCGCGCGCGCCTTCTGCACGGCCTCGGCGCGGGCATGGTCACGGGTGAGCGTCAAATCGGCCGGGTCGAGGCTGTCGACAATGGCGAGGGCGAGCGCGCCCTCCGGCCCGCTGTCGGCCACGCGGAAGAATACCCAGGAGCCTTCGCGGAAGCGGGTGATGAGGCCGGCTTCGGCCATCAATTTGAGATGCCGGCTGATGCGCGGCTGGCTCTGGGCGAGGATCTGGGTGAGGTCCTTGACGTTTAGCTCGGCGGAAGCCAGCAGAGCCAGGATGCGCAAACGCGTGGCCTCGCCAGCCCCGCGCAAAGCGGCAAGGGCATGGGCGCTGGACAGGCCTGGAACGGCGGCGCGAACTTTGGCATCACCTGACATAAAGATATGTTTATATCTTCTCGGGCACGTCGGCAAGACGGCATGCGCGTAAAAATATCGCCAGCGGTTGTGCCGACGGACCGTGGCTGTTTGCAGGGGCGGCGCTTATTCCGGCGCCGCTCGAGGCCGGCCCGTAAGGCCCGCCCTCCCGCTTTCAACCAATCTTGAACTGACGCAGGGTTTGCCTGCGGCCGTTAGCTGCTACGCTCGCTGCAATCTACCCTCCTACCAGCCACGGGGAATACATGATCGCAGTTCGCACAAGCTCCACTCGTTTGCTTTTAATGCTCGGATTTTTCGCGCTCGTGTCGCTCACCGCGCGCGCGGAGGAGACGCCGGCGCAAGACGGTCGCCTCAAGGAGGTTATCGCCGGCGACCACCGATCGGAGGAGAACAAGGCGCGCGACACATATCGCCACCCATTTGAGACGCTCACCTTCTTCGGTATCAGGCCCGACATGACGGTGGTCGAGATCTACCCAGGCCGGGGCTGGTACTCTGAAATTCTTGCTCCCTATCTCAAGGGCAGCGGCACGTTCTATGCCGCCCAGCGCCCGAGCGATCCATCCTACGAGCCGGGTCAGAGATCGCTCGACGCATTCGATCAGAAAGTAAAGGACGCGCCCGAGCTTTACGGCGAAGTGAAACGGACGACGCTGACCAAGGAGGGCGACATCGCGCTTCCGGAATCGGCCGACCTCGTCGTCACCTTCCGCAACGTGCATAGCTGGATGGGATCAGGCACCGAGCAGGAGGCCTTCGCCGCCATGTTCAAGGCGCTCAAGCCGGGCGGCGTGCTTGGCGTCGTGCAGCATCGCGGCGATCCCAACGTGAAGCAGGATCCCAAAGCCGGCTTAGGCTACGTGAACGAGGACTACGTCATCGCGTTGGCCGAGAAGGCGGGCTTCGAGCTCGCGGAGAAAGCCGAGATCAACGGCAATACGAAGGATACGAAGGACTATCCGAAAGGCGTGTGGACGCTGCCACCCTCGCTACGTCTCGGCGACGAGGATCGCGAGAAGTACGTGGCGATCGGCGAGAGCGATCGCATGACGCTGAAATTCGTGAAGCCCGCGAGCTAGACCATGAAGGCGGTTCGACTTGGGGCCTTCGTGCTCAGGCCCGGGCGAATTTCTTGTATTTGATGCGCTTGGGGACGATCGAGTCCTCGCCGAGGCGGCGCTTCTTGTCTTCCTCGTAGTCCTCGAAATTGCCCTCAAACCACTCCACATGGCTGTCGCCCTCGAAGGCGAGGATGTGGGTGGCGATGCGATCCAAGAAGAAGCGATCATGGCTGATGATCACGGCGCAGCCGGGGAAGTCCTCGAGCGCCGCTTCCAGCGACGACAGGGTCTCCACGTCGAGGTCGTTGGTCGGCTCGTCGAGCAGGATGAGGTTGGCGCCTGATTTCAACATCTTGGCGAGATGCACGCGGTTCCGCTCGCCGCCCGAGAGCTGGCCGACCTTCTTCTGCTGATCGGAGCCCTTGAAGTTGAACCAGCCCACATAGGCGCGGGCCGGCGTTTCGCGATTGCCGAGCTTGATCACTTCGGCGCCTTCGGAAATCTCCTCATACACGGTCTTCTTGGCGTCGAGCGTATCGCGCGACTGATCCACATAGCCGAGCTTCACCGTGTCGCCGACCTGGATCTCGCCATTGTCCGGGGTCTCTTGGCCGACGATCATGCGGAACAGCGTGGTCTTGCCGGCGCCGTTCGGGCCGATGACGCCGACAATGCCCCCGGGCGGCAGCTTGAAGGAGAGGCCGTCGATCAGGAGGCGGTCGGCGAAGCCCTTCTCTAGCGCGTCCGCCTCGATGACCACGTCGCCGAGCCGCGGTCCCGGGGGGATGGTGATCTGCGCCTTGCCGGTCTTGTCGCGCGCGGCTTCCGCCACCAGGTCGTCGTAAGCGCGAATGCGGGCCTTGGACTTCGCCTGGCGCGCCTTGGGGCTCGCCCTGATCCAGTCGAGCTCGCGCGCCAGCGTGCGCTGCTTGCCCTCGTCCTGCTTGCCTTCCACTTCGAGCCGCTTCTGCTTCTGCTCGAGCCAGGAGGAATAGCTGCCCTTATAGGGGACGCCCTGCCCCCGATCGAGCTCCAGCGTCCATTCGGTGATGTTGTCGAGGAAGTAGCGGTCATGGGTGACCATGACGATGGTGCCGGGATAGTCGCGCAAATGATGCTCGAGCCAGGCCACGCTCTCGGCGTCGAGATGGTTGGTCGGCTCGTCCAGCAGCAGAATGTCGGGCCGGGCGAGCAGCAGCTTGCACAGCGCCACGCGGCGGCGCTCGCCACCCGAGAGCTTCGACACCTCGGCGTCACCCGCAGGGCAACGGAGAGCATCCATGGCCTGCTCGACCTGGGTATCGAGGTCCCAGAGATCGCCGGCGTCGATCTCGTCCTGGAGCTTCGCCATCTCGTCGGCGGTCTCGTCGGAATAGTTCACGGCGAGCTCGTTGTAGCGGTCGAGCGTCGCCTTCTTCTCGGCCACGCCCTCCATGACGTTGCCCATGACGTCCTTCTTGTCGTCGAGCTGAGGCTCCTGCGGCAGATAGCCGACCGTGACCCCGTCCGCGGCCCAGGCCTCGCCGACAAACTCCTTCTCGTCGCCCGCCATGATGCGCAGCAGCGTCGATTTGCCCGCGCCGTTAAGGCCGACCACGCCGATCTTGGCGCCGGGCAGGAAGGCAAGCGTCACGTCCTTCAAGACCTGCTTCCCGCCGGGATAAGTCTTGTTGAGCTTGTTCATGACGTAGACGTATTGCGGGCTGGCCATTTGGGTCCCTTCGGGGCGCAAGAGCTTTGATCAGGAGAATACAGCCCGGGCTTTTAGCCGTTCGGGCCCGGCAACTCAATGTAGGAAGCGGATGCCTCGGCGCAAGCCTCTAGCCGGAGCCGGCCTCGGTCCGGAGGGACCCGACACAATCAGCGCGTTGGGAAGAGGAACGTCCACTGAGCGCGCAGCTGTGAGTCCCCTCCCGCGAACGCCGGACTCTCGAGATTGTAGTAGTAGGTGATCTGCGCGTTGATCGGCTGGCCGCCGATGTTGAACACGCGCCCGACGCCACCGCCGATCGGAAGCGTCCAGCGGTTGTCGCTATCGGCTTCCCAGTTTGCCGAGATGATCGGGCTCGTCGTCAGATACCAGCCCTTGGGCATGTTGTAGTTGAAGAAGGGCTGCAGCGTCATGACGTTGATATCGGCACGGCCACTGTCTCCGGCGAAGGACCAGAGGTTGTTGATCAGGAAGCCGGTGACGACCTTCTTGGAGAGAAGAAGGGCCACGAAGGTCGGTCCCGCCGACCACTGCTCGCTGCCAAGCCGCGGATCGGTCGAGGTGGGAAGCCCAAACGCCGGCCCGGCGCCCCACACCAGGCCCGCGCCGTGCCCGACCGGTATCGGGTTCTTTGGGGACAGGAAGAACGACTGAACCAGGTCGCCCAAGCCGAAATCCGTGTCATCGCCCCGAAAGAGCGGCGGCTGATAGACCACCGGCAGGATCGACCGGCTGATCAGATTCCAGCTCGGGTTGAGATGCATCGGGATGACCGGCTGGATATTGAGGACGTTCTGGGTGTTGTCGAGTTGGCCGACATTGAAGTTCGTGTTGTTCTGAAACGGCAAGCTGATCAAATCGGCGACGGGGTTCTGCGCCGCCTCGCGCAGCGAGTCGCCTTGCTGGGCATGAGCGGGTGAAATCACGGTCAGCAGCCCGGCCACGAGACCGGCGCGCAAGGCTAGCTTTCTGCACCACATCACTCTGTCCCCCCGTCCAGCCTGGGTCTCGCCGTCGTCCGCCGGCCTCGACCCTGAATGCCGCTCTACCGGACGATGAGCTTGATCGGCTCGGTGCTCGGCGGATCGAAATAACCGAAGAACGCCTCGGCCGCGCCCTTGTCGCCGTCAATGGTCAGTTCGCCGTCGGCCAATGCCTGCTTCACATTGGTGTCGCCGAGCAGGATACGATCCAGGAGGTCCTTGGTGCCGACGAAGGTCGCGTCGGTCTTCTCCGGAATCTCGTCGTAGAACACCGCCACACCTTTGCGAATCTCGATGGCGTTGCCCTCGCCGATGTCGGTGAACTTGAAGCCGATGGTCGACTGGGCGTCCGCCGCCTTTTCAGGGTCGAGCTTGACCCGCATGGATTCAATCACGGCGCTGGCCGGCAGCGCCTTGGTGATGTCGGGCGCGGAGAAGTTCCAAACCTTCGAGTAATCGAGCTTATCCTCCAGCTCCAAGGCGCCGCCCAGGGCGAGCCCGCGCCAATAGATGTTGGGCTGCAGATAGGCCCACTTGCGCATGGCCTCCGCTTTCAACTCGCGCGCTTCCTTGTCGTTGTGGTCGATGCGGATCGGGTGCGTGAGGATCTCCATCGCCCAGCCGTAGTCCTTGCCGTCGATGGCTTCGCGCGCCTGTTCGAGGATCGCGTCACGGCCGCCGAGCGCCTTGACGTAGAACGCCGCCTTCTCCTTGAAGCCTGGGGTCGCCAGTGCCGTCGGGTCGGCCTCGTACCAGCCGAGATAGCCGCCATAGACGTTGCGCGCGCTATGGGCGACGGTGCCGTAATACTCGCCGAGCCAGGGATCGTCAGCCAGATGGGGCGGCAGCTTCACGGCGTCGGCCAGCTCCTCGCGGGTGTAGCCGCGGTTCATCAGCCGCACCGACTGGTCGTGCACATATTGGATGGCGTCGCGATAGTTGGTGATGCGGTCGACGATGAACTCATTGCCGATCCATGGGCGCATATGCGAGCCGGAATAGCTGTCGGCCTGCTTGGCGTATTTCAGGAGATTGTCGACGCCCTGATACCACTGCACGGGATCGCGGTATTTGGTGCCGCGCAAGGTGTACATGTTGGGGAAGGTCTCGCCCTGGATGGTCTCGGACCCATGCACATGCTTGAGGTCCGGGAACCAAACGTCGATCTCGTCCTCGGCGTCGCCATAGGCGTGAAACAGCACCATACGGACGCCCGCGATTTCGACCTCGAGCTCCTCGTCGAACGTGTCGGTGGGTTCGATCAGTGACACCTGCCCGACATCGAATGTGGGGCCGAGCGCCTGATGTACGCGGCCCTCGGGGCCGACCGGCAGCAGCGTGCTCGCCAGCGCCGTGCGCATGGACAGGATCGGGCCGACCACGCTCGCGTCGTTGGCGAGGTATTCCTCGAACGTGTCGTGAGCGAAAATCTTGACGCGGCCGGACTCGACGTCCTCATCGGTCACGCCCAGCCCCTTGACCCCGAATGGGTGATCCGGATGGCGATGGGTGTAGACGACCGCCTTGATCGGCTTGTCGGTGATCTTGCGGAAGTCTTCCATGACATCCGCGGCGAACTTATCGTTCTCGCCGGGATCGATGATGATGATGCCGTCGTCGCCGACCACCATGGCCGTGCTGGTGATGCCGTAACCGACCGCCACATAGACCTTGTCTTTCACAGGCATGTAGATGCCGCGGCCCATCTGCCGGGCGAAGGCGGTCTGCTCCGGATTGATCGTGTCGGCGGCTTCGGTGTAAGCGAGGTTGTCGCCACGGTCGATCACGAGCGGGGCAAGGTTGTCCTTCCACTGGTCATGCTTGGCGACCAGCTTTTCGACCTCGGCCTCATCGGCGCTTGCGACCGCAACCGGCATAATGTGGACGGCGAGCATGGCGCAGAACGCGCCGGCGACCAGAGCCGCCGCTTTCATCCGGCGTCTCAGACCGCGAGCCATCAGTGCCGGCGCGCAATCCTCTTCCCGTTTGCTGCAAGCCATCATCGCCAAACCTCACAAAGTCTGGGCCACCGACGAAGCAGCCACCGGTTGCAGGGGGGATTTTTGGCAAGCAGAGGATAGCAGCCAGGCACTCACGCGCAACGCTTGATGTCTGTTGTGCGACGCACAAGAGACCGTCGTCTGCTCGTCATAGGTTGCGGGCGGCGCACAATACGAGATCGCTGCAGGTTCGCGCGCTAGAACAACTCGGGGAAGCGCTCTTTCAGCTTGGCGGCGAGCGCATCGAGCGGGCTTTCCTGAAGTGTCTCGATCTCCGATAGCGCTTGGGCAAAGGTCTCAGGCGACAGGTCGCCGATCTGCAGCACGCGCGACCAGCCGTTTCGCATCAGGAAGCCTCGATAGGCCTTCTCGTCCTCGTTGAAGCGGTGACGCTTCGGCGCGACCCCCACCACGGGCAGCCGCGCGGAAACGGCCTCGGAGATCATGGAGCTCGAGTCCTCAGTGCAGACGATGGCGTCGGCCTTGCCGAAGATCTCGGGCAGCGTGCCGGGGCCCGCGGTGCGGAAGTCGATGAACTTGGCGACGACGCTTTTGTCCTTGGCGAGTTCGGCGATGCGGTCGGCCACGGAATCCGGCGTGCGGCGCGACGTGGAGATCAGCCAGCGCGTGCCCCAAGCCTTCGACACCTCTGCTGCGAAGGCCAAGAGCTTTTCCCACTCTTTGCGCCGGTAGTGGAAACGCCCCGCCCGGCCCCCGATCAGGAGGCCGACGATGGCGGGATGATTATCCGGCCCGTAGCGCGGCACGATTTTGGGCCGGCCGAGCTCGTCGGGATCGATGGAGGACGGTTTCAGCATGACGAGATGCCGCGGGCTCCCGGCATCGCGATCGTAAGAGGAAATGATCAGGTTGAAATTGTCAGGCTCCAGGCCGCGCAACAGCGAGCCGCAGAAGATGTTGGGCACGCCGAGCAGCCGCGTGACGCAGATATTCGGCATCTGCGTCTCACCGCCGGCGGACACCACGAGATCGGCTTCGGGCAGCGTCTCGGCATCGATGCGGTAGGCCATGCGCAACATGCGCGGCGGAAAGAAGGTCTTGGCGTTGATGCGCGCCCGCAGCCATCTGGTGGGGACGATCCATTTGCGACTGACCTCGATGCGCGTCACCTCGACGGGCCGCAGACGCGACAGCGCCGTGATCACCCCTTGCGCCACGTGATAGTGGCCGGGACGCGTGTCGGCGAGGAAGATGACCCTGAGCGGTTTCTTGACTGACATGGTGGCGGACGTGGCCGGCATCATCGCGACTTAAGCGGCCGGACGCCAGAAGACCAGATTGCGCGAGGGAATCTTTTTGCGCCGGTATCCTTTTCCCAAGAGCATGGCCTGGCAATCCTGCCGCCAGGTCTCCTCGCTGTTCTCGATGAGCAGCAATTGCGGCCATAGCGCGCGCGGCGCCGCATCGAAGAAAGGAAACAGGATCAGGTCCTCGGCCCCTTCCACATCGAGCTTGATGGCATCGATCGCGGTCAAGCCATGCTTGGCGCACAGGCCCTGAAGCGTATCGCCGGTCACCTCGATGAGATTGTTCTCGCGCGCGTTCTCGTCGAACACGATGGAGCTTGAGCCGATATTGCGCCGGTTGGCGTTGAGCTGGACCGTGCCGGCGTGATCGCCGAGCGCCAGCGGCTCGACCGCCACGACGTCCGAAAGATCGTTGAGGGCGAGGTTGCAGCGCAAGCGCTCCAGCGCGACCGGGTGCGGCTCCACGGCGATGACCTTCGCGTCCGGCCCCGCCCGGAGCGCGGCGAAGATCGAGTAGATGCCGACATTGGCGCCGATATCGATGACGGTGCAGCCGGGATGCAGCACCCGCGACAAAATCCTGAGTTCGTAGCGGTCGAAGAGATGCGGAATGATCAGCATGCGCTTTTCGCAGGAGTTGCCCTGCACATGGAGCCGCATGCGCTGCCCGCCGAGCACGGTGACGTCGAGCGGGGTCGGGCTCACGCGCTTCAGCGCCGAGCGCAGGGGCCTCGCCATCTTCCGCTCGTAGCGGCCGCCGGCGATCATGCGCCCCATGCGCATCAGGCCCCGCTGGAGGAGGTTGGGCGCGAACGTTCCATAGGGGACCGTGGGCCCGAAATCTGGCGTCATGCCCGCGACCTCATGTTGCGCGACCTCGTCTAGGCGGAGCCAGGTTGATAGCGCACCCGTGCAGCCCATACAAAGAACGATTGAGGCCGCTTGGCAAAGCAGGCCCCGACCCGCACAATCCCACCCGGCAAGACCCTCAAAGGAGCCTGGCGGTGGCTGGAGCGAACGACGGCGCAGACTGGATTCTCAAGGCGATGGTGGCGGTGGCGGCCTCGGACGGGCGGCTCGACAGCCGCGAGATCGGCCTCATTCAGCAAGTCTACCAGGACCAATCCGGCCGGACGCTGACGGCCGACGAGGTCGCCCGCGCGGCGGACGCCAACGCCAAGGGCGACGTTCTGGCGCAGTTCGCCGCGGCCTCCGCCGTGCTCGACAAGCCCGCCAAGGAGGAGATCGTCCGCTCCGCCTATCTCGTGCTCCTGGCCGACGACCGGATTGCCGGCGAGGAGCGCAAGAAGCTCAAGGACATCGCCATGGCGCTGAAAATCCCCGAGATCCATTTCGACGCGATCCTCGAAGACTTGGCGATCTGGCTCCAGGGCCAGAAAGGCTGAGCCCAGGCTTGCCGAAGCCCGGCGGGACCGACTAGGTTTCCGCCCGCTGTCCAGTTCAGCCGGGCGCGCCCCAGGTCCAATGATCCTCTCGCACAAACATAAGTTCATCTACATCAAGACGCGCAAGACCGCCTCGTCGAGCATCGAGGCCATGCTGTCGCGCATCTGCGGACCGGACGACGTGATCACGCCGACCACCGACCGGCTGATGACGGGCGAGCGCATGCCGCCGCAGAACTTCCGGCTCGATCATCCGCTGGTGCCGAAGCGCCCTCTCCTGCGCCGGCTGCTGCTGCGGCCCGAGCGCGTCTACCACCCGACGATCGGCTTCTACGAGCACATCCCCGCGTGGCGCATCAAGGCCTATGTCGGCGAGGCCATCTGGAACGACTATTACAAGTTCACCTTCGAGCGGAACCCGTGGGACAAGCAGGTCTCCTGGTATTTCTACAAGACCAAGACCAAGGCGCAGCGGCCGAGCTTCGAGAGCTTCATGGCCGACAGGAAGAAGGCGTCCGTGGAGAATTATTCGCTCTACACCACCGACGGCGAGATCGCCGTCGACTTCCTCGGCCGCTACGAGACGCTGGGCGAGGACCTGGCGCATGTGCTGAAGGAGATCGGCATCGAGAGCGCCACGCCCCTGCCCGAGCTCAACGTCTATGGCAGCGGCGGCGACTACCGGAAGCTCTATACCGACAAGACGCGCAAGCTCGTCGAGGAATGGTACGCGCCGGAGATCAAGGCGTTCGGCTACGCGTTCTAGGCGCGCCGCCTAAGCGACGTTCTGCTTCCCCAGCAGGCGCCTGGCGTAATAGCGCGCATCCTCGGCCGCGCGCATCAGGTGATAGCGCAGCGTGTCCGCCGGGCTTAAGCGCCAGGTCTTGAAGCCGGCGCGGGCCGTGCGCAGCGTGCGGACGGGATAGAGCGCGCCGAAATGCTTGGCGATGCGTTCGCGCCACCAGTCATGGGACTTCAGCGTGACATGCAGGTTCCGCCCGTCGGAGAGCACGCGCTTGGCCGGCGCCGTGTCGACGATGATCAGCGCGTCGCGGCACATCGACCGCATGTCGGCCAGCACCTCGTCGAGATCGCTCTCCTCGATATGCTCCAGCACGTCGATATTGATGAGAAGATCGGCCTTCACCTTGGGCTTCTCGGCGAAGGCCGGAATGGCAGGGTCGTAGCGATGGAGCGCGAGCGGATAGCCGAGGTCGAGCCGGTCCACCAGCATGCTCTGGCCGCAGCCATAATCGATGAGGGACTGGGGCTTGAGGAGCTTTATCTCGGGGCGGATCAGGCGAAGGCTCTTCAGCGAGGTGTTGCCATAGGCCTGGGTCGCATGGATCTCCGCATACGCCTCGATGAGCTTGCTGTTCCCGGCCATTGTCTCCTGCTCCCGCTCCGGCTTGCCCGGCCAGCGGGGGTCCATAACACGGTCGGCGGAGACCGTCATGGGCTTCCCATGTCGCGGGGCCAAGCCAGCCCAAAGAGCCGGTCAGCCCAAGAGCCAAGGTGAGGCAAGCGGCGGGCCGGCGAAGGCCCGCCGCCCATGGCTACTCCTTACTCGGAGCAGGAATTGGTGTCGGCATTCCACACGCCACCGGAGGCCTCACAATCGGCCTGGCTGGCCGGGCCGGCGAACGCAGGACCGGTAAAGGCGAGAGCGGACGCGATGGCGAGCATCGAAACGAAAATCTTCATGGTGGTACCCTCCGTTTGATCACCTGCGGGGATGCAGGTGCGGCGGAGAACGTGCCGTTCAGAGGGTTGGTTCCGGGCGATGGCTAACTAAGGCAGCTTGCCTCTGAAAGACCCAAAGTTGGGCGTTGAGCGAGCGACAAGTGGTGGGAGGGCTCGAACCTCCAGAGCTCAGTCTACAAACTGCACTGGATTCTACGCGGGCGTAATGAAGCCTGCACCATTCATATCGTATCGGCGAGCTCCCCAACGGTGTAGGTGTGGCAACAGACCACTGCCCCAAGTCATGGGCTTTGAGCCGTTAAAGCCGAAGCTTCCTCTCAGTTGGCTGTTGTCGTTGACGGCTTCAATTACGTCGTCAACCTGCTTTTCTGTCATTGAAGCAATGCTGGGCAGGATGCGGGAGAGCACGTTACCTTCATCGAAACTGCCGCAGTTACCTAGAGCTCTCATGTAGGCGCTCAGCATCCTGTCGCTCCTAATCAAGAGCTTCACGATTTCTTCGGGCGCTGACTCCCAGGTACACGGCATTGCTTGAAATTTTCCTAGGAAGCCATATGGATTCCGTTCTAGGCGAGCCGCGATGATTGGGATTCCCCGCGCTAGCGCATAGCCGACCTCCTGATCCGTCCAGTCGCTTTCATGGAAGCCCTGCGTCAACAAGGCGACGAAGCCGTCCGTGGTCGCAAGTGCGTTTTCGATTTCATCTTGCCATTCTTGCGTGGGGGCAATGTCGGCGTGGGCCACAAAGGCGGAGACGCCAAAGACGCTGAGGTCGTCCTTCAGGCGTCCAACCTGAGCTTTCACTTCTGCTTTGTGACTCAGAAATAGACGGAATTCGTCTTCGGCCCAGATTCGTCTGACCGCCTCCAAGCCGACCTGTCGCACCCCACCAACTAGCAACCCAGATTCTTGTCGCCAGTCACTGTCCTCTGGAACATCCATCTCCAGAAAAGCGGAATCAATAAACTCATTCTGCACGTTGTGGAGCTTGTTCAGGTCATCGGCTATCTCTTCCTCAACTGCCGCGCGCTTGGTGGCATTCGCAAGATAGATCGAGTCCGGGATGGTGAGATGTACAGTGTGCCCGTGGCCTCGGGTCGGGTTAAAGCTAGTGTATTCCTTCACACGGATCTGAGCATTGACGATTATCCGTTGGAGGGAGCGATTGCCCTCCTGGGCATAAAGTTTAGAGAGCGCTGCGAGGCAGCGCTCGATTTTGTCGGGAAGTTCGAAATAAGGGTTTTCAGCCATGGGCTTCTCAAGTCTCAAGATCGGATGCCATGAAACTTCGGGTAACTACACTCCCGCCAAGCGTAAATGGTGGGCCCGGGAGGGCTCGAACCTCCAACCAGACGGTTATGAGCCGCCGGCTCTAACCAATTGAGCTACGGGCCCCCAGTTTCGGGGTGAGACAAAATCCCTTGTGTTTCGGGACGATATACGCGCCTCACAATTCCGCCTCATAGCAGATTCCTCATGCGCCCGACACCGAACGGCTCACAAATGGCGGAAACCCCCATGACCCTCCCCTCCTCGCTCAAATTCGTCTTCCCGGCGCTGGCGCTGCTGGCCTCGTTCCTCTCCGTCGCGGCGCCGGAGGCCCTGGCGGACGACACCGACAAGCGGACCATCTCGCTCTCGGCCACCGGCGCGGTGAAGACCACGCCCGACAAGGTCGACATCACCACCGGGGTCACCACCGAGGGCCAGACCGCACGCGAGGCGCTCGACAAGAACACCGAGGCCATGAGCCAGGTGGTGGCCGGGCTCAAAGAAGCCGGCATCGAGCCGAAGGACATCCAGACCACCGATTTCTCCGTGTCGCCCATCTACGAGCAGCGGAAGCAAGGCCAGGCCGCCTTCATCACCGGCTATCGCGTGACCAACTCGGTGCACATCATCGTGCATGACACGGCGAAGCTCGGCGACATCTTGGACAAAGTGGTCACCCTCGGCGCCAACCAGATCGGTTCAATCTCGTTTGGCGTGTCGGAGCCCGAGGCGCTGAAAGACGAAGCGCGCAAGCAGGCCATGCGCAACGCCATCGCCGACGCCAAGCTCTATGCGGAGACGGCGGGCGTGGAACTCGGGCCCGTGCTCACCATCGCCGAGGACGAGGGCTCCTATCAGCCCCGCTACGGCGCCGCGCCAATGGCCATGGAGATGGCCAAGGCCGCGCCCATCGAGGCGGGGACGACCACCGTCGAGGTGCGGCTCAGGGTTACCTGGGAGTTAAGGTAGGGCGCGCGCGGCTGATCCACATCAAGGCAGAATGACCGGGCCGCGTGCTAGCTTTCACGTCATGACAGCCCTCAATGCGACGCCACCGGGCGGGGACGATGTCCTCGCCCGCGATCGCGCCTTTATGGTGGCGCGGCATCTCGAAGCCCGCGGCATCGCCGATCCGCACGTCCTCACCGCCATGGGCAAGGTGCCGCGCGAGACGTTCGTATCGGGGCCTCTGACCGAGTTCGCCTACGAGGATTCCGCGCTGCCCATCGAGGCCGGGCAGACCATCTCCCAGCCCTA
>Ga0307378_10003920_pt1 | contig 21565 bp, 22 predicted proteins | sample UN1MG_FD_202238 | JGI IMG/M metagenome (GOLD analysis project Ga0307378, IMG submission 202238) | Soil microbial communities from Risofladan, Vaasa, Finland - UN-1 | ecosystem: Environmental > Terrestrial > Soil > Coastal area > Acid sulfate soil | place: Finland: Risofladan, Vaasa | collected...
CACCTCTTTTTTATTCTGTCATAAAGAGTTAGCGTTATGGGGTCAATTTTTCTCTTTCTGCATAAATATGGTTTTCAAAGAGCCTGTTTCACTCATTTTCTGGGGTAAAATATTTTTCGTGATATCTCTAATTCATTATGAGAATTTATCTTAGAAACATCGCAGATGGCTCAATACAAAAAAATATTGCATTATTTATAGTAGTTTTGGTCAAGTATCCGATTTCCTGTAAAATTATAAGGGTCATGCCGCAGCCCTCTTTGAAATATATCCTTCCTCACTTTCCTCCCAAACGTATAACTTTTTGGATCATCCGAAAAATGAGTACCTAATGATATAAAAAGAGCGGACATCGATTACAATGCCTCCTATTGAGACCAATCAATAAGAAGGGAACCGACGTCCACAAGTTTAATTTATCATGGATTTGGCATACGCGATTACAAGTATTTGAAAACAGAATATCGGAACGGAGCAGTAATCTTTCATATCGAAAAGGATGCGGACAAGCAGTACTGTACGGATTGCAGGTCACAGCAAGTAAGGAAGAAAGGACGTTTTGTCAGGGAGATCTGGACGATACCGATTGGGAAGAAGAAGGTATTTTTAAGTGTATACCTGCACCGGTTGCAATGCAGGGTATGTGGGTCTTTGAAATTGGAGCCGCTTATCATAAGCTTAACGAAGAAACAGTGGACGAAGAGCTTAGGCCATTATGTGGTTGAGCTATTGAAGCGGGAGATGGTTGAAGATGTGGCGCGATATCTTGGGATGAGCTGGGATATGGTCAAGGAGATACACTTGGGGGAATTGAAGCGTAAGTACAAGAAGAGGCAGCTGAAGCAGCTTCGTTATTTGGGGGTGGATGAGATTGCGGTGAGGCGAGGGCATCGTTATCTCACGGTGGTGGTGGGTTTGCAGACTGGGCAGGTGGTATGGGTTGGGGAAGGGAGGCAAAGTTCTTCTCTGGAAGGATTTATGAGGACACTGAAGCGCAGGAGAGTAGGACTCAAGGCCATAGCCATGGACATGTGGCCGGCGTATATCAAAGCTGTATCGAAATATTATCCAGAACAGCTCCTCGTGTTTGATCGCTATCATCTGATTCAAGATTGCAACAGGATGCTTGATGAGTTGAGACGCGTCGAGGCGATAAAGGTATCGTTAAGAGGGCACAAGGAAGTGTATACCGGAGCACGATACCTTCTGCTGAGAGGAAGGGAGAAGATTGACAATCTTCCGGAAGCGAAGCAGAAGCTCGATCGGCTTTTGGCTCTCAATGAATCACTGAATACAGCCTATATTCTGAAAGAAAAATTACGGGCACTGTGGGAATGTGGGAGCAGAGAAGAAGCAGAGGAGTACTTTGATAACTAACTTCATACAGCATGGTCAAGTGAGATTGAGCTTGTCGTGAAGTTTGCCAATAAGTTATCGCGACACCGCAAGGGTATATTGAATTATTTTGATAACAGAATAACAACCGGTCAGGTTGAAGGGATCAACAACAAAATAAAGGTCTTGAAACGCCGTGCCTATGGATGTCGTGATAAGGAGTATTTCAAATTGAGGATATATTCGCTTCACGAATCGAGGTACGCATTAATTGGATGAACCAATTTTTTTTATTGACAGAAATAAAATTTAATGGTATAACGTATTCTATATACAAAATACAAAATACCATTAAAATAGCGATATAGTGGAGGTAGAGATATTAAAGCCTTAGTTAAATATGCAACTGGAGCCAGAAAGATTGAGATACAGGATAGAGATATTCCTACTTTGAAGAGCGGTCAAGTACGTGTCAAGGTAGCATGTGCAGGTATTTGTGGTACCGATATACATTTATGGAGGGATGGCGGCTATCCATCAAACCCGCCGGTCATTTTAGGACATGAATTAAGCGGTATTATCGATAGAGTTTGGGATACTCAAGGTTGTTATTCACCCGGACTTCGGGTAACAACGGAAACATATTTCTATACATGTGGACACTGTTTTTTCTGTAAAACGGGGAGACCAAATTTATGCGAGGAACGGAAATCTATTGGAAGCACTGTCGATGGAGGGTTTGCTGAATACATTGTTGTACCGGCAAACAATATTCATCGGCTGCCAGATAATATTAGCTTTGAAGAAGGGGCACTGACTGAACCTTTCGCATGTTGCGTGCAAGCAGTACTGGAGTATAGCGGAATACAAGCGGGAGATAGGGTTTTAATTATAGGTCCAGGAACAATAGGACTTCTTTGTTTACAGTTAGTAAAGCTAGTAGGAGCCACTTCAGTTATCGTTGGAACGAAAAATGATACTGCCAGACTTGAAGTTGCACGTAAATTAGGAGCAGATCATCTCTATATAACTAGCGATAGGTCATATATAGATAAAGTTAAATCAATTTGTGACGATCTTGGTCCTGATATAGTTCTGGAATGTTCTGGATCCCAAGAGGCAATACACACTGGAATAGAGATAATTAGAAAGGGTGGAACTTTTATACAGATAGGTTTATCAGATAAGGAGATTTCAGTCGATACCAATAAAATTGCGCTTAAGGAAATACAAATAAAAGGTACCTTTGCAACTAAATGGTGGGCCTGGAAATATGCATTGAGACTTATGGAGGAAAAAAAGGTTAATTTAGAGCCATTGATTTCCGGAATAATTGAACTTGAAGGTTGGGAGGAGGCTTTTAACAAGGTTTTACGGTCTGACGGTTTAAAGTATTTATTTAAATTTTGAAGGAATGAAAAAAAATTGTTTTATTTATCTAGAGGAAATGATGCAATTTCATATAATTCTGAAGATGTAAAAAAAATATATAAAAACAAAAAAAACGCTTTACAATGTTTTTATTATGGTGTATTCTGTATACCGTATACATTGGACAAAAGAGGAATGTGATACAAATGTCATTACAGGCTGAAAAGAAAAAAAGAAATTGGATAATTTTTATAGTTTTGCTTTTGGGGATCATTGTAATCAATTTTCCAATTATTTGGATTTTTTTTACGAGTATTAAACCGAAAGAATTTATTGAGAGTACGACTCCTGTTTGGCTTTTTAAACCAAATTTTGCACATTATGCCGGGTTGTTTAGTCATGAGGGAGAATTTAACTTCTTTTTGTATTTTAGTAACAGTTTGATTATATCAATATCAGCTACATTTCTTGCAATGTTTATTGCATATCCTGCGGCTTATAGTATTGCCCGTTATAGAACATTGGGTGATAATTATTCATTTTTCGTCCTCTCTATCAGAATGATACCTCCAATCATCTTCATTATTCCAATTTCCATTTTATTTGCGCTTTACAGATTAACAGATACTCGAATCGGGATAATTCTAATTTATTTAACTTTTAATATTCCCTTTGCTTGCTGGATTATTAAAAGTTTCATAGAAGATATCCCGGAAGACCTCGAACGTGCCGCATATATGGATGGCTATTCGCACTTACAGGTCATGACTAAAATAATCTTTCCATTAACAAAGTCTGCCGTTGCAGCAGTGGCAATCATATGTTTTATTTTTTCATGGAATGAATTTCTTTTTGCGTTAATTTTGTCTTTTATTAAGTCGGTAACCCTTACCGCAGGAGCTGCACAGTTCGTAACTGGATATGGTATCAGATGGGGAATGATTTCGGCTGCTACAGTAATAGCGATTATCCCAACCATCATTGTCGGCTTGATAGGACAGCGATTTTTAGTCCGTGGATTAACAATGGGTGCAGTAAAATAATTTTTCAGTGAGGATTGAAATTGTCTAGCATAAAACTGAAAGACATATGGAAGATCTATGGTCATGAGGTTGAGGCGGTAAGGAATTTACAACTTGATATTAAGAACGGTGAATTCGTGAGCTTGCTTGGGCCTTCTGGTTGTGGTAAATCTTCCACCCTTAGAATGATTGCGGGGCTGGAGGAAATTACAAAGGGAAATCTTTATTTCGATGATACCAGAATGAATGATATTGAGCCTGGGGATCGTAATTTAAGTATGGTTTTTGAAAACTATGCCCTTTTCCCGCATATGACTGCATACGATAATATTGCGTTCCCTTTGACAGTGAGGAAATTCAACCGCATAGAAATCGATAAACGAGTAAAAGAGATTAGCAACCTGTTGGATTTAGATGATTTGTTAAATGTATTAGTTGTCAGTTGCGGAGGCGGTGAAAAACAAAGAATTGGAATAGCAAGGGCCTTTATTCGCAAGGGTGAAGCGTTACTGATGGACGAACCAATATCACATTTGGATTATGAGCTCAGAATGCGTACAAGGGGAGAATTGGCTCGGTTACAAAGACTCATGGAAATAACGACAATTTATGTAACCCACGATCAAGCGGAAGCTTTGGCTATGTCTGATCGGATAGCTGTTTTGAATTTTGGAGAACTTCAACAGTTTGGTACTCCCGAAGAACTTTATGATTCACCGGAAAATTTATTTGTAGCCGGTTTTATTGGCGAGCCTCCGATGAACTTCATTCCATGTACATATGTAAGACAAAGTGACGGCCATCGATTTTATACCGAAAATATGGGGTTTGATATTAAACTGAATGGCAATAAAGGAAAATTAATTGATGAAAAATATAATGGGAGGAATGTAGTCTTCGGGTTTAGGCCGCATGAGGTCGAAATTGTATCTGAAGCAAATAGAGACGGCAATACGATTACTAAAGCCGCAGTTTTTAATTTTGAACCGGGTTGTGAGCATTCATATGTTTTGGCGAAAATATGCGATATAGATGTACTTTTCGAGTGTCCTCAAAATGTGAGAGTATATGAGAATAAAACGGTATATATAGATATTATAAGTAAAAACTTTCATGTTTTCGATAGGGAATCGGGTAAGTCAATTTTAACCCGACAGAATAGCTCTTAAACAGGGGTTGACAATGGGGATAACCATATCCGCCATAGATTTAACGAAAAAGTTTAAAGAAACCGTTGCGGTTCAAAATTTAAATTTCAGCGTTAAAGAAGGAGAACTATTTGCGTTTTTAGGTCCACCCGGTGCAGGGAAAACAACAACACTCAATTTACTGGCAGGGATATTACTTCCTGATGAAGGTGATATTAAAGTGGGGGGTAAATCAATTTTAGAATTAAAGCCACAGGAAAGAGATTTTGCGATGGTTTTTGAAAGTTATGCCCTATATCCACATTTAACGGTAGAACAAAATATAGCGTTTCCTTTGATGTCACCGATGAGGTCGAATCAATATAGTAAAGGGGAAATAAAAGAAAAAGTATTAAATACAGCCAAAATGTTAGGCATTGATGAGCTTCTTACTAGGTATCCAAAGGAGCTTTCGGGTGGGCAAAAGCAAAGAGTCGGCGTAGGTAGGGCATTAATCCGTGACACTGAATTATATCTTTTAGATGAGCCAATTGCGCATTTAGATGCAAAGCTAAGACATCATATGCGGGGGGAATTAAAACGACTTCAGAAAAAATCCGGAAGAACAACTATTTTAGCTACTCCTGATTATAATGAAGTAGTGGCAATGGCTGATAGGGCAGCCATTTTGAATAACGGAGAAATACAACAAATTGGAACACCGTTGGATTTATTTAATCGTCCTAAAAATATCATTACTGCTGCATCAATTGGTGACCCGCCAATAAATTTATTTGATTTCAAGTTAAAAACTAAAGATGCCAAGACCAATTTAGTTGGAGATGGATTTTCTATAGTTGTAAACGAAAAGCTTTCTTATTCATTAAAAAGAAACTCTAATGACGATAGTTTTGTTCTTGGAGTTCGTCCGGGTAAGATCGAGGTGGAAAACGACAAGAACCGCGCATTATTATCCGGAGAGGTATATATTTTCGAACCGCTTGGTGCGCAAGGTATTCTCACAGTAAAAATCGGAGAAAAATTAGTAAAATTGAGGACAGACACCAATGATCGGTATGAAATTGGTAAAAACGTTTATCTTTCCTTTAAACTGAATGATTCAACAGTTTTTCACAAAGAAACAGGTGAGGCTATCCTTATGTAAATTAACCAAAAGGAGGTGATGATAGATTAGAGATTTAAATTGATTTTTAAAAGTAAAAATATTTTTGTACTGGAGGAACAGAATGCTTAAGAAATTGTTAGTTGTCTTGATGTTTATCTGTCTTGTTAGTTTTAGTGCTTTTGCGCGGGGAGAACACGAAGGAACAACAAGTGATGATCAGAGTGGCAGACAAGAGAGTGTTACCATAACAGTTCAAATGTTCTCAGGACCTGAGTACGATGCGATGGTTCCTACTGTTGATTACTGGAATGAAAATTATGCGGAATCGACAGGAATCAAAGTTAACTGTGTTGCATTAAGTCGGGTGGGTTATTTTGAGAAGATGCAGTCGCAACTAATTGCTGGATTAGACGTTCCGGATGTTGTCCATCCATTTGATATGCCGCTTCCTAAAATGAAACCATATCTGGAAGATATGAAGCCATATTTAGAGGATAAGGAAATAACAACTGGACCAGAGGGAGTTACCTATTCGATGGACGATATGCTTGAGATTGCGCTGCAAACAGTAACATTTGATGATGGCTCTATTGTAGCTCTCCCAAAAGATATGAGTGAACAGATATTCTACTATCGTAGAGACCTTATACAGAATCCTCCTGAGACGTGGCCGGAGTTTTTAGAAGTGGCAAAAAAATTCACACAATCTCATAATCCATCTTCGCCAACAAAATATGGTTGTGCAATGTATGGAAAATATGAAAAGTGGACTTTTTATTCTGCCTTAATGATGTTATGGCCTGCAGGTTATAATATGTTTAAACCCGGAACACTTGAAATCGATAACTATAATCCTGACGCAGTAAAAGCGCTAAAGATTTATGAAGAGTTATTTAATAATAGTGTTATGTATCCCGGATTTGAGAATTTTGAGTATCCGGAAGTTTCTGCAGCCCTTCAAAGCGGTGAAGTTGCAATGGCGATTCACTGGAATGCGGATATAACCGACCTCACAAATCCAGAAAAGGCGCCAAAGGTATGGAATAAAATAGGTTATACAGTTCCGCCAGGCTGGAAACAATCAGATGGTTCCATTGAAAGAGCGATGAGCTTTCTAACAATAAATCTTGCTTTGAATAAAAACTCGAAACACAAGGATGAATCAATGAAGTTCTTGGCATGGGCTGTTTTTGGAGAAGGCGCTAAGATTTATGCAGAAAGCGGTGGAACCTCACCTATTCAGCAAGTATGGTTTGCAGATGATGCTCCTGATCCCTATCCGTTTCTTGCTCCGGCTATGACGAAATATGGGAGATGCTTACCTCAACATAAAAATCTTGCAGAGCTTGTAATGATTGGATCATCATGGATTCAAAAGGTTGGCATTGGAGAAGCCACAGCAGAGGAAGCGGCTGAAGGAATGGTAGATGAAATGAAAGCTTTTCTCGCTAATAAGTAATTTTTAGAAACTGATTGATAGTGGCTTTATGCCACTATCAATCATCATGATATTTGTTACACGATGAGGAATCGTAATGAGTGAGATGACAGTTGACACAAAAAGAAAAGGAAGAAAGAGTAACTTTTTACAAAGGACTATTGGTAAATGGATTGAAAAATATTTTAAGTATCTAATGATCACTCCTATGACTATAATTTTATTAGCCATAGCAATCTATCCTTTTATTTTTGCAATTCGTTTGAGTCTTACAAATGCCGAAACGTTAAACTTTCGAAATCCGGAGTGGGTCGGACTAACAAATTACTTGCATGTATTTACCTCAATTCAATTTTGGAAGTCGACTCTTATTACAATTATTTACGTAATTGTGGTACTCGGCGCAGAAATTGTGCTCGGTGTAGCACTTGCAGTTTTAGTTGATAGATTATTTAGAGGACAGAAGTTGTTTGTTTCATTATTAATTACACCCATGCTTATTGCTCCGGTCTTAGCAGGAATAATATTTAGATTGGAACTTAATCCAAATTTTGGGATTATATCATGGCTATATAAGTCTATTGGTTTTAAAGCTGAATTATTATCAAAAAGCAGAGCATTAATAACAATGATGGTAATTGACATATGGCAATGGACCTCATTTATCTTTTTAATTGCTTTTGCTGGTTTAAAGTCATTACCGGCAGAACCTTTTGAGGCGACCAAGGTATATGGTGCAAACCCGATTCAAACATTTAGAATGGTTACATTGCCACTTATTAAACCTGTTCTGATGATAGCAATCATTTTCCGATTAATGGATGCTTTCAAGGCATACGATCATATACAAATATTAACCCGTGGTGGACCTGATTTTTCAACAACTACCCTAAGCGTGCTAGGATATAACTTTTCATATACCCAGGATAATTTCGGGGCGGCATCGGCCTTAGCAATTATCATGTTAATCATAGTTGTAGTAATTGTTAAATACTTATTAAAAATTGCAAAGTGGAAATAAGTTTGAAAAAATATTACATTACATACAATTTTGGATATTGTATCCTTTTGGATACTGTAAACTATACACAATAATAATTTAATTGGAGGTTTCAAATGATACCAAACATATTGCAGAAATCTTATGATTTTGTAAGGGGATTTAATTATCAACCAAGTTATGGCTCACATGAAGTGGAAATCTGGAAAAAGTTTGACCCACAAGTTGTCGAACTGGAGCTAAGAAGGGGAAAATGGTATTTTCCCAAAATGAATTGTATAAGAATTTGGATGTCCTGGAATGCTTTTATGCATGGACCGGATCATTTCGGCTACGCTTTTGATAAGATAATTGATATTTGCGGACAGTTAGATTTATCTGTTCAACCGTGTCTTTTCAATCGGTGGCATGATCCGGTATTAGACTGGGGTGGAATATACACAGATCATTTTGTTCCTCGTGTGAGCTGGATTTCAAGAGAATGGGAATGGTGGAAAGGAAAAAGAAACGATAAAATGTTCGACGCATATATAGAAAGGATAGTCGGACCGCATGCAAAAGATGAAAGGATATTCAGTTGGGATATGGCGTGTGAACCATTTTCTTACTATGAGCACGGACTTGAAGAACATCCTCATATCAGGGATGCAGAATTTAATTGGCTTAAAGGTATTCGTGAACATATCCTGAGCTTAGGTGCAGTAGCGCCGATTACCGTAGGTATGCATAATGCTTATGGGATTAAAGGTTATGAGTTTGTAGAAACGTTATGTGATATCATTTGTTTTCATTCATATTGGATCCCTGGAACACAAGAGAAGAAGGATTTTGAAAAAGAACTTGATGACACGGTGGCTTTTGCAGAAAAGGTAGGAAAACCGATTATTAACAATGAAACCTGTTGGGGGAAACATGATCATCAAGAACATGTTGAAGTTATTAAATATACGTTAGGTGAATTGGTAAAAAGAAAAATCGGGTTTTTGCCTCATGCATTACATTGGAGTGGAGTTGCAGATTTACACTATCCGGAAGACGGACCAACGGCGGGCCCAGAAAATCTTGCATTTATAGATAAGGATGGATCTCTCCGACCTGGGCATGAGGTATATAATGATTTTTGTTAAAATATCAAAATAAAATATCAAAATAAAATATTAAAATGTATACTGACATGATCGGTCTATGATCATGCCTTTTTTATAAATATTCAATCTGTACGTATATTAGGTTGAATCGCATTTAGTTTATATTTTACAGATGTTAAGTTAAGTGGAGCGCGTTATGGAAGATAGAGACATTATGGAACTCACAGAAAAGGCACGGAGAATTCGCATTACAACCATTAAAGCGATTGCTATATCAGGTGGTGGGCATATCGGTGGTTCAATGTCCATAGTGGAAGTACTTACTTTGTTATATTATAGATACCTCCATGTGGACCCGAAAAATCCTAAAAAACAGGATAGGGATCGATTGGTGCTTTCCAAAGGCCATTCGGGACCAACGCTTTATACTATCCTCGCGGATCTGGGATTTTTCCCTGAGGACTGGCTTTTTACTATGAACAAGGGCGGGACAAGGTTGCCGAGCCATTGTGATATGAACCAGACACCGGGTATCGATATGAGTACAGGTTCTCTCGGACAGGGTCTTTCAGCAGCTGTTGGAATTGCTTTAGGACTGCGCATCGATAAAATAGAAAGGACTGTATATTCCATTATCGGAGACGGGGAATGTCATGAAGGACAGATATGGGAAGCAGCTATGGCTGCATCACATTTTAAATTGAACAATCTGATAGTGTTTATCGACTACAACAAGATGGCTTTAGATGGTTATATAGAACAAGTTATGGATTTAAATGATCTTACTTCCAAATGGGTTTCATTTGGATGGTACACGCAACGGGTGGATGGACATAATTTTAATCAGATGGAAAAGGCTATTGATAATGCGTTGCATGAATGCATGAGGCCTTCTGTTATTGTTTTAGATACAATTAAAGGGAAAGGGTGTTCTTTTGCAGAAGAAAAAGTCGAGAGTCACAAAATGGCTTTTTCACGTGAAGATGCGGAAGAAGCAATTAAACGGCTTTCCAACGATGGAGTGTGAAATGGAACAAAAAATGATAGATCAAGAATTGCAACAACAAATGAGAAAAGTATATATAAATACTCTAATTGAACTCGCAAAAAAGGATGAGAAAATAATAGTCCTTGATGCGGACCTTATGATCGCTAATGGTACAAAACCATTTTATGAAAAGTTCCCGAATAGGGCGTTCGATATCGGAGCGGCAGAATCAAATATGGCGGGAATAGCTGCCGGGCTTTCCACTTTGGGTAAGATTCCTTTCGCGAGTACATTTGCTTGTTTTGCCAGTAGACGGTTGTATGATCAGTTTTTTCTCTCCTGTAATTACGCCCAACTAAACGTAAAAATGACTGGCACAGATCCCGGTATTACTGCTACAAGCAACGGGGGGACACATATGGCCTTTGAAGATCTTGCACTTATGAGGGTCATTCCGGGTATTACTATTATAGAGCCAGCTGATAACATTTCTTTAAGAGCTCTTTTACCCCAGATTGCTTATGATGTTAAATGTGCCTATATTCGGATTGACAGAAAGGCAATCCCAATAATATATGAATCAGATGAACAATTTGAACTAGGCAAGGCAAATATTATTCATGATGGTGAGGATATTACGATAATCGCAAGTGGTATAATCATGGTTCCTGAAGCGATAAAAGCGGCAAAATTGCTGAATGATCATGGTATTTCCGCTGCTGTATTGGACATGCATACGATAAAGCCGCTTGATTCCGAAACAGTGCTGAATTATGCGGCAAAAACCGGCATGATTATAACTTGCGAAAACCATCAAATTAACGGGGGGTTGGGTTCCGCTGTAGCGGAGGTGTTATCGGAAAAATTGCCAACTCCCTTGAGGAGGATTGGAGTTAAAGAACAGTTCGGCCAAGTCGGAGATATCGAATACTTGAAAGAGTATTATGGTATGACCGCCGAACATATCCAAGAAACCTGTATAGAGATGTTGAAAATGAAAAAATAAACTGGGATAATGGGGCATGCAGAAACCGATTATTTTAGATTACTTTGATAAAAGACCGCACATTCACACCGAGGCATTTATCACCCCCGGGCTTGCAGTTGTCGGTGAGGTCACAATTGGAAAGGGGTGTTCCTTCTGGTTCAGCGCCGTCCTGCGCGGGGACATCGAACCGATTACCCTGGGAGAGTATACAAACGTGCAGAATGGGACGGTGATACAAGTGACGAGGAACGGGTTTCAGACCTGGATCGGGAACGGGGTCACCATCGGCCAGGCGTAGATATCCAAATTTTGTAACAATTTGTAACGATTTAGCCAAAAACCGGTTATATTCGGTTATATTTCATGGTACCGGGTGGAATAGGGGAAATTATATAATTCATTTACATGTATATAATTAAATAAAACTGAGTATAATTGAGTATAACTCAGTAGAATGACATTTTTAACATATTTGTTTTTCCTAAACCGGGGGTCGCACGTTCGAGTCGTGTCTGGAGCAATCTCCTACCCCCTGGCTCAAATAGAGTTAGGGGGTTATTTATTACTATTGAAGAAAGTTAAATAAAGGACTTGATTGTTCTTTTATAACGCGTAATACTGTTTGTTGCCATTTCTTATGCATAGAACTGAATACGACCTTGATATTCTTTCTTTGCGCGGAATCATTGAACATAAACTGCCCCAATTCGTTTGCAGCCCTTAGATCTTTGATTTTCTTTGCGGGATCTCGTCTCTTCGTGCTAATCAAATATTTGAGCAGAACGAATGCGGCGGGGTCAGGAACATGGATAGGTATGCCCATGTACATTACAGTAATTGTATGTTCTGTTACAATATTCATGAACCTTAAACCTTTTGCCAGCACGTTTAGATGCTTGATGTTATAGGGACCGCTTTTTCCTCTTCCGAACTCTGCAACCATGAATTCCACTTCTATCTCGGGATGCACATATTTACAATGGCCATCTAAATGTGAAAACTCTTCATCAAATCCAAACGAGTTAAGAATCTTCGGGACATCAATTATATATGTAAGTGTAAGATTTTTGTGGACAAGGATATCTAAATCCATGGTACGAAGTATTGGAATTTCCGGAGCATTATCGAAATAGGCACGATAGATCGGGAGACACCAACTGCCGATCAGGGTGACGTGGGATAATACGCCGCTTTGATGAAGAGCTTTTAATAGATCATCAAATATAATATGCTTATTCTTCATGTGACGTTTTCGACAATTCTCTTAACTCTTTGTTCACCTGTTTCAATTTGTTTAAAACCTCATGACGTTTCGACAGTTCTTTCTGTAGAATGTGGTATTTTTCAGAGTCTGCTTTTCCAACATATTCGAATATTACTTTGTCTCCCTTCCGGTAGGCTAGATAATAATATGATTTGTTATTTCTTACTTTTCTGGATAATGATCCTTTAGGGAGTTTCTTCAGTGCCTGTTCATACTTATTCTTCAGTGCATTGAGACGCTTTCTTTCTTCTTGAAGAATATCTTTAAAAATGCTCATCTAATTAGTTTCTGGTGAATAATTCACCAGAACCTTTGTCAGTTCTTGGTTGTTAATTATATATGCCTATGATATAAATATTTACAAAGTGTATTATATGCTTTCATTCTTTTATAACCAATTAATCACCAAGAACTAATTAACAATCTTTTTCTTCATCACTACTGCCCGTACCAGATCCTCATAACCTGAATACCGGCCAGTTTCTCATCCGCTCTCCCTCCGAAATAGCTCACCTTCCAGCGTTGATTGTAGGAAGGTTGGCGGATTACGGCTCATTATGTGCTCTTCTTCACAGGTAAACCCAAGTTCTTCAGCTCATCCCTGATCCTGTCAACATTTCTCACATATTCCGCATTGGTCAACTTTCCGGTTACCGCATCATAGCAGTCCTGGTAGGTCAAGCCCTTAGGTGGACTTTTAAGCTGATTCTCATACTTATCGAGAAATTTTAAAACCATAGGATTCGCTTCTTTTCTCGTTAGCGTAGAAGCGGCTTCCGCTACCTCCACATTCAATACGTGGTCCAGCGGCACGATACTGTCAGGAGCAGTTGCGATTGAGGGATGTCCCGAGAGCATGTTCCCCCCGGAGGTGATCACGCAGGTATGGTAAGCGGCCATCTCGTAGTAATAGCAGTCCGTGCCTGGACCACCGCCGAGGTAGGGAAGATTCACAGTCGGATATGGGGCGTTCCTTTGAAGCGCTTGATTCGCAACCGAAATGATCCAGAGTAATGGCCTAGTGGATGATACCCTGAGCTTTGTGTGAAGCGGTGCATTATAGTGATAGGTCCCCCTGAAGACAAGTATTCCTAAAAGGTTGTATACAACCGAGACAATGACATTTCCCTCAGCTCCGCCGTTATATCCGCCGTACAGGGGGGTCGAAGTAGAGCCTATATTGGCCCCGATGTTCGTGAAGAAGGCGACCTTATCCAGGGCCTCAAAGTCGACAATCAGCTCTGCCAACGAATCGACGAGAAACCCGTCCGAGGGGCGAAGCCCAAAGTTAGGATGGATGGCAGCAAACATCGAGATCGGCCCCGTCGCTGTAGAGATGCCGTTGAGAATCGGAAGACCCGGCCTTCCGGCCCTCCTGCAGGCGTCTCTGGCCATAGTGACCGTCTTTATCGTTGCCAGCACCTCATGGGGAGAACGCACCCGAGCATCTTTTCCCTTAATATTGATCGATAAGGGTATGGAGAGTGAGTTTGCCTTCCGAATATTTGCAAGGCCTTCAACCTGGTTCATGAAAATCGCTTCGGATGACGTATAGATACCACCGCCGCAATGATACCATGGCTCGGTATGCTCATCGGGTTTTCGGGACCTCATAACCTTCCTGTCTGGTCCCTCTCCAAAGGTTGATTCCGATGGAGCCTGAGCAGCTGCCTGGAGAATTTCCTCCTTTGTAAACTCCATAACCCGTGATGTATCGGGACAATAGGCTCCCACCCGTCCAAAGAAATCAACAGCGGCATCGAATACAGTATCCGCCAGCGCATCATCTGAGGGAAGCGGTGTATCGGGATCGAATTTGATCTTGTATTTCTGAATGACATTGTTCAATTCTGGCACGTAGCGTTTCAGATAATAGTCCTGATCCGACATAAGCGGGCCGTCAACAGCCCGATCAATAACTTCCATGAAGCTTAACATTTTATCCCCCTTTTTGATAGAATGGATTTATCCTCCATGATTCAACAGGATCGCCCTACATTAGCTTACTTACGTCTGCTTCTCCTTGAGCATATCAGTGAGCTTTCTCACTGCTGCCTGGGCGTTTTCTGCATAGATGTCTGCACCTATTGATTCAGCCCATTCGGGGGTGACTGCCCCGCCACCAACCATAACCATATATTTATCACGGATGCCACCCTCTATGAGGACATCGATGACGTCCTTCTGCCCTGATAACGTTGAAGTAAGGAGAGCTGATAACCCGATGGCGTCTGCATTCACCTTTTTCGCTGTTTCCACGAAGGTGAAAAGGTCAACATCCTCACCGAGATCATGTACTTCATACCCTGCGTTTCTCATGAGAAGGGTGACAATGTCCTTTCCGATTTTATGTATATCTCCCTTCACCGTTCCGAGGACCACCACACCCTTCATGGTGCGCTCCTGCCCCATTTCCTTGATCGCCGGTTCAAGGATCTGTATCGCAGCCTGAAATGTTTTCGCTGCCATCATTAATTCTGGAAGAAAGATCTCTTCGTTTTCATATTTCTCACCCACAATGTCCAGTCCCTTTACAAGCCCTTCATCAACCGCTTTTACCGGATTATATTCGTTTTTGATCACTTCTCCTGCCATTTCCAGAGCCAGTTCTTCATTAAGGCTCACAATAACCTCTTCTAAACTTTTAATGACCTCATTCTCTGTCATTTTCGCCTCCTTTTAGTACTTTGGTCTTGATGGACTCTCACAAATCAAAATACATAGTTAGAAATGCACGTTTTAGCGCGTATCTCATCGTACACTTTATTTATAAAATACTACCAGGGAATCAATTAGCTAGGTTGTTATACAATTTATGAGAAAACCGGACTAATTGCACAAATATGAGTATCACTCTCATTGTGAAAGAGATATCAAAAAGACAGAAAATCGTTTTTTAAAGAGGGCGGATCAGGGTATATTTATGGTGCTAAACCTGCCAGATTCGACTTTGAATACAAACTTGTCTCCCCGGTAACTTGAATGCAGCAGCTCGACCGCTATATTATTTTTATCATAGATTATTGATTCTTGCAGTGTTGCTGGAAATCCGACTTCAACTTCGAGAAGTTCGGCATCTTTCTCTGGAAGTGAAATGGAGATCAGCGTTTGAACCGAATGTTCAAGCACTATTCCAAATTTGTCAATGAGAACTTTGTTGAGCGAGTCAGGAATGTCCATGTCGAGTATCTCTTTGTATTCCTTATATGAGTAATAGCATCGTTCCAGAACGAGGGGGATGTCATTTACATACCTCACCCTTATTATCTCAATGGTCTGCCTGTCGCTTCCGAGCATCAGCTTTTCCGCAACATCATCGGTTGCGGTAACAACGTTTTTCGACAACGTCTCGGCCCTTGACTTGAATCCGAGCTTTGATAACTCAGACGAGAGAGAGATGATATTCTGGAGGGAATACAGTACCTTTTTCGTGGTGTCTGCGCTAACAAACGTACCGACACCGTTTTTCTTAACGATGTGTCCATCATCGATCAGCTGAAGTAGCGCATGCCTTACTGTATTGCGGTTTACACCGAACATCCGTGAGAGCGCCATTTCTGAGGGAAGACGCTCTCCGATCGAATAGCGTCCCTTTTTTATCATTTCTCGTAACCACTCTCTCAGCTGAAGGTATTTTGGGAGAGAGCCCTTTTCTTTTCTTATTTCAAACATGTCAGATATATACTATCCTTCCGTTTACATTGTTATATTCTTAACACTACAGACAAAAATTAATATAACAGAGTATTTTGAACAACTGTTATATTCAATATAAACGTATCGGTCACCATTTTACATAATTTTTAATCGGTTCAACCCGCTGTTCAAGCTGCGGGCCTTAGAGGCAGAGCAGCTATTCACAGGGCCCGTTGTGTGCAAACCGATCATTTCACCGTTGCCCATGATCACATGGACGCACAGGAGATATCAGCCCCTTCTTTATTCAAAAAACTTTTTTACCTCCTTCACACATCGCTCGTTTTCTTCCTTGTTTCCAATAAACTCTTAGTACACATCGACGAATTATGTCGGGTGCATTTATTAATTATCCCTAAAGCTTCGATTCGCCCTGTGTTGCACCTTTAATCCCCATTCCTTTACGAAGGAATGGGGCTTTTAGCGCTTTTCTCACCGTAAACTTTATTTTTTACATCTGCCAAGTCGTCATTGGCAATTTGATTGCATTGCAATCTTTGAGAAAACCGCATTAATACTTATAAAGATCTATCCCGTACTCGCCCTTTATCTCTCTTATAACTTCATCGTAGAGCTTTTGAAAGTGGGGCTTGGGCTTGAAGTAATCGAGATCATAGCACTGGTTTACCTTCTCACCAAGAGGAGCATCGGCCAATTTATCTACATACTTGGGGCATATCTTTTCCAGGAGTTTGTTTGCCTCCTTTCTCGTCACACCTCGAAAGGCATGGCCGACCTGGCAGGTAAATTCCATATCCACCGGCGTACAGCCATCGGTGATTTTTGCCTTCCCCGGATGCACATCCTCTATTCCCGACCCCGAGGCGATCAGCATGATCAAACAGGCAAGGGCCTCATCGAAATACATCTTCGTTGCAGCACCAGCGGCAGCGTACATGAGCGTGTAGTAGGGTACCCGCATATTCCCCGCAATAGCCTGAGTTGAAGCTGATGTGGCCCAGATGACATCGGGCTGGGATGAGCAGACATAGGTCATATGTATAGGATAAATGAGATGATAGGTTGCCCTCATGACGAGAATGCCGTGAAGGCTGTATGCTGTGTTCATTACGGCAAGCCCTTCCGGACCGCCTGCATAACCGCCAAGGAGTGGGCCAGCTTCCTGCCCAATATTGGCACCCCATGCAGTCAGGTACGCCGTCTGATTAAGGGAAGAATAATCCGTTTTCAGCTCAGCGAATGGAGCGATGAGCCAGCCGTCTGAAGGCCTAGCACCGAACTGGGGTGCTGAAGAGGCTATGGTGGAGACACCGGTAGATGCCGATGAAACGTGGTCGATGATCCCCAGCCCGGGCCTTCCCGCCCTTCGGCATCCCTCACGCCCGTACTGCATTGCACGAATAGCAGCTAATATTTCGGTCGGGGCACCTGCTGCGGTGCGAATATGGCCCAGTGTATTGATGATCGGTATACTGATGGTTTTTGCTTTCGGGATCCGCGCGTAGGATTCAACCAGCCGTAGTGCGTTTTCTTCCGAGGTATTGGTGCCAGACCCAACATGGCAGTATGGCAGCTCACTGTCATCAGGCATCCTCCCCTTCATCACGCAGCGATCGGGGCCTTCTCCAAAGTACGCCTGTTTTGGCGCATCTTCAACGGCTTCAAGTATCTCACCCTTTGTAAACTTTATTATCCTTTCAGTATCGAGAATATAGGTCCCAACCTCAGAGTAAAAGTCCACTGCCGCCTCAAAGATCCTATCAGCGAGAGCATCATCAGTATTCACGAACTCTTTTCTATCGTATTTAATATTATACTTTTTCAGAGCTCTCCGTAAAGCGGGTATGACTACTTTTACATCAAAATCCTTCTGGGTCATCATGGGACCGGTTGTGGCTCTATCAATGACATCGATGAAATTAACCATCACGAGACACCTCCCTTCTTATCGGCAATGAGCTTTTGTGCGATTTTTACAGCACCAGCAGCTGAATCACTCGTTCCATCAGCGCCAATCTGTTCCGCCCATTCTTCATTCACAGGACCACCGCCCACGAGCACTATGTACTTATCCCTTAGTCCCCTCTCCTTGAGGTAATCAATAACATCCTTCTGGTAGGTCATAGTAGTGGTCATAAGTGCGGATATAGCTATGATATCGGCGTTTACTTTTTCAGACTCATCAACAAATTTTGTCGGTGATACGTTCGCCCCGAGATCAATAACCTTAAATCCGTAGGTTCCCATCAATGTGATGACAATATTCTTGCCAATTTCATGAATGTCGGAAAAGACGGTTCCGAAAACGACTGTCCCTGGACTCTCAACCTTCTTCCCGGATTCGCGCAGCTTCGGTTCGATGATCTTCATGCCATCCTGAAATGCTTCTGTAGCCATGAGCATCTCGGGCAGAAAAACCTCACCGGATTCAAATAACTCACCGATCTTTTTCAGTCCCGGCATCATGCCCTTCTGAATCAATATAAGAGGATCCACTTCACCAATTACTTTCTCAATTATTCCAATGAGAGTATCGGAATCTCCTTCCTGGACTGCATCAGACATTTTTATAAATGCCTCTTGCGTGTTCATTGAGCTTCCTCCTTTACAATATATTTTTTTAGTAGTATACCTGTCTATACAGTTGAAGTCAAATAAAAAAATAAATATTTTTCCTTGACAAAATTGAAACCCCATGGCAAATTGAGTACCTGTCTATACAGCAATATACTGTCATAAGGAGATGTAAACAAGAGATTTTCGCAAAATTCCCTATGGGACATGTGGAAGAATATATACGCCTCCACCTCCCTTGAAGAGGGCATTTTTGGGTAAAAGCGGAAATAATTGACATAGAACCTTGTAACTTATTTTTAATTACATTACACGCAGGAATATAACTAAAAAAGCTACCTTTCTTAACTCATTGATTTGTAATCAACTATGAGTTGTGTGAAAGACTCTAAGCATTAAGAAGGGAGGTGAGATTAGAGCACTCCTATATGTTTGTTAAATTTTTACCTTTATATCAATTATGAAAAAGGAGGAAGAAATGATAAGAAAATTCTGTAAAGGGTACATCTTACTAGTACTGGCAATCGTGATGGTTGCAGTACTTGCGTGGGGTGCGGAAAAAAAGGAAGCCCCGGAGGGGGTAAAAACCTTTAAAATCGGCATCCTGGGTCCAATGTCGGGGCCTTCAGTAGCGTGGGGCCTGCCAGCAAAGCACGGATCGGAAATTTGGGTTGAGGACATCATCGCTGCAGGCGGTATCACTGTAGGGGGCGTGACCTATATGCCTGAGCTTGTAGTTTACGATGATGAACAGATTTCGAGCAAATCAATGCTTGGTGCCAGGAAATTGGTGCTGGAAGATGAGGTGGACCTCATAATGGCGCTTGGCGGCGACCCCGCAATAGCTGTATCGCCTTTTCTGACAGAGAATAAGATGGTGGAGCACAGTTTTATCTCCACCGATGTTCACAAAGCTGCACCGTACCTCTGTATTCCAATCGAGTCCTGTCCGTTTTTTGTTGGAGCTATAGAATGGATCGCGGAGGCTTACCCCTGGGCAAAGACTATGGCTCACTGTGCTCAGGACGACCTCATTGGCGTTGAGGGTGCATGTTACACCTGGGCAGGAGCTGAAGCCACAGGCATCGAGATCGTGTATGATAAGTTCTTTGCACCGGAGACAGTGGATTTTGCTCCCGTAGTGAGCGCGATGATGGCCAAGAACCCGGACATCATCAACGTTGGTTGTTCGTACGTGGAGTATGTGGACCTGATAGTTGAACAGTGTTACCTCCAGGGCTTCGAGGGTATACTTGTATCGGTTGAGTTCATGGACTCGACTATTGTCAAGGTACCGGAAGATTGGCTTGAGGATAGAAAAGCTATCGGCTGTTTCCCTCGATTTGATGACCCTGTTATCAAAGACCGCAGAATTGCGAAGAGGTCTTTCAAGGAATTTTACGATGAGTTTGTAGAAAGATGGCCGGGAGAATGGGGCGCAGTGTCATATGAATGGGCTGCTGGTCTGGATGTATGGATGTACGGAATGAAGCTCGCAGATACCATCGAGCCTATAGCAGTTCTGGAAGCGCTCAAGGCGGAAAAGACGGTTCCGCATTGCTTCGGGCCAGGAAAGTGGATGGGCAAGGATTTTGCGGGACAGGACAATTTGCTCTATAGCGATTGGCACTGGACAGAGTTTCGTGATGGTAAAAATAGTATTGTGTACACGATGAATGTCGCTGATTGGTTAGAAGAAAATAAGGCAATCTACCAAAAGTATTACAAAAAGTATAAACTTGGCCTGTGGGCTGAATATTGAGAAGACACAGCATTTATCGGGGGTGAAGTTATGACTTCACCCCCGATAGTGTATAACTCGGATTTCGGTCTGTATCCAAGATTTTTGCAAAGTACAGCAAAAATGTACAGGAAAACTTGACCATGGAACTAGTATTACAAACTCTTATAAACGGTATTCAGCTAAGTACTTTCTATGCAATGGTAGCCGTAGGCTTAAGCCTGGTTTTTGGTGTTGCGGGGATAGCTAATCTCGCGCATGGTGAGCTTTACATGCTCGGCGCCTATGTGGTTTGGCTGTTCTACGGTTTGAAGGGTTTGAATTTCATTGCCGCCGTGCTGCTGGCCATGCTGCTAATCGGCGGCCTCGGTATAATCATTGAAAGATTTATTTTTAAGCCCCTGCGTGGAAATGTTCTGGGAGTGGCTATCATATCCGTGGGACTGCTGTTTATTATACAGGTTCTGGTGGGACAAATCTGGGGGCTGGGGTATCCCAAGCGTGTCGACGCTCCAATTATGGGTGCATTGAATATTCACGGTGTCTGCATTGGCTGGCAAAGAGTCATACTGATATTCGCCGCCATTCTCCTGTTGGGGCTACTTTGGATATTTCTACAGCGGACCAATCTTGGCCGTGCCATACGAGCCTCGGCCGAGGATAGTGAGGCTGCCTCCCTGCAGGGAATAAGCATGAACAGGTCTGCTGCTCTTGCCATGGGAATTGGTAGTGCTTTGACCGGGGCAACAGGTGCATTAATGTCACCCATTAATGCAGTTCACCCCTATATGGGGCATATGCCGCTTTTAATAGCCCTCATAGTGATAATTGTGGGGGGAGTCGGGA
>Ga0307378_10003921_pt1 | contig 21563 bp, 21 predicted proteins | sample UN1MG_FD_202238 | JGI IMG/M metagenome (GOLD analysis project Ga0307378, IMG submission 202238) | Soil microbial communities from Risofladan, Vaasa, Finland - UN-1 | ecosystem: Environmental > Terrestrial > Soil > Coastal area > Acid sulfate soil | place: Finland: Risofladan, Vaasa | collected...
GATGCCGCCGTGGTCGGCTCGCGGCGGCTGGCCGAGGCGGCCGGGACGCTCGGCCTCCGGGTCCTGGCCGTGCCCGCCCCCGCCGATGCCGAGGGGGCGCCGCCGGGCGAATCCGTCGCCTGGCCCGATGTGGGCCGCCGGCTGTCGGCCAAGACAAAAGACGCGAACGCCAAGGAAGGAAACTAGTGTGAGAGGGGTCTCCCGGGTTTGTTTCGCGGCGCTGGTTGCAATCTTCGCAACCGTGCTCGCCGGCTGCACGGGCGGCAGCAACCGCCTCGCCGGCACGCCGGCCATCCCGACGCGCGACGCCTTTCGGTATCGCCCCCTCGCCCCGACCGGACCCCGCCCGGCGCCGCGCCAGCAGCCGCCCAACACCCCGCAGCGCCGGACCGAGGTCGCAATGCCACCCGCCGAGGCCGGCTGGCTCCCCCCTGTCGGGGAGCGGCCGTGGCAATGGATCGTCGTTCACCACAGCGCCAGCGACCGCGGGTCCGCGGCCATCTTCGACGACTGGCACCGCAACGGCCGGCACTGGGACGAACTGGGGTACCACTTCGTCATCGGCAACGGGACGAACAGCGGCGACGGACTCGTGGAAATCGGCAGCCGGTGGCCCAAGCAGAAACACGGCGCCCACTGCAAGGTCTGGAACCGCGAGGAATACAACCAGGTCGGCATCGGGATTTGCCTGGTCGGCAACTTCGAGAAGACGCGCCCCTCGCGCGCCCAGATGGACGCCCTCGCGCGCCTCGTGGATTGGCTGTCGGCCCGCTACCGGATTGACGACGCGCACATCATCGGCCACGGCCACGTGTGCGATACGCGCTGCCCCGGCCGGTACTTCCCGTTCGACGATTTGTTCAAGCAACTGCGCGCCCGCCGCGGCGCCCGCACCTCATCGGTCACGGGGGCTTCTCGCTGAAGCGTAAAAAATGGGGTCAGACCCCATTTTTCTAACTACCGGCAAAAAAAGAGGTTACAGACGCGATTTTTTGCATTTGGATTTTTTTTCCCGTGGCCGGCCTCGTCGGCACGGTTCAGGGCTGAGCCCCAATCGTGACGCCATCCGCTGGACCCACGAATCGCCACCCAGCGGGCGGCCGCGCACGACGCTGCGCCGAATGCGGGCCAGATCGTTCGCCGGCTCCAAGTTGTTCACAAACGCCAGCCAGTCCTGCGCCGGTTCAACGGGCCACGGATGGAGCAACTTGCCGAGCGGTCCGCCGCTTCGGTTCTGCCGATGCCAGAGGCTACCCCATCGCCAGTCCTCCGCTCGCTCGACGAGGCCGGCGCGGACGGGGTTACGCTCCACGTAACGGCAGACCGCCACAAAGTGGCGGTCCGTCTCGACGGGGAAGCTCTTGAATCGTCCCTGATACAGGTGGCCCGTGCCGACCGTGCCATGCATGTCGTGCCACCGTTGCGTGTGCGTCGCGGTCAACCATTTCATGAAAAGTGAAAGGTCCCCGTCGCCAACGGGCCAGAGAACCAGATGCCAGTGATTGGGCATCAGGCAGTAATCCAGCATTCGCATCGGCACGCGTTCGTGGGCCGCGACCAGAAGACGCTCAAAAACCTCCGCGTCCCGCCTCGCCCGGAAGATGGGGAACCGCGCGTTGGCTCGGTTCAAGACGTGATAGACCACTCCGCCCACAGCAACCCTTGGCCGCCTCGCCATGCCGGCACCCTATCGGCAGACTCCTTCCGCGCCCAGGAAAATACGGCTAAAAAACCCGCATCCGGAAAATAGCGTCTGTATCCCCTTATTCCGCAGATACTTGCGAAAATGGGGTCTGACCCCATTTTCTCATGCGCCCGCGGCCCGCTGGACCTGGAAGATGGCGAGGCCGGCGCGCCAGTTGGCGCCGACCGAGCCGATCCGCCGCTGGCTGGGGGAGAGGAAGATCTCGCGGACGCGCTCCAGATTCTCGCGGTCGCAGAACTCGCGGAAATCCTTCACGGTGCACAGGTGGACGTTCGGGGTGTTGTACCAGTGGTGCGGGAGGGCGTGGGATCGCGGCATGCGTCCGGTCCCGAGGAGTTGCAGGCGGACGGCCCAGTGGCCGAAGTTCGGGAAACTGATGATCGCGCGCCGGGCGACGCGGAGCATCTCGTGGATGACCTCCGGCGGGCGGGACGCCTGCTGGAGCGTCTGCGAGAGGATCGCCACGTCGAACTGGCCGTCGCGGTAGAACCCCATCCCCTCGATCATGTCGCCGTGATAGACCGGGACGCCGCGCCCGATGCATTCGAGGGCGGCCTGCTCGTCGATCTCGATGCCGCGACCGACGCAGCGCTTGTTTTCGATAAGTTCCGAGAGCAACTGGCCGTCGCCGCACCCCAGGTCGAGCACTTTCGCGCCGTCGGGCACGAGCGATTCGATGAGTTCGTAATCGAGGCGGAGTTTTTTGGGGCGATCGCGTCGCGGGAAGATCATAGCCTCCCCCCCTTCCCCGCCGGCGACCGGACGCGGCGCTGGAGGTTGGCGAGGAACCCCGTGACGGTTTCGGCCAGTTGCCGGTTCGGCAGGAGAAACGTGTCGTGGCCGGAGCGGCTCGGGATCTCCAGGAACGTCGTGGGCACGCCGTTCGCCTTTAGCGCCCGCACGATCTCCTTCGACTGGTAGGTGGGAAAGAGCCAGTCGCTCGTGAAGGAGACGACGAGGAACTCGGCCCGGACGCGCTCGAACGCCTGGACCAGGGATCCGTACTTCGCCGCCAGGTCGAAGTAGTCCATCGCCTTCGAGATGTAGAGATACGAGTTGGCGTCGAACCGTCGGACGAAACTGTCGCCCTGGTACCTCAGGTAACTTTCGACCTGGAAATCGGCCTTGAAGTCGTAGCCGACCGTCTCGCGGTCCTGGAGCCGCCGGCCGAACTTCTCGTGCATCTGATCGTCCGAAAGATACGTGATGTGTCCGATCATGCGCGCGATCGCGAGGCCGGCGCGTGGCGGTTCCTGGCCGTAGTAGTTGCCCCCCCGCCAGTTGGGGTCGGCCATGATGGCCTGGCGTCCGACTTCGTCGAAGGCGATGCCTTGGGCGCTGAGGCGCGCGGTGGCGGCGATCGACATGGCGCTCGCCACGCGCTCGGGGTACCGGACGGCCCACTCGAGGACCTGCATGCCTCCCAGCGACCCGCCCGCCATCGACAGAAGCCGCTCGATCCCCAGGTGGTCCATCAGCCGCTTCTGCGTCCGCACCATGTCGCCGACGGTGACCATCGGGAAATCCATCGCGTAGGGCCGGCCGGTCTTGGGGTTCGGGCTCGAGGGGCCCGTGCTGCCCTTGCACCCGCCGATGATGTTCGAGCAGATGACGAAATACTTCGTGGTGTCGAAGGGTTTTCCCGGACCGACCATGATGTCCCACCAGCCGGGCTTCCGCTCCTCTTTTGCGTGGTATCCGGCGACGTGGGCGTCGCCCGAGAGGGCGTGGAGAATGAGGACGGCGTTATCCCTGGCGGGCGCAAGTTCGCCATAGGTCTCGTAGGCGAGCGTGATGGGCCCGAGGCGCTGGCCGCACTCCAGTTCGAGTTCATCCGGCGGCTCGGCGAAGGCGAGGGATTTCGTCTCGACGAGGCCGGCGCTGTGGGCGCCGCCGAGCCGGCTGTCCTCCGCTACGGGAAGTTCGTCGTCGGTCGCCAAGGTTCGCACTCCTCAACAGCAACGCGCCGCGCAAGTTTACCCGCCGTGGCGGGCGGGGCGGCGGAACGCGTTACGCTTTCGCGAGGGCCTGGTCCAGGTCCGCGAGGATGTCGTCAATCGTTTCGAGGCCCACGGAGAGGCGGACGAAGTCCGGCGTCACGCCGGCCTGCCGCTGCTCGTCCTGGGACAGTTGCTGGTGCGTCGTCGAGGCCGGGTGGATCGCGAGGCTCCGCGCGTCGCCGATGTTCGCGAGGTGGCTGAAAAGTCGCAAGGCCTCGATGAACCGGCGCCCGGCCGCCAAGCCGCCTTGGATGCCGAAGCCCACCAACCCGCTCGCGCCGTTCGGCAGGTAGCGTTTGGCCCGGTCATGGGAGGGATGGCTCGCCAGGCCCGGGTACAGGACCCAGGCGACCTTCTTGTGGGTCTGGAGGAATTTCGCCACGGCGAGGGCGTTCTCCGAGTGCCGGGCCATCCGCAGCGCGAGCGTCTCCACGCCCTGCAAAATGAGGAACGAGTTGAACGGGCTGATGCACCCGCCAAGGTCGCGCAGCGTCCGGACGCGGGCGCGGACGGCAAACGCGATGGCCCCGAACGTCTTATAGAACTCCAGGCCGTGGTAACTCGGGTCGGGCTCGACGAACTCGGGGAACCGCCCGCCGTCCCACGGGAACCGTCCGCTGTCCACCACCAGGCCGCCGATCGAGTTTCCGTGGCCGCCCAGGTATTTGGTCAGACTGTGGACGACGATGTCGCAGCCATGCTCGATGGGCCGGCAAAGGGCGGGCGTGGCGGTCGTACTGTCCACGACGACCGGCACGCCGCGCGCGTGGGCCGCCTCGGCAATGGCCGCAAGGTCCGGCACGGTCAGTTTCGGGTTGCCGATCGTCTCCAGGAACACGGCCTTGGTGCGGTCGGTGATGCGGGAGGCGAAGGCGTCGGCCTCGTCGCTGTCCACGTACTCGACCTTGATGCCCATGCGGGGAAGAGTCGCCGAGAAGAGCGTCACCGTGCCGCCGTAGAGGCGCGTCGTGGAGAGGATTTCGTCGCCCTCGCGCGCCAGAGTCAGGATCGTGGCGCTGATAGCCGCCATGCCGCTCGAAAACGCCAGGCCGGCCGCCCCGCCCTCCAGGGTGGCGATGCGCTGCTCCAGCACGTCCGTCGTCGGATTCATGATCCGCGTATAGATGTTGCCGAACTCCTCCAGCGCAAACAGGCGCGCCGCGTGGGCGGTGTCCTTGAAGACGTAACTGGTGGTCTGCCAGATGGGGACGGCCCGGGCGCCGGTCGCCGGGTCGGGCGTGTGGCCGGCATGGAGGGCCCGGGTGTCGAATCCTTTGAAGGTCGGCTCGGTCATGAGAATCCTTTCTGTGTGTCTGCTCGGGGCCCAGAAACGCAAACCGCCTCTTCCCGATTCGTGTCCTTTCGGACCGGATAAGAAGAGGCGTGCGTGTACTCGCGCGGCTCTCTTATCTCTCCCCGAAATCCGGGCGGGAATTAGCACCTGGCATCCGCCTTCGTCCCGCCAGGCGGGACTTCGGCCGACCGGTTGCTGTGGCGTCGTCGGGCCCTTCCCTCAGCCACTCTGGATAAGATGCGCCTGTATTCAGTTGTCGGAAGCAGTATATCGGCTTGGCCGTAGCCGAGTCAACGGAAAATCCGGCTCGTGAGCCGGGTGCAGGAGCACCCGGCGACGTTCATCCGCCGCGCCCCGTTCCTCTCGCCGCGTGCTTCCGCCCGCGGCTCACAAACGTCCCCCGCTAGGTCCGCAGGGCCGGCGGGCGGGGTTTCGGCTCGGGCGGGGCCTTCCGGGCTTCCTTCACTTCCTCGCGCAGGCGCGCGATCTCGTCCTTCAGGAGGGCCAACTCCTGCGTCAGGCCTTTCTCGCGCTCCGAGTGTTTCGAGATGACCACGGAGTAGTGCAGCAAAATCGCCATCAGAAACAGGACGCACAGGAACGTCATCAGAACGGCCGGGTGGAGCGTGATCTTCATGGCCACCCATTCCAGGGCCCTCGGATAGATTCCGGAGACCAGGACGGCCGCGGCCGTCAGGACCCAGAGAACGGAATACTCCTCGCGCAGGCGGCGCTTGCGAATCAGTTCGAACGTCATCAGCAGCAGCACGCCGCCCGCCAGGACCAGCGCGACACGATGTTCCCATCGAAAGAAGTACATCACACCACCTCCTCTTCCAGGTGCACCGGCGCCTTCGCCAGGTCCATGACGACGGCCAGGAGCACCTTCGACATGTAATGGGCGCCGTGGAGCGGCCGGATGGAACTGGTGCCCTCGCGCCGCCGACGTATCGTCGCCGGCACTTCGCAAACCCGGAGGCCCTGCTTGTGCAGGAGCACCAGGGACTCCGGCTCGGGATAATCCTGGGGATACTCGGCGGCGAACAGATGGATCGCCCGCCGGCCGGCCGCTCGGAACCCCGACGTCGGGTCCGTCACCCGCTGCCGAAGCACCAGCGAGATGACGCTCGCGAGGATCTTGATGCCGATCCACCGCATCCCCCTCGCCGTCATGCCGCGCGGCACCAGGAACCGCGACCCGATCACCAGGTCCGCCTCGCCCGCGAAGATCGGCTCCACGAGGTCCGCCAGCCGGCTCGCCCGGTGCTGGCCGTCCCCGTCGAACTGCAGCGCCACGTCGTAGCCCTCCTCGCGGGCGTAGCGGTAGCCGGTCTGCACGGCCCCGCCGATGCCGAGGTTCACCGGCAGGTCAATCACCCTCGCGCCGGCCTCGCGGGCACGCAGGCTCGTCGCATCGCGCGAGCCGTCGTTCACCACCAGCACGTCGGTCCAGGGGGCCCGGCCGTGGAGGTCCTCGATGACCCGCTGGATGCAATCGGCCTCGTTGTAGGCCGGGATGATGGTCAGGGCGCGGCGTCCGCCGAGGTCCACTTGCCGGCCTGCCCGGCCGTTGTTCGGCTCTTGTGACATAGTTCGCCTACCCGGCGCAGCACCCGTTACCCGCCCGGAAACGCACAAATCTTTCGTCAAACGCCCGGATGGAGTCTATCGGCCGGAGGGCCGCGTGTCCAGTCCCTACCGCGCGCCGCTACGCCGTTCGCAACGGCGCCCCTGGTGTATTCACCGGCGCACGACGGTGCCCCCCGTGTAATCACGGGGGGCTAAATAAAAGCGCGCGGGCGAGCAGCGCGCGCCGTTATTTAGCCCGGCGTGAACACACGCCGGGCGCCGTTGCCAACACCGGGCATCGCCACCCCAAGGCGCCGGGCGGTCACGGGCGCTTCCGGGCGAAGGTCGTCGGAATGGCGCTGGAGCCGAGAAGCGATTCGAGCCAGACGGCCGGGGCGACGGCCAACGTCGCGGCCGCCCACGCCAGACGCCGCGCCAGGGACCCCGCCCCGCCGCCCTTCGACCCACTCAGGGCGGTCCCGAGCCGTTCGACTATGCTCACGGCCCTGAGCCTGTCGAAGGGTATGGTCGAGGGGCCGCCCTGTTGCTCGGCCGCCCAGAACCGCTGCGGGTCCGTCCAGGGCAGGAGGCTGATGGCGGCGGTCGGCGGATGCGGAAAACTCGTCCGATGGGCCACGCTCCGGACGGCGAAGCCCGCCGACTCGAGCAACCGACCGAGCGCCGCCGGCGTGTAGTAGTAAAGGTCGCGCGGGGCGTCCAGCGCCGCCCAGCGCCGGCCGAAGAGGCGCGCCTGCAGGCTCCGCGCGTTCGGCACCTGGACCACGAGCCAACCGTCGGGCGCGAGCACGCGCCGCGCCTCCGCCAGAACCGACCGCGGGTCGTGCACGTGCTCCAGGACGTTGTGGAGCGTGACGGCCCGGAACGCACCGGCGTCGAAGGCCGCCTCTTCGAGCGTTCCGCGCCGCACGTCCAGACCGAGGCGCTCGCGTGCGTAGTCGGCGGCGGGCGTAATCTCGACGCCCGCCGGCTCCAGGCCCGCCTCCTTCATGACGAGCAGCCGGTCGCCGCTCCCGCACCCGACGTCCAGCACCTTGTCGCCCGGCGCAAGATCCGTCCGACGAAGCATCGAGCGCGTCTCAAAGCGCAGGAGGTGAAAGCGGTACGCGCGCTCCAGCCGATGCACGAGGCCCTCGGGGCCTGGCGTCTCGGGTTTCCAACTGTAGGTGTCGGGATAGTACCGGCCGATCTCGGCGGGAGAGGGCCGCGGGCTCACCCACGCCAGACCGCAGGAGGCGCACCGGACGACGCGGAACCGCTCGTGGGGCGGGAACTTGTCGGCCTTCGCGAAGGCGGGCTCGCCCGGCTTACCGCACAGGATGCATGTCACCTGTTCCACGCGAATTCCCGCAGTCCAGCAACATGTTCCGTTTGGATGTAATGCCTATCAAACCAGAGTCCACTTAAGGATTAGAAAGAGGGACGGAGCGGAATGATAGGGGGACATGCATCCGATCCCTTTGCATGAGACCCTTAAGATGAGTGGATTGGCTGCTTTGCCGACCAACGCCCCACAGCGGCCTCTGCTTACGAGCCGAAAAACACGTGATGTAAACCGTATACCACCAAACCGGGGCGGCGTCAAGACGCCCGTTTAGCCGTCGGCCCCCTCGACCCGTCGGCCTTGCCCTTTCGACGAGCTCCGGGCCGTGAGCATGGTCGAACGGCTCAGGGTCGCCCTGAGGTTCTCGAAGGGCGATCAGGCTCGGGGCAGGCTCGGCTGGGACGGCCGGTGACTGAGTTCAAGTTTCGCACTTATGCGGCCAGGGAACAGGGGTCCACGAGCGACAGGAACGCCGTCACTCGGTCCATTGCCTCAGCCTCCAATAATCGGTGCCGCTGGCGGGTTCGCGGACGAGTTGGAAGGTTCCGTCGGCCTTTTCGCCGGCCAGGCGGATGCGGATTTCGTCGGCCGAGGGGAGGAGCGCCGGGTCCGTCGGCTCGAGCCACTCGAACGTGCCGCGGTCGTGGATTCGGCACCAGCCGCGGCCCCCCGAGATTTCGCCCTCGTACTCGAGGTACGCCAGGCGATGGTCCCCAAGGTGCCGGACGAGGCAGGGGAGTTGCTCGCAAGCGTCGGGCGGGGCATGCGAGGAGAACGTGACGAGGGCCTCGCCCGCTTCGAGCATCAAATCGAAGTGCCAGTCATCTTCGCTCCGAAAATGCTGCTGCACCACGTATCGCGGCATAAGCGTTCCTCCGCGACCTCACCGCTTATTGTGCCGTTCGTCCCCCTGCCCCGCAACGTTTTTCGCGGCCGGGCAGGAGAGTGCAGGGGTGAAGGTGGAATCGGGTGCCACGCTTTCGCTCTTGTCCGGCGTAGCCCGAAGAGCGAAGACGGATGCGAAGGCGTGCCTCGTTCCTGCCCCAACCCCCGCTACGCCGGATTGTGCCACATCCCACCAACCCACCGAACTTGAGCCGGCCGGTGTTCCCTGGCGGGGGCGGCAAGGCGCTTGACTTCTCTCGGGTAGTTGTTAACCTTGGTGCCGAACAGCCAAGAAGGGGGGTCGGCGATGAGGAAACCGGCATTTATTCTAATACTGATTGGCTTTGGCGCGCCGTTTATTGCGTGGTTGCTTTCGACCGGGTATAACCCTTCACGCGGAGTCTTGGGCAGTATCGAGAACATGCAGATCGAAGTGCCGCTCCCTCGATTACGCCTCGTGACCATTCCGGATGAGGGATACGCGATTCTTGCTAAGGAGCGCCAGCGTTTGGTCGAGCGAGCGGAGGCGAAGTTGCCATTGCTGGCCCGCGACCAATCGCTCCTGGAAGTCCTGCAAGAACTACTACATGAATGGCCAAACTTGAAGGAAGTGGAGTTTGTTGGCCGGTTGGAAAGGATTCTGAAAAACATCAGGGTCCAGCCCACCGATAATAGTCCGGCCATGCTACGCGCTAGAGTGCGTTGGGTTCCCCAATTCGAATCTTTCCTTCGCCCAGCGAGTTCTTCCAATCCGTACCTGAGAAATGATGACTTGGACTTTAGACTTGAATATTACGGCGTGTACGTAAAGCCAAAGGATGTGTCACAGGCCCTTGAAATCCTGTCGAAGAAAAAAGCCGAGCGGGAATACGTCACCAACGAATTCTACACAGCGATCATCGCAGTGGGGGAGCGTGCGGAGCGCATCAGGTCAATCTCACAGGAAGTGGCTGAGGAATTGCAGAAGGTGAGAACAGAACGCGAGGCGGCAGAGAAAAGCCTTCCGCCCCCACCCATTCCCAAGCCCGTGTCGACCAAGCGTGAACTGCATTGGCAAAAGACGCAATTGCCATACCGATACGTGGCCGCTGGGGGAGCCACGCTTGCGCTATTCGGCACACTTTTTCTAATCGGCAGTTTTCTCCCCCGAAAGCGTACAGCCTGACCTCCCATCGCCGGAGGCACAGACCAGCAAAGACACGTGCACACGGCCCCGGAATCAACCTATTCGGGCAAGCAGTTAGGGTTCCACCCGGGCGGGAGTTCAAAGTCTCGTTCGGGGATTTTATTGTTAATTTCTTCAGTTGTAAGCGGGGGGCAGGGCTGAGCGAACTGCGCCCAACAACAGGTCCAATCATAGGTAAGCACCATGTTCACAAGAAAGTGCGCCCAATCCACCTGCGTCACATCAGGCCAGCACTCAAGGTCCAGCCAGAACTGCTCCCGCTCTAAATCATTTAATTTGCAATACGTGGGGCTCAACTTTTCCAATGAACTGAGAAGGTGATCCCGATAGTTCATCCTGGCCCGCATCACCTGCCAGCGGAACGTCGCCATGAGACGCCGAGCGTGCAGCAAGTCCGCTTCCATGAGGTCCAATCCGATCGCTGTATAGCAACAGAGATACCGCCTGAATCGCAATTCCTCTCCGCCGTAAACCGCAGAAACGCAGGCTTGTTCCGGGTTGACCTCTTTTACTATATGCAGGCCCACCCTTTCGATCTCAGGGCTCACGAAATCCATCACTTTGTCAGGCGTGGTTGAGAAATATGACAGCCGAACTACAGTGGAGTTGCAGGCTGCGTTTATGTAGAAGCCAGTAATGTGCTCGGTCCAATCTTGGTACCGCAACAGAGGACGAAGAGTGCTGATTGTTGAATAGTATCCATCGTAGGGCCTCGCGTCTGCCCCCTGGAGGAACAGGATGCCATAGAAATCCGACTCGCAAACGCGGAACGGCAGCATTTCCCTGCTCCCTAGATTCTCCGGCCTTCGGTTTCCAGCCTGCCCTTGCCCGCCTGCCTTCATATTCCAAATCTACAATCTCCCATCCCCCTTCGCAAATTGAAAACTTGTCCTGCCTGCCCTGGGCGGCGGCGCAGTTGGCGGGCGAAGTCCTTCTTGTTCATTCCCCCTCACCCCATCCCTCTCCCACGGAGGGGAGAGGGAGGTTGGTTTTTCTCTCCCTCGGCGGGCTTGCTTGCCCCGAGCCTGGTCGAGGGGCCCGCCGCGTATTATGCCGTTCAACCGCCGCGCCGGGTGTTGTGCATGATCTCGGTGAGCGTGTCGTTGATGCGGAACAGGACGATGAGCCATTCGCAATAGATGCGTATGACGAGCGGACCGAACACGACGGCCAGGATGCCGATGCCGATGAGTTCCGGCGTCCGGTCGATGTGGGCGATGCCCGTGAGAATCGCCCCGATGCCGCCCAGGATGCACGCGACGACGCCGAGCCAGAACAGAATCTGAATGACAACGGGCGTCAGCATCTTGCGGAAGGTCAGGAAGTCCCACATGGCGTTCCCCTTTCTGTTGAGGGTGATGTGACGGGGCCGATCGGCTTCCGCCTCCACCCCTTCGACCCTTCGACACGCTCAGGGTCGCCCCGAGCATGGTCGAGGGGCGACAGGCTCAGGGCTATGGCGGACAAGCCAGCCGCCGGCTCAACTGTAGGTGCCGCGGGGAAGGAGGGCAATCGTTTTCGCCGGCCCGGTGATGAAACGGCGGCGCGGAGAAATTCGGTGAAAAATCGCGGCGTCCCGGGGGGACGCCGCGTCGGCGATGCGAAGGATCATGCTTTCGCTTGCGAAAGCATGGCACCCCCTCACCCCGTCCCTCTCCCACCCTTCGACTTTCCTCTGGGTGGCCCCGAACCGTTCGACCATGCTCACGGCCCTGAGCCCGTCGAAGGGCATGGTCGAGGGGCCACAAGGGGAGAGGGAGGATCTGAAACAGACTCTAGTTGCTGCCGTGTTTCAGGATGAGTTTGGCGCCTTCGGCGGCGTCGAGGTCGAGTCCTCCGAGGGCTTCGCCAGCGGCGTCGCGGATAGCGTCGTCGGGGTTGGCGGCGAGTGCCTGGAGTGCGGCGATTTCGGAGGCCTCGAGTTTGTTGCCGACGAAGCGAGCGGCCCGGGCGAGGTTTTTAAGGGCGGCCACGCGGACTTCCGTGGAGCGCGTCTCGTCGGTTCCGACGCGGGTCATGGCGCGGGTGATTTCGCCGTCCGCGATTTCCGCCAGGGCCCCGAGCACCGCCACGACCAGTTCATCGGGCCGGTTGGCGGTCAGGCTGTCCAGCAGGCTCTGGCGTGCCCGGCGGGCGGAGAACACGCGGCTGTCGATGGCGACGTCTTTCAGGACGTTGGCGGCGCGGAGGCTGATGGCGCGGCTCTCGTCGGCGTTCAGCACGAGCGAGCCGGCCTCCCTCTTCAGTTCGTCCGCCGCGGCGAGGAGCGCCTCGGCCGCGATGCCGGGCTCGACGGCCCGGAGGTACGGCACCCGGGACTCGATCCACGAGGCCTTGACGGGGTCGTCGGGCCAGGAGAGGACGAGGATGGGTGTCATGGCGGTGGCGTAGTCGGTCCTGAGGAGCGAGACGACGTCGGCGTGGCTGACGAGAGTGGTTCGGCTGGAGATGAGGACGGCATCGACGCGCGGCATAGCGCGGGCGGAGGCCAGCGCCTGGTTTCCGGTCGTGGCGAGGACGACGTTCCAGCCGGCCTCTTTCAGTTCCGCCTGGAGGCGGTTGCGGTTGTCGGGTTCCGGCTCGGCGAGGAGGATGCTTTTCTGGGCCTCCAGGTTGAGGGCTTCGGAGAGGATGGGGATGACTTTGCCCGCGCCGGTGAAGGGATTGCGTGGACGGATGGCGGCGAGGGCGAATGCGGCCGCGAATCGCGCCCGCTGGTCGGGATACCCGAGTGCCAGGACGAGAGGGCTTCCGACGTCGGCTTGGCCGTAGAGGGTGAGGAACTCCTCGTTCGCCACGTCCTGGAGGGCCTTGGCGGCACGGACGGCCACGGTCGTGTTCCGGTCCTGGAGCGCCCGGTCGAGCACTTTGTAAAGGTGCTGCTGGCCGACGGCGCGGGCGAAGAAGTCGACGCTCGGCATGTCGTCGGGAAGGAAGGGGTCGGCCTCGCGGGCCGTCTTGCCCTGGAGTTCGGCTTCCATCTGCATCAGCGACGAGACCCAGAGGGCGACGGCATCGAGCGCGCCGGGGTCGGCCTTCAAGGCGTCGGCGCAGGCGCGGGACGCGAGGATTTCGTTGACGGCGAGGCTCGGCGCGGCGCGGTAGAGGAGGCCCGTCCCTTCGACCCAGTCAAACAGGTCGTAGGTGGGCAGACGATCGTCCGCCACGAGGATTTTTTTGTAGTAGTACCTTTCGGCCATGTGGAGGTAGAGCGTTTTGGCGGGGATCACGAGGGCGCTTTCGTCGGCGATCTTGAGGATGGCGCTCGTGGCGGCGGCCTTCAGCGTGTCGGTCGTCTTGGGATTTTCGACGACGGCCTTCAGGGCGGGCAGGGCGTAGGGGTATCCGATGGTTCCCAGGATATTGATGATCGTGAGCTTCACATCGTCTTTGGGCGTGCGGAGCGCCGCCAGCAGAGGCAGGACGACCGGCCGGCCGAGTTCCTCCATCGCCCGGATGACGAACGTCGCGAGTTCCTTGCGGCTGGGATCCTGGAGGATCGCCAGGGCGTGCGGCACGACATAAGGGCCGCTGTACTTGAGTTCCTTCATGGCGAGGTAGTAGGGCCTCGGCCCGTCTCCCAGCCTCAGCAGATTCGCCTGGATGCGGTTCGCGTCCGTCCGTTTCAGGTAGGCCCCTTCGTCGGCGAGGGTCAGGATCCGCCCGACCACGCCGACCAAGTCCTGGACGTGAGCCATCTTGATGAGGACATCATATCCTGTGGACGGCGATTCCGTCAGCGCGAGCACCTCCGTGGCATCCGGATTGGCGGCGAGGACGCGCTTGGCGAAATCGGCCGCCAGGTCGAACCGCGCCAACTTGAAGTAGTGGACCATCATCCGCCAGTTGTTCTGGAGGTCCGCTCCGGCCAGGTTGACGGACAGACCGGCCGCCCCGTATCCGGTGGCGGCGGCCTCTTCCTCGGCGGGCGTGGGGGGCGCGGCGCCTTCTGCCGGCACACCCTCGGCCGGCACACCCTCGGCCGGCACACCCTCGGCCGGCACACCCTCGGCCGGCACACCTTCGGCCGGCACACCCTCGACCGGCACACCCTCGGCCGGCACACCCTCGGCCGGCACACCTTCGGCCGGTGCGCCCTCGGTGGGCTCCTTTGTCAGACCGAAGAGTTCTTCGAGTTGGGAGGCCGCGTCTTCTTGGGCGCCGGCCCTTCCGATCGGCAGCGCGAGCAGCACCAACGTCAAGGCGAGAAGCCACGTTCCGGTCGCCGAGGAGCGGCACCGGTATCGGAAGGTACGCATCGGCATCTGGCGTCTCCTTCTATGCACACGGCGAGTCATGTTCGGCGAGTCCGCCGGCTTGGCAGCCCTGTCGGAGGACCGGAGGGTTTCTCTCGGCCGGCGGTTTCAATTCCTTCGGCTCCCAGCGCGCCCGCAAACTCCTCTCGCAACTAGGGATAAAGGCGGCGCGATTATAAAGGAGACCGGAAGGGTGTCAACAGAAATTGACGCCAGGCCGAGTGGCAAGAAAGGGACGCGACGGCTCCAACCTGCCGCACGCCATGCTTTCGGCCCCGGAGGTCCGGAACCCCCGCCCCCATCGCCGCGAGGAGGCCTTTTCAGACGAAAGGCCTTCTCGGCGACGGCCGCGGTCTTTTTCAGCGAATTTACGAGGAACCTGCGGCGTGAGAGGGAGTTCATTCGTATTGTGTGGTCTCTCGTTCGTTCTGTTTTGTCAGGGCGGCAAGGTGCACGCGCGGCCTGCTCGGCTCACGTTGACAACGTTGCGTTATTTGGGATGCCGCGGACCGAGTCGGCGTGACGCTCATGGTTGACGGCAACCGGTCCGCCGGTTATAAAAGTCCGATTGTGTTGTGTTTGGCGGGGGCGTGCTCGTAACGTTTTTCGTACACCTTTTAGGAGATGCGCGATGAAACGCCGTGACCTGCTTAAAATAGGTGCCGCCGGTGCAGGGCTCGTGATCCTTCGGTCGGGGATCGTAACCGGGGCCGATGCGCCGAGCAACCGTCTCAACATCGCCATGATCGGCACGTGGGGCCGGGCGGAGGCCCACTTCGACTCGATCAAGGACGAGAACGTGGTGGCCTTGTGCGACGTGAACGAGGAACATCTGGCTTCGGCCGCCAAGCGGTTTCCGAATGCCAAGACATACGTCGACTGGCGCAAGTGCCTCGACCAGAAGGGCCTGGACGCCGTCCTCTGCTGCACCACGGACCACACGCACGCCTTCATCACCACCTGGGCGCTGAACCGCGACCTCCACGTCTTCTGCGAGAAGCCGCTCGCCAACAGCGTGGAAGAGGCCCGTGTGGTCCGCGCCAAGTACCTGGCGAAGAAGGCCAAACTGGCCACCCAGGTCGGCACGCAGCGCCACGCCATCGAGAATTTCAACCGGGTGCGCGAACTCGTCCTGGACGGCGCCGTCGGCGAACTGATGAGCGCCTACGCCTGGGGCAACCGCAAACTTCCCCGCAACGGGTACCTGCCCGCCGAGGGCGAGCCCCCCAAGACCCTGCACTACGACCTGTGGATCGGCCCCGCGCCGTTTCACCCGTACAACCCCGGCTACTTCAGCGGGGGGCCCGGCGCCAACTGCCTGTGCTGGAACCCGTACTGGGACTTTGGCAGCGGCCAGGTGGGCGACATGGGCAGCCACACCATGGACCTCGTCTGGAACGCCATTGACGCCGACCTGCCGACCTCGGCCGAGGCCACCGGCGAGGCATTCAACCCCGAGGTCACGCCCGTCCGGATGACATCGAAGTTCGACATACCGGCCAACGACCGGCGGCCGGCCATCAAGGTGTCGTGGTTCCAGGGCGGCGACATGCCCAAGTCGCCCAATAGCTCCATTGATCTGAACAAGTTCGGCCACGGCGCCATGTTCAAGGGCGACAAGGGCTTTATGGTCACCGACTTCAGCACGCGCATCCTCATGCCCTACGGCAAGGGAGACGACCTCAGTTACTACAACCGCCGGCCGAAGGAAAAGATGCTACCCCCCATCGGCAACTTCCAGAAGGAATGGACCAACGCCTGCAAGGGCGGCCTGAAGACCTCCTGTGACTTCGACTACGCGGGGAAAATGATCGAGATGATGCTCCTGGGCCTCGTGGCCTACCGCGTCGGAAAGAAGATCGAGTATAACGGCCAGGCGGGCCAGACCAACGACGCCCAAGCCAACACGCTGCTCAGCCAAAAGTACCGCGACGGCTGGGTGCTGGACGGTTAAAGGCCATTGACGAATAGCGAATGCGGAGGGATGACCAACGGCGGCCGGTCCGACGGGTCCGGCAAGGGGAAAACGCATGGCTAACGGAATGAAACGTCGCGACATGCTCAAGGCGGGCGCCGCGGGCGCGGGCCTGTTGGTCCTTCGGTCGGGCAGGCTGCTGGGTGCCGACGCGCCGAGCAACAAACTAGGCATAGCCGTCATCGGCGTCGGCGGGCGCGGCGGGGCCAACCTGGGGGATGTCAAGGGCGAACGGATCGTCGCCCTGTGTGACGTGAACGAGAACAACCTCCAGAAGGCCGCTGGCCAGTTCCCCGAGGCCAAGACCTACGCCGACTGGCGCAAGTGCCTCGACCAGAAGGACATCGACGCCGTCGTCTGCTCGACCACCGACCATACCCATGCCTTCATCAACGTCTGGGCGCTGAACCGCGGCAAGCACGTCTATTGCGAGAAGCCGCTGGCCATCACCGTCCACGAGGCTCGCATGGTGCGGAAGAAGTACCTCGAGAAGAAGGACAAGGTTGCCACCCAGATGGGCACGCAGATTCACGCCTCGGACAACTACCGTCGGATGGTGGAACTGATCCGCGGCGGTGCGATCGGCACGCCGGAGGAAGTCCGCGTCTGGTGCAGCCGGGATCCCAAGGGCGGCGACTACCTGCCCGCCGCCGGCGACCCGCCCCCCTTCCTCAACTGGGACCTCTGGATCGGCCCATCGCCCATGCACCCCTATAACGCCGAATACCTCAAGGGCGGATGCCTGGGCTGGAACCGGTTCTGGGACTTCGGGGCCGGACAGATCGGCGACATGGGCTCCCACATGATGGACATGGCTTATTGGGGCTTCGGCCTGAGCCTGCCGACCACCTGCAAGGCCGAGGGCTCCGAGCCCAAGAGCAACGCCACCTGCCCCACCTGGCTGACGGCCGAATGGGACCACCCGGCCAACGACTGGCGGCCGGCCGTCAAGGTCTACTGGTACGACGGCGGCAAGAAGCCCGGCGTTCCGTCGGAGGTCTTCAACCGCGACGGGATGTTCAAGGGCGTCATATTCAAAGGCGACAAGGGATACCTCCTCTGCGACTACGACTACCGGATCCTCATGCCCACCAAAGGCGACATGACCCAGTACACCGCCCCGAAAAGCGAGAAGGACCTGATTCCGAAGTCGCCCGGCCACCATGCGGAGTGGATCATCGGCGCTAAGACCGGGAAACCCACCCTCTGCAACTTCGATTACTCCGGCGCCCTCATCGAGAGCAACATGCTCGCCCTGGCGGCCTACCGCGTGGGCAAGGCACTCGAGTACGACCCCAAGAGCGGGAAGGTCACCAACTGCCCCGAGGCCGAGCAGTATCTGACGAGACCGTACCGCGACGGCTGGGTCCTGGACGGGTAAGATTGCGGCCCCTCGACCATGCTCGGGCCGCCCTGAGCATGGTCAAAGGGCGGATTTCGGGTTGGCGCGTCAAGCGCGGCGGCCTTGAAAGACCGCCGCGCTTTCGTTCCTCCCAAGGCCGGCGCGACGAAGGCGAACGGACGGAGGTCACTCCCGGGCCAGAACGCTCTCGACGGAGATGTCCTCGTCAACGTCCTCCCAATGGATGCCCACGCCGCCGCCGATGAGCCGCCAGTTCCGGCGCTGTTTCTGCGTGGCGTCGCGCAGGCGCGGGAACCACTCCAGAGGGACGGTGATTTCCCGCCCGTCTGCCAGCGTCACGCAGAAGGTGTCGTCACCGAACGCGACGTCGGTTGCCAGTGGCTCAATCTTAATCTCCGAAGTGCTCATGCCAGCGCTCCTTGATCTCGGCTCGATGGGTCGCAACCAGGCGCCGGATGGCCGTCAACTCATGACTTCGGAAACCACGGTTCCGGGCCAGCACAATTCCCTCAAGCCAGTACTTGGCGTATTTCTCCGCTTTTTCAACGTGCACGTGCATGGGCTCACGACTCTCTCGGCTGAAGAAGAAGAACCTGTATCCCTCCCTTTTGAACACGGTTGGCATTTCGAACACCCTGCGCCGCCCCGCCTTGTCACTTCTTAAGTATAAACGAAATGCTCTGAGCGAGCAACTCATGGCCAGGACTTAGCCCGCCGCCACCGCCTCGGCCACGAGGTCGCCGACCTCGCTCGTCGTGTAGCCCATCCTGCCCGCCGCCAGGCCCTTGAGTTTCTTGGCCGTCACGTGCGCGATGGCCTTCTCGACCCGCTCGGCCGCCTTCCCCTCGCCGATTTCCCCGAGGAGCATCGCGAGCGCCCCGATGGCCGCCAGCGGATTGATCTTCCCCTGGCCGGTGTACTTCGGCGCCGAGCCGCCGATCGGCTCGAACATCGAGAGGCCGTCGGGGTTGATGTTGCCGCCCGCGGCGATCCCCATGCCGCCCTGGATCATCGCCCCCAGGTCCGTGATGATGTCGCCGAACATGTTCCCCGTCACGATCGTGTCGTAGTACTCGGGGTTCTTGACCATCCACATGCAGCACGCGTCCACGTGGTTGTAATCCTTCTTGATGTCGGGATACTCTTCGCCGACTTCGAGGAACGTCCGGTGCCAGAGGTCTCCGGCATACGTCAGGACGTTCGTCTTGTGGACCAGGGTGAGCATCTTCTGGTCGTTGCGGCGGCGGCAGAGTTCGAAGGCGTAGCGGACGCAGCGTTCGACGCCGCGGCGCGTGTTACACATCACCTGCGTTGCGACCTCGTGCGGCGTGCCTTTGTACTGGATGCCGCCCATCCCTGTGTAGAGGTCCTCGGTGTTCTCGCGCACGATGACGAAGTCCACGTCCTCGGGTCCCTTGTCAGCCAGCGGGCAGGGCACGCCGGGGTACAGTTTCACCGGCCTCAAGTTGATGTACTGGTCGAGTTCGAACCGCAGGCGCAGCAGCAGGCCCTTCTCCAGGATGCCCGGGGCGACGTTCGGGTCGCCCACGGCGCCCAGGTAGATGGCGTCGAACGCGCGGAGCGTCTGGATTTCCTCGTCCGTGATGACGGGGATCGAGGGCTTCGTCGGGTCGCCGCCGCGCGCCAGGTACCGCTTCCCGCTGAAATCGAACTCGCGGGTCTCGTACGCAAAACCGCAAGCCTTCGCGGCCGCCGCCAGGACCTTCAGGCCCTCCGCGACGACCTCCGGTCCCGTCCCGTCGCCGCCGATCACCGCGATCCGGTAGGGCTTCCTCGTCTGCTTCTTCGCCGCTTTCCTGGGCATGGGGCCGTCTCCTCTCGGCTTATGAGACGACGTTTTTACCGCGCTTCGCCCGGTTTGGCAAGACTTTAGGCGCCAAGGCGCCAGGGGGGGAATGGGGAAGGGCGACGGCAAACCCCGAGAGAATGGGGCGAGGCGGCAAACGACAAACAACAATGACCAAGAAAAAGAAGCGGCGTCCCGCACCCACCGGTCAGGGGCGGGCGCTCGTTCGGTCTCCACGGCCGCCAATGGGGAGATGACGCACGCGAATCCGCCCCTCCGTCACGGATACCATGGCCCCCGCCGCCAGGTCCTCTCCAAAGCGATCCAGAACCGTCCGCACCAAATGCACCAGCCCATCGGCCTGAAGACCTTCGATCCGTATCCGGATTACGGAAGGGCCCGCAGCGCCGCCCAGCGTGAGCAGCGCATGGAAGTCGGCGTCCAGTGTGACGACGGCCCGCCCTTCCCGCTCGGCTGCCGCAAGGATCTCTTTGTCGGATGCGCTGCCCAGCCCGCAGTCGCCCGCGTGAAGGGCGTCCACGCCCGCGTCGCGTAGGCGCCCGGCGGCCGACCGTGGCAACCCCTGGTCCAGAAGCAGTTTCATCGCATCGGCGCCAGGGGAAGGGACTTGTCGTCGAGCATTGCGGCGGCGTACTCCAGCGCCTGGCGAATGTCCTCGTCCTGGAGTTCCGGATACTGGCGCCGAAGTTCCTCGCGGTCGGGGTACAAAGCCACGGCTTCCACCACCCGGCGTACCGTGAGCCGAAGGTTCCGGATACAGGGCTGCCCGTTGAGCCGGCCCGGATCATAAGTAATGCGATCGAAGGCCATCGGTTGATCCTCCTTTCAAAAGGGATTATACCGTTTTCTGGTGCGGCGGCAACTGCCGATTCCTGCGTATCGGGCGCCTCGGACCGGACAAGCAGCGCGGGGGTGGAAAAGAAGCGGCGTTGTATTGTCAGGCCCATTCATGGGCCTTCGCCCCGCGTTAGTGCTCTGTGACACGTGTTCTGAGGGGTGCCATGCTTTCGTCCCGGCGCGCCGGGATTGCGAAAGCATGCTCCCGGCGGAGGCGCACGCTTTCGCAAGCGAAAGCGTGGCACCCGGCGTCCGCTCGCCTCCGGTGGGCGTCAGTCGCCCCTCCGGGGCTCTGAAGAAAAAAAGGGAATGACGGGGGGCGGGCCTTGCCTCCCCGGCCTTGCGGCCGGGGCTATCCTCAAACGCCCCTCCCGGGGCTTTTGACATCAAGGGTTCCAACCTCCTCCATCCCCGGGCAAAACTGGGGACAACTCCGGCGGAAAACTGTTTGGCCGCCCCCGCCGCGCTTCTATAATGGTCCCCATGAACGCCCAACGGACCTGTCGTCGCCTTGCACTTTCCCTCGCCGCCATGATTCTGGTTGCCCTCGCAGCGTCGGCCGCGACAGGAGAGGCGCCCCCCGCCGCGGCGGGCGCCGTCCTCTACGTCTCTCCCGAAGGCAACGATGCGTGGACCGGCGCCCTGGCCGCGCCCAACGCCGACCGGACCGACGGCCCGTTCGCCACGCCCGCCCGCGCCCGGGATGCCGTCCGCGCCCTGAAGGCCCAAGGGCCCCTCGCTGCGCCCGTCACGATTCTCTTTCGCGGCGGGACGTATTATCTGGAGGCGCCGCTCGTCTTTGCGCCCGGCGATTCCGGCACCGAGGCCTGCCCCGTCACCTACGCGGCCTTGGAGGGCGAAAGGCCCGTTCTCTCCGGCGGCCGGCCCATCACCGGCTGGTGCCGCGAGGAAGGCAACCGGTGGATCGCCGACGTGCCCGAGGTCAAAGACGGGTCCTGGTACTTCCGTCAACTGTTCGTCGGCGGCGAGCGGCGCCTGCGCCCGCGGCTCCCGAAGGACGGGTTCTATCGCATCGCGAAGTTCCCCGGCGGCAGCGACTATCGCGTTCCCTCCGACCGGTTTGATTTCGCCGGCGACGACATCCGTGCCGACTGGGCGAACCTCGCGGACGTCGAGGTCGTCGCCCTGCACTTCTGGGTGGACGTGCACCTGCCCGTGGCGCGCGTGGAAAGTGCGACGCGCACCGTCTTCTTCACCCGCAAGAGCCGCCGGCGACTGAGCGACGATTTCTCGGCGAACCCCGCCCGCTACTACGTCGAAAACGTCCGGGAGGCGCTCGACCAGCCGGGCGACTGGTACCTC
>Ga0307378_10003922_pt1 | contig 21561 bp, 22 predicted proteins | sample UN1MG_FD_202238 | JGI IMG/M metagenome (GOLD analysis project Ga0307378, IMG submission 202238) | Soil microbial communities from Risofladan, Vaasa, Finland - UN-1 | ecosystem: Environmental > Terrestrial > Soil > Coastal area > Acid sulfate soil | place: Finland: Risofladan, Vaasa | collected...
ATAAAAAGAGTGCCCCGCAGTTTTCCAATCCCAACCGTTTTTATCAATCTGCCAGTGAGTATAAATCTTTCAGTGAAAAAGACCTGAACAAAATCAAAACCAGTTTCCGGACAGCGGCTGACATCAGCCAATGGATCCAGCCAGTGTATGCTTATTCCAAAGGAGATATGCGTGAATTTGCCCAAATGCCCAAGGATGAATCTAACTCGGTGTTGGGATTAAACTTGAGCTATGAATCAGATTCGCCGCGAAAAGCCTACAATTATATCCACTTTTTCGGCCAATATGTCCACGATTGTCTATTGTATGTGTCATTGTACGATTACGTCAAAAATGAATATAGCATGGTTATTTCGGAACTGAGCAAGAATGAGAACGAGATGATCAACCTTAAGTTCAATTTGTGGCAGAATACCAAAAAAATGCTGGATATCAAGGCCATATTAACCAAGTATCCCGAAGCGGCAAAAATTGAAAGTCGGCAGTTGGTTTCGGTCCAGGAGGGTGGTTTCCGCTTCCTAGGGCCGGTCACGCAGTTGGTCGGCATCGAATCAGCCCTGGCCGACCAGCGTCGATATCTTGCTGCATTGGAGCGCGAAAAAGAAAAGTTGGTTATTCGCAAAGAACATTTTTCAAAGTGCAATAATGCATTGAATAAACTTGGCAGACGCGGCGAAATGATTTTTTCGCAAATCAAATCCATCAAGGTCGAGGTGTTTAAAAACAAGGATTTCAATAAAGGTACAGTAAAAGAGGTTTTCAATGATTTGAAAATTGACAATCAGAGATTTGAACTTGTTTTTTTCACCAACTGCCGCTTTATTTCCGGGCCCACTCTCCCTACCCGGCATATCAAGCCCCGGAAAAGTGTTATTGTCATTTTAGCTTGCTTCCTTTTCTTTTTCTTTTTCATTTTTTTGACGCTGATTCTGCATTGGTGGCAGAGCAACAAAAAGGAAATCAAATCACTTGGTTATTAATGAATAGACCTTAAAATTAGTGAAAGAAAAACTTACCCGAAGGATCTACAACCGATGAGTGCAATGAGAGTCCTTATCACTGGCGGCGCCGGGCAACTGGCCTGGGCTATTCGGGAAAATTGGATAGAACATGAGCTGATTTTGCCCGAGGAATCGGTGTTGGATCTGGGATGCCGAGAGGCCATCCAGTCTGTCATGACTGAATTCCATCCCGAAGTGGTTCTCAACACCGGGGCCTTCACCCAGGTGGACCGTTGTGAGAAAGACCAGAAAGTAGCCATGCGTATTAATGGTGAAGCGGTTGGTTGGCTTGCCGAAGCATGTGAAAGGCAGAAAACCCTGCTTATTCAGATTAGTACGGATTATGTTTTTGATGGTGATTCGACAAAACCCTACCGTGAAACGGACGCCGTTAACCCAAAATCGGTTTATGGGAAATCAAAACTGCTGGGTGAAGAAAATGCTCGTAAGGCCCCCAAACATCTGATTGTGCGATCCGCTTGGCTCTATGATGCCTGGGGAAAGAACTTCTACATCACTATGCGTAATGCCGCCGCGCAAGGGAAAAAGCTAAAGGTGGTGGATGATCAAGTTGGGAGTCCAACCAGCTGCCGGGCTCTGGCCCGACAACTGAAAATGGCCGTGACGGAAGGTTGGCGTGGTCTTGTTCACGGCACATGCACAGGCGAAACCACCTGGTTCGGTTTTGCTGTCGAGATTTTTCGTCAGGCTGGGATCAAAGCGGATCTGCGCCCCTGCGCCAGCTCTGAATATCCTTTGCCCGCCCCCCGTCCTGCTTACTCAGTGTTGGATGGAAGCCTCCGCTCCGAACTGGGCACGGATCTGATGCCCCATTGGCGTGACGCTCTGGCTGAAGTTGTTCAGGATACAAAAAGATTCTAGCTTTCCAAAATAAATTCTTTTTTTTAGGAGATCCATGTCTGAAACTATTCTTGTCACTGGCGGCGCCGGCTTTATCGGTTCCAACTTCATTCACCATTTATTCAATAATAGCGAATTTCATGGAAAGGTTGTCAATTATGACAATTTAACCTACGCCGGGAATGAGGATAATCTCAAGAAAATCAAAGAAAAATGGCATGAGCAAAGATATTTTTTTGTTAAGGGCGATATTGGCGACAGACAGTTGATAAAAGAAACGTTATCGCGTTTTAAACCGCAAACCATCGTCAATTTTGCCGCGGAAAGCCATGTGGACAGGTCCATTGACTCGCCAATGGTTTTCATTGATACCAACATAAAAGGAACCGCTTCTCTTTTGGAAGAAGCCCTGTTTTATTGGAAATCCCTGGCGAGTATGGAAAAAGATCAATTCCGGTTCTTACATATCTCTACCGATGAAGTTTTTGGAGCATTGGCGGAAACAGGATTATTTACAGAGACAACTCCTTACCATCCCAATTCACCTTATGCCGCTTCAAAAGCGGCTTCTGATCATTTGCTGAATGCCTGGCACAAAACCTTCAATCTGCCTGTCTTGCTGACTAATTGTTCAAACAACTATGGCCCCTATCAATTTCCTGAAAAGTTAATTCCTTTGATGATTATCAATTGCTTACATGAAAAACCTCTGCCAATTTATGGTAAGGGAGCCAATATTCGCGACTGGCTTTATGTTGATGATCACTGCAGCGCTTTATGGCAGGTTTTACATAATGGTAAAATCGGCGAATCCTACAATATCGGCGGCGGCAACGAAATTAAAAATATGGATGTTGTTAAAAACATCTGCTCTATCATGGATGATATCAGGCCCAGGGCCAATGGTAAATCGTATCAAGACTTGATCACTTTTGTCTCCGATCGGCCAGGGCATGATTATCGTTACGCGATTGATTTTTTAAAAATTAAAAATGAGTTGGGCTGGAAACCAAGGCATAGCTATCATTCCGGTTTAAAAAAAACCATCAGATGGTACATAGACAATAAAACCTGGTGGCAAGCGATCCAAGAAAAAAAGTACAATTTGGCAAGGCTCGGGGTGCGATCATGAAAGGAATTATTTTAGCCGGGGGGGCCGGCTCCCGCTTGTGGCCGGTTACCAAAGTCGTTTCCAAGCAACTTTTGCCTCTTTATGATAAACCCATGATCTATTATCCGCTATCTATATTATTAATGGCTCATATTCGAGAAATACTCATCATCTCGACGCCCACCGATTTGCCGAGATTTGAAGAATTGCTGGGGAATGGGGAAAGCATTGGTGTTTCTTTATCATATGCGGTACAGCCAAGACCAGAAGGGTTGGCGCAATCATTTATCATCGGTAAAGAATTCATTGGCCATGATAGCGTTTGCTTAATTTTGGGAGACAATGTTTTTTATGGGGCCGGGTTGCACGAATTGCTGAAGAACGCTGTAAACATAGTGAACAATGAGAATAAGGCGGTTGTGTTTGAATATTATGTAAATAATCCCGAACAATATGGTGTTGCTGAATTTGATAATGAAGGAAATGTGGTTTCCATTGAAGAGAAACCAAAAAATCCCAAATCCCGTTATGCGGTCGTTGGCTTATATTTCTACCCCAATGATGTAGTGCAAATTGCCCATAAGATAAAACCTAGCGCGCGGGGTGAACTGGAGATTACCTCGGTAAATGAAGAATTTCGCCAACAACAAAAGCTGAAATTGGAAATGATGGGACGAGGATATGCCTGGCTTGATACCGGGACTAATGAAACAATGGCCGAAGCAACCAATTTTATGCAGACAATTGAAAAAAGACAGGGGTTAAAAATTGCCTGTATCGAAGAAATTGCCTGGAAAAATCACTTCATTGATGATATTCAACTTGCTAGAGTTGCCGATTCCTTAAGAAATAGTTAATATGGCCAATATTTGCATAATTTATTATCAACAAAATCATGAAAATCCAAAAAGGTCCCATTGAAGGGGTTGTTGTTACGCCCAGCAAAAAACGAGTTGATGAACGGGGCTGGCTTATTGAACTGTTCCGGCATGATGAACTGGCCGAAGAATTTCACCCTGAGATGGGCTATGTCAGTTTAACCAACCCTGGGGTATTGCGTGGGCCCCACGAACATGTTGACCAAGCAGACTTATTCGCTTGGGTGGGACCGGGGGATTTCAAAATTACCCTGTGGGACAACCGGCAGGGGAGCCTAACCTTTGCCAACCGCATGGAGTGTTTCATGGGAGGCAGCAATCCAGGCTCAATCCTGGTTCCTAAGGGAGTAGTGCATTGCTACCGTTGCATCAGCACAGTTCCTGGTCTTGTTTTCAATGCCCCCAACCGGCTCTATGCTGGAGCAGGGAAAAAAGCTCTTGTCGACGAGATCCGTCACGAGGATGATCCCGAAAACATTTTCGTGAAAGATGAAATAAGCCAAAGGATATTGCCGCGATAAAATTTGAATGAATGATCCTGATATTACTCAACATTCCTGGAGATCGGTTCTGGTCACAGGGGTGACAATCCTGTCTGCGCTGGATAATGAAAATATCGTCTGGGTGGCTGGCAAACCTCTGGTGGCGATCGACTGTTTCGGCATCCCCTCCGATGACCGGATCAGATGTTACCTGGAGCTGGGCTGTGAGGAGAAGGGGTTGGGGCGCGGCCATATCTGGCGCATCAAGGAAGAACTCAAACAGGATCGGTCTTGACGGATGCGACAGTCACATTTAATCCTCTCGAACGCTGTTATCATGTGGGTAACCCAGGCTTTTAACCTGATTCCCCAGTTAATTCTTGTGCCCTATTTGATCGGCACGATCGGGGAAAACGGATATGGGATTTATGCGTTGATTTGGCCGCTAATAATGTCGATCGACCAACTGATGATTTGCCTGCAGCAGGGAGTTGTCAAGTACAGTGCCGGCTTTCTCGCGCAAGGCCGCATGGACGAAGTCAACAAGGTTGTCTCTTCGAGTTTTATTTACTCTATTCTTTTGGCTGTTGTGGCATGTGCCGGCACGCTTACCGTAGCGACATTTTACAATGACCCCTCCGGCCAGATCCGCACGGCTCTGGTTGTGGTGGGCATCATGGTTCTATTCATCGTTCCGTTGACGCCCTATATCGCCGTGATTCAGTCCAGGCAGCGCTACTATGTGGATGCTATAGCTGGAACTGTGTCGAAATACATCAGCCTGTTGGCCATAGTAATTTGGTTCCGCATGGTTACTCCTTCTGTTGGGGTGTTAATCGGTATTATGGCAGGAATGTTGTTTTTTTCCAGGTTTGCCCAAGTGCCTTTAGCCTATCGCTTGGTTCCCGGATTACGGAATCACCCAAGCCTATTCGATGGAAAGATCTTTCGCCTGATTACTATTTTTGGAGCAGCCACAGTTTTAGTTTCCTTCTGTCTTGCTGTGAATTCAACCGGGATCCGTTGGCTGATGGCTACGCTGGTGTCGACCAGTTTTATCACCCACCTGGCGATTATGCTCATGCCCGGATTGCTCTTGTATCAAATAATCTGGGCAATGACCATTACGGTCATGCCAGCGACCAGCGCTTTTGAGGCGACTGGAAACCAGCGGATGCTCCGGGAACTACTGATACTCAGCATGCGCTATACGACAATTCTCGTATTAGCGGGAGTGATTGCAGTTGGTCTCCTGATGCGAGATGTCTTGGTGATGTGGGTGGGCCCTCAGTATGCTTTTCTTGCACCCTATGCGCTTGCACTGTTTGCCAGCGTATCGTTTTTACTCAGTACTTCATCCATACACCACATGCTCAAGGGAATGGGCAAACTGCGGACCGTCTTATTCATTTATTTGATTGGGCTTGTCGTCGTGCCTATCGGGGTGATTTTGGTCATATTTCAGATTAGGCATGATCCTTATACAGCTGTCACATTTGGTCTCGCCGTTGGGAATCTGGTCTGTGGATGTTTTCACATTGGATTTGGCATGAAGGCTGTGCATATGGGCTTTTGGGGACTATTCATGCGTGTTTACGCAAAGACTTTTATGATTGCGATTGCCGTCTCTCTGGTTGCTTTCGGCATCGTAACCATGAGCGGAATTGATAGCCTTATCGGGCGAGCAGGTGTTACGGCTCTTTGTCTCCTACTGTTCTTTAGTGGCTGTTATGTTTTTTTAGCCACGGCAGCCGAACGGCAGCAACTCAAAGAGTATTGTCAGATGGCTTTGAGCAGGATCAGGGCAATTCGAGGAACACGGTCAAGGTCCAAACAGTCGTGACAGTTGGAGGTATCTTGGCGAATGGGCAGAATTGTAAAGGATGGATACCGTGGGCAACAGCTTAAGAACTAAAGAAAAGTGGGAAGATTTTTGGGCAAGTGTGAAATTGCCAACCGTCACCAAACCGGCATATGACATTCAAAAACACTTCAAGTCTTATCTTCCGAATACTGCTGATGCCAATTCACTCATCGAGATCGGTTGCGCCCCAGGGGCCTGGATGGCCTATTTCAACAAGCAATTCGGCTATCAAGTATCAGGTATTGAATATGCCGAGATTGCGGCATCCGTAACCCGGAAAAACATGGACATGCTGGGAGTACACGCTGAGATCTTTGTCCAGGATTTCCTCTCATGGGATTTTAAACCGCGCATGTACGAGGTTGTTTTCTCTGCGGGCTTTATAGAGCATTTCAGAAATGTGGCTCCCGTAATGGAAAGGATATGTGGCTTATCCAGCCGATTTGTTGTAACTATTGTCCCGAATCTTTATGGAATTAATGGGGTTATTCGGAAATATTTCAGCCCCAAGAACTTTGCCGAGCATACCCCCATAAGTATTTCTACGCTTGAAGCTTTGCATACGAACTGTGGAATAAAAAAACTGTTTTGCGATTACGTCGGGGGAGTTGAGTTTGTTCTACCAGGCGCAGGAAGTAATTTTATTAATAAATTATATAGGAACCATCGAAATTGTACTCGGATTATCTACTTACTCGTAATAATAGTCAACCGACTGTCAATGTATCTTGGAAGAACCCTGAAATTCAGTCACAATGGCAGGTTATTGTCCAATACTCTTATGTATATTGGTGAAAAGTCATATGGTTGATTCTCTATCGGTTCATTGAATATGATTTCTGTTTTTAAATAAACTGACAATATTTTTTATCTGGCGAAATATTTAAATGAAAATTATCATTACGCCTGAGAAACATTTAATTGCAGCTTTGTTTTCGCTTTTATTACTTGGCATTTCGGTATTTCTATACTCTTTTGCGCCAGAAAGTTATTCTAATTTATATTGCACTTTTTTATTAGTGGTTTATTTAATTTCATCAATAATTACAGTTCGCTATACCCTTATCAATAATAATTATCTAAACTTCCATGTACTTTTTTTGTTAAGCTTTTTCTTTGTAAATTTTGTTTATCCGGTCTTTTTATATCCACAAGATCCATTTTACTTTCCAGTATTTGAATTGAGTTTTGACCATCAGATCATAACAAAGACAACGGCCTTAGCATTGCTTGGTGCTTGTTCCTATAACTTTGGTGTGTTGCTAAGGTTTCGAAAAGAAAAACGAGCTGTTGACGCCTCAAACACAAACTTTGCTATACTCCAATTTTTGTTAAGCAAGTGGGTGTATTTTATTTTCATAATTATACTTATTTTTGCTGGCAAAGAGATGCTGCACGGTAATTTTGGAGCGACTTCAAAAATTCCACCTGGGTTATTGGTTATTTTTCAGGTCAGTATAGGAGTATCGGTCATCCTAATTATTCTTTCTCAAACAAATCATGGAAGTATTCTTAAGTTTTTGTGGAAGTCTAATAAACCAGTTTTATTAATATTGTTTTGCTTTATTCTATTATTTATATACACGGGTGATAGAGGTCCGGTTTTACAAATATTGCTCATTGCCATTGGTGGGATTTCATTGTTTATAAAAACTATTAAAATAAAAAGTTTTATAATTGTTATATTATTCGGGATGCTTGTGTTCACTTTTATTTCTTATGCAAGATCGAGAACGGTAACAGACGATTCTGAAAAAAATATTGCAAAATTCATTGAACGAGGCTTTCAAAATATAAAATTGGGATCTTTTTTTGATTTGGGGATGGATCTCATCGTAAATAACAGGAATTTGTATTCAGGAGTCGAATATGCAAAAGAGAATGGATTCAACCATGGAAAATTTATGTTTTATTATCTATTTTCCCCCATTCCATTTTTACCTTCTTTAATGACAAGCACTTTTGCTAATTCCGAACCGTTTGAGTTAACATCAGCACAAATAATTACCGATGAGGCAAATGCTTCTTATGGATTGGGTTCGAATATGATTGCTGATTTATACATGGCTTTTGGCGTACTCGGAGTAATTGTTTTTATGTTTTACTTAGGATACATTGTTACCACATTTCAATTAAAAGCTCTTTTTAGTAACCACCATTACTATATTATCGTATATTTATTTCTATTAAGTTTTTCAATATATCTTCCGAGAACTTCGATCTTGGATCCAATTAGACACGTTGTTTGGGCCATTATTTTATTTTTTATTCTTAAAAAACTGAGTAAGTTGTTTTTGGGACTTTCGAAAAAATCGGGAAAGCCAATAATGACAGCCAGAATCGTTTGAGTTTAGAATTCCCTTTCAAATTAAGCAAACAATTCCAATAGAAGAATGTGCAATGTTTTCAATTCAATGAGAACAAACATTTAATAATTGTATTTTACAAGATTTATAATAAATAAATATTCGTTTTCTGTGATAGTTAGGATGACAAAGCTCATTTCTAAAGTCGGCGGGGTGCAGTATTGAATTCTAATAAAAGAGTAAAAATTGTCTTTCCAAATTACGCTGCCAAAATCAGCAATGGATCAATATTATTGGAGGCAAGCCATCCGCTTTTGTTTGATGCCTTAACAACGGAATTGTCGGGAATCAGTGTTGCGGCTGTAGTCGATGTAATGGATCATCCGGGTGTGTATAGAGTCGTTACCAATCAAGGCATCCAATTCATACCTCTGTGGGAAGTAGGGAAGAAAGTACAAAAAGGAGGAAAATTAATAGAGTATTTCGGGATGTTCCCCAAGATTTTGCGGACGGTATTTAAAAGCGAATTCTGCTACATTTTTGCACCTGGTCATGTGGGACTATTGGCATGTTTATCTTGCCTGATACTTAAGCGACCTTATGCGTTATATCTGAGGGGAACATGGGACGTGTTTACGCCGAGTATCTTCCATTGGCTTAACCCAATCATCTTTCGTAAAGCGAAGTTTGTGATTTGTACAGGTAATAAATTAGTAAAAAAAATTGTTGTACTTAACCCCCATTGTGAGGCGGTCATTCCCATGTCAGGGATGCTTTTAAAAGAAATTTCCCCACGTACCTCTTATGCAATTACTGACAAGTGCAGGTTGCTCTTTGTGGGGCAATTGGCCAGGGGAAAGGGGATCTATGAATTAATTGAGGCGATGGCAATGATCGGAAAATCGGGTTATATGAATGTAGATTTGACAATTATTGGAACTGGTATCGAATATGCGCAACTGCAGCACTGCGTAAACCACTATGGGTTAACAGAACGTGTAAGATTTCAGGGCTTTGTAGATGACGAAGATCAACTTGCCACCTTGTTCAGTAATCATGATCTGTTCTGTTTGCCGACGCACTACGAAGGTTTTCCGCGAGTCATTTATGAGGCGATGTTGTTCGGCTTGCCGATCATCACAACAAAGGTTGGGCAGATCGAAACATTAATACATGACAATGTAAATGGCCTGTTTGTGAAGGTCCGGAGCCCTGGAGATCTCGCTAATAAGATTGTCCGGCTGTTAGAGAATGAAGTTTTGCGGCAACGATTGGGACAACAAGCTCGCGCCACTTTGGAGCCGATGCTGCATAGATGGCGAGAATCAACTCATGGCCATCAGGTCCTCCGGTGGATGAAAGAGACGAAGGTGATATGATGAACAGGTATTTTGGGAATTGTTCTTGGTGTTGCGAATCAATTCAAGAATTTATTAGCATGCATAAAGCTTATTTGGAACCTTTGGGAATAGTATTGTTAGATCGAGTTGAAGAGTTTGTATTGTTGAAGCCGTTGCAAATTATTGGAGGATAAAATGCTTAAAGTCGGAATTTACAAAGTAATTAAAGAGATTTTATTTGCCTCTCCATTAAGAAAACATTTTTTTCCTTATTACTACTATAATTTTGAGGCTCCTCAATTATGTTTTCTTTGTGAATGCATTGAGAATACCAAAGATGTTCCAGGTTCAGTTGCTGAGGTCGGCTGTCAAAACGGAGCAACGACTTTATTCCTTAATAAATACATGGATGCTCAACAAATAGAAAAAGAGTATTATGCAGTTGACACATTTTCAGGTTTTGTTAACGATGATGTTGAGTATGAGGCGAAAAATCGGGGGAAAGGCAAGAGTTTTTTTACTGCGTTCCAAGTCAATTCAAAGAAGTGGTTCGATGGGACTATGGATTCAAATGGTATTAAAAGGGTTAAGTCAATTCAAGCGGACGTCAATAAGTATGACTTGGCAGCACTTGCCCCCCTATCCTTTGTCTTGTTGGATGTTGATCTGTACCGACCCATGAAGAAAAGCATGAAAGATTTATATAAAGCATTAAGCCCTGGAGGCATCATGATCGTTGATGATTGCACTTTAAATAACATCAGATATGATGGATCTGATCAGGCATACAAGGAGTTCGTGCAGGAAATAGATCAGCCTGTTCGAGTAGTACACGGAAAACTAGGGGTAATCAAAAAGCCGCCTGCAAAATAGCACCATAATTTATTGGCAAAAAGCGGGGTTCATACCATGAGTATTGAAACAACGCCAATGGCGGGAAAGGCAACCGTGGTTTCGTTTGGCACAATGCTTCCGTAATGGCCTTGGTCGCGTCTGTCAGACCGATTATGATGAAGGAGTAGGTTTATGCAAAAAACAGTATCTTTCATAATCCCATATTATAATTTGCCGCAATTTTTACCTAGATTGTTGGAAGAGTTGCCAAAGCAGACATATCCACATCATTTAATTGAAGTAGTGATCATTGACGACGGCTCAATCGAACCGGCTTCCTTGATTGTCGATAGTTCAAAAAAGAGCTTTGAGGATTTCGGTAAATTAATTGTTCTCCGTCATCCTACGAACAAAGGAAGGGCAAGTGCACGGAATAGCGGTATCATGGCATCCACCGGGCAGGTAATTGTGTTCATTGATGCCGATGATTATCCGGCTATTAATTATGTTGAAAAGATTGTCGATATTCACTTACGTCATAGCCATGCAGCTATCCGAGCCAACATTCGTGTTCTACCAGAACTCCGATCATCAAGTGCATTCTTACGTTATAGAGATTCAAGATTCCTTGGGGCAAGAAACCCCGAGGAGGTCAAAAAATTAGATTTGGAGAATCTACCTCCCAGTTTTTTTGCTACTTCTGGATCTTCAGTTCAGCGATCCGATCTACTCAAAGCAGGTCTTTTTGATGAAACTTTCTCGGGTTATGGTGGAGAGGATGAAGAGTTAGGGGTCAGGCTGGTCGGCAGTGGAATATGCATTGTATTTGGTGCTGAGGCACTTGTGTGGGATGCAGACAGCTCATTAACACTCAAAGATGCCTGCTCTAAATACAGACGCTATGGAGAAAGTAGCGGGGCTCTACTATTCGCCAAATGCCCTGATTATCGGAAATATTCGGCATTTAGCCGTTTGGAACCAATTGACATCCATTCTGATGTCATAGGTGCCGTGGTCAAGAAAATATTAATACGGTTGGCGGTTTTGCCGCGGTTGGCTCGGTATTTGCGCAGAGCCCTATCATTCATTGACCAGCGCCCTTTTCCTTATGACCCGCCTGGGATATTCTACAAATATGTACTAAGTGCAAGTTATTTAGAAGGGGTTAAGGCACGCAAGAATCGCAAACCTGAGTGTTAATAATTCCATGGTAATATAACAATATGAAAAAGCAAAAAATATTGATTACAGGTGGGGCGGGTTTCATTGGGCGTCATTTAACAGCCTATCTGCAAAAATCCGGTCACTGGGTGCGTTGGCTGGACAATTTGGACCCTCAAGTGCACGGCCCGAAAGCCATTCATAACACGGCTTATTGCCAACAAGCCGATGAAATGCTGTTGGGTGATGTGCGGGAGAGAAAAGATTGGCAGCGGGCTTTGCAAGGAATGAATACGGTGTTTCACCTGGCAGCGCAAACGGGGACCGGACAATCCATGTATCAAGTGGCGAGATATACGAATGTGAATGTTGGGGGAACGGCCTTACTTTGGGAGATATTGGCAAATGAATCGACAAAGGTCAAAAAAGTAATCGTAGCCTCTTCGCGTTCCATTTATGGAGAGGGAGCTTATACATGCTTTGCCGGTTGTGGATTAGTGGTACCTGAATCACGATCTAAACTGGAGTTGCAAAAAAAGCAATGGAGATTGATGTGCCCAAAGTGCAACGGCGCAGTTCAAGCAATAGCCACACCCGAAACATGTCCTCCCCAGCCGGCTTCACTTTATGCCTGTACCAAATTGGCGCAAGAGCAGATGTCGTTGGCGATGGGAAAAGCATTGAATATATCAACTGTTGTTCTTCGATTTCAGAATGTCTATGGAGCAGGCCAATCCATGCGGAATCCCTATACTGGAATCATTTCCATCTTTAGCAACCAAATGCGCCAGAACTTGCCAATAAATATTTATGAAGATGGAGAAGAAAGCCGGGATTTTGTTTTTGTGGAAGATGTGGCAAAAGTGTGTGCCTGGGCATTAAAGTTGGATAGCCCTACGGCGATCCTTAACGTTGGAAGTGGTCAGGCTACCAAGGTAATTGAGTTGGCGCAGATTTTAAAAGTCTGTTGGCACAGCACAAGCCAGATTACTATTTCAGGAGATTTTAGGGTGGGGGATATCCGGCATAATTGGGCTGATACCTCTCAATTACAAAAGGCTTGGCCAACTTGGACGGCAACCTCCTTGAATAAAGGATTAGTAAAATATATACGCTGGGCAAAGATGCAACCGGTTTTTGCCGACCATTCTAATAAGGCAATGAATGAATTGAAAACGAGAAATTTATGAAGCTAAAAAAGACACTCCTGGTTGATTTGCAACGACATTATTGTTTTGGTGGTCGGAAGGATTATATGCCGGGGGTAGGCAAATTACTTTTAAATATGTTCAATCCCCGTTTTTTTCCAGTTGTGCTCTGCCGCTTTGCGCATGCGTTATACAAATGCCGATTGACATTTCTGGCGCGCTTGGTGTCATTGCTGAATTTTGTGTTATTTGGGATTGAGATTGCAATGCGCTGTGAGATTGGGGATGGGGTGTATTTTCCTCATACAGTGGGCACGGTCATTGGCGCCCAGCGCATAGGGCGGAATGCGGTGATTTACCACGGGGTCACTTTGGGCGCAAAAGAAATCGACCTGAGCTATGCGGACAACCAGCGTCCGATTGTGGGCGACAATGTGATTATTGGTTCCGGCGCTAATGTGCTTGGTGGCATTTCCATTGGCGATAATGTAGTTATTGGAGCAAATGCCGTCGTGATAGAATCCGTGCCTACCGGAGTTGTAGTCGGCGGGGTACCGGCTAAAATTTTGCATCAAATATCTGTGTACAAGGAGTGAAGGAAAACCATGGAAACCGTTGTAGATTTGTCTATTATTATCGCAAGTTATAATACCAAAGAACTGTTACGCGATTGTTTGGAATCTATATATTTAAATACACGCGAAATCAGCTACGAAACTATTGTTGTCGATGATTGCTCTACAGATGGTAGTTCAGATATGGTGCGAGATCTTTTTCCACAAGTGCGTTTGATTTGCAATCCGACTAATCTGCGCTATGTCAAGACGAACAATGTAGGCTTGCATGCAGCAGTGGGGCGTTATGGCTTGTTGCTCAATAGCGATGTTAAAGTTCAACCATACGCATTTGATGTGCTGGTGCGATTTATGGATGAACATCCAGATGCCGCGGCGGCGGGAACCAAGCTGATCAACCCGGATGGCTCGGTTCAGCATTGTATCCGCAATTTTACCGGTATGTTCACCATGTTCCTGCAAACGATCAACATTCATAAAATATGGCCCAATAACCCTTTAACAAACCACTATTATAATATGGACTTTGATTATGATAAAGTGCAAACGATTCAGCATATTGGCACCACCAGCTTCATCATTCGTCGCAGCATTTGGGAACAATATGGAATGCTGGATGAGCGCTTTGAGCAGTTTATGGGGGATTTTGCTTACTGTCGCATGCTGGGACAAAATCAACTGAAAATATATTATGTGCCGGATGCTGTGGTGATGCATTATGGTAGTCAATCTATTAATCAATCTGGTTTAAAACAAATACGCGCCCTGCATGCGGCCATAAAAAAATACTACGACATCTATGATGCCCCCCGACATAATGTTCTAATGCGTTTCTTCGTGCGCGCAGGGATCTGGGGTCGCCTGCATCTCAAGGTCATTGAATTCAATCTTTCCCGTGACAAGCGAGTCATCACGGGACCCGGCGCCCCTGCGCTTCCTCCAAACAAGATGGACTCAAAAGAAAAACGCTTCGTCCAGGATGGCGGTCATGAAGAAAAATGAAGAAAGGCCATTGGTGCTTGTAACCGGTGCCACAGGCGCCGTTGGACCGCGGGTAGTGGAGGCGTTGTGCGCTTCGGATTACCGGGTTCGCACCTTGTCAATCGATTCCGCCCCAATAGGCGCTTGGCCTGACCATGTGGAAACAGGCATTGGCGATGTGACGGATGGCCCGGCTGTGCGAGCTGCCATGCAGGGTGTTGATTCGGTGATTCATTTGGCCGCATTACTGCATATTGTAAACCCGCCACCTGCCCTGAAAGAAAAATATGAACGGATCAATGTGGGGGGGACTTCGACCGTAATGGAAGCGGCCCTTCAGTCTGGCGTCAGGCGTGTTGTGCTCTTTAGTACGATTGCCGTGTATGGGCATTCCCAAGGCGGAGTATTAACGGAAGATACGCCGCCGGATCCTGATACATTCTATGCCGGGACCAAGCTTGCGGCAGAAAGAATCGTGCTGGAAGCCAAAAGTGCAGAGGGTGGGTGGCTGGGAACGGTACTGCGTTTTGGCGCGGTGTATGGCACTCGCATCAAGGGCAATTATCAACGGCTTCTTCAATCGCTGGCGCGTGGCCGATTTGTCCCCATTGGCAATGGAAGAAACCGGCGCACATTGGTCTATGACCGGGACGTCGCCCGGGCCGCCGTGCTGGCCGTAGCACACCCGGCAGCGGCGGGACAAATGTTCAATGTGACCGATGGTCGATTTCACACCTTGAAGGAAATTATTGCGTCGATGAGCCTGGCACTGGGGCGAACCCCTCCACGTTATTCATTGCCATTAAAGCCAGTGCGTTGGGCAGCGGGACTATTGGAAGATGCCGCGAGAGTCATAGGGCGTCAGTCACCGATCGTGCGCGCCACGATCGACAAGTACACTGAAGACATTGCTGTTAGTGGCGACAAAATTCGCCGTCTCCTTGGTTTTGTCCCGCAATACGATCTGGAATCTGGTTGGCGCGAGACCGTTGATGATATGCGCCAGGCTGGTGAGTTGTGAAGAAAGGAAAGAAAATAAAGTTTTAAGTTATTCAAAAAAGAGAGAAGAGTTATAAGAAGTTTTGAGTTGTGAGTTTTGAATTTTGAGTTAGAAGAAACTATTTTTTGAAGGTTCTGAGCGCCTTGATAGGTCAATACACAGAGATTAATAGTTTATTGCCAAAACTACTTCGGAATAACTTTATAATTTTAAATTTTAAAACTTAAAATCAGCCAAAATATGAAACGTACATTTGATTTCACAACAGCTCTTATCCTTTTACTGCTCTTTAGTTTTCCGATATTTATTATTGCATTGCTGGTAAAGCTGACCTCCAGAGGGCCAGTATTGTATTGGTCGGATAGAGTGGGGAAGGGAAATACTATTTTCAAGATGCCAAAGTTTCGGACAATGAAAGTCGACACTCCTGCCGTTGCCACCCATCTTCTCGATGACCCGGATCGGTTCCTAACTCCAATCGGCAAATTTCTACGTAAATCAAGTCTGGATGAGCTCCCGCAGTTGTTGAGCATCATCAGGGGGGATATGAGCTTTGTTGGTCCAAGACCCGCCTTGTTTAATCAGGATGATCTTGTTGAATTAAGGACAAAAAAGGGGATTCATGTTCTTACACCAGGACTTACCGGCTGGGCGCAGATCAATGGCCGGGATGATATTCCGATTCCGGCCAAGGTACAATTCGATGAATATTATTTGAAAAATATGTCGTTTTTCTTTGACTTCAAGATATTGTTGATGACGTTTATAAAGGTCATTCGCAAAGAAAATGTAAGCCATTAATTTAAGAGTTTCGAGTTGTGAGTTTTGGGTTTTGAGTTAAAAGCGCTAACAATTAGATTGTCTTAAAGTTTTTTAGGCAGTGATTTATAACTCTCAACTTAAAACCTAAAACTCAAAACCTTTCTTCTGCTTGATGTTTACTATTTTATATAAATTTATTGTCGGTTGGCTCATGCCGCCCGGGTGCTTTATCATTTTATTTGTTTACTGTGCCTGGAAAACCCGGTCAATTACCGATCCGGCACAACGGAAAATACTACGCACCCTTGCCCTGATCGGCGCTGCTGGGCTATACCTGCTGTCTATCCAGCCGGTCTTGCATCTTCTGGCCAGCGGTCTGGAAAACAAATACGCGGTGGTGCAGGAATCGCAAATCAAAAAAACAAATGCTATTATCGTGCTGAGCGCGGGGATTGTGGAAGGGGTACCGGTGAGCTTCTCTCCGCTTCAGGCAGCTCCCGGCCAGATGGCAATAGTACGGCTCAGCGAGGGTATCTGTCTCTACCGCAGAATCAAGGCTGAAGAACGGAGTTGCACGATCATCCTGACCGGCGGCCGTTTTTACGGCAAGCAATATGCGGCCAGTCTTGTATCACGTAACTGGCTGATCTCCATGGGGATTCCGGCAAGCGACATTCGCTTGGAAATATCCAGCCGGACGACATTTGAAGAAGCCCGCTTGGTGTTGCCAACGGTTCGCAACTTATCAGCGGAGGCGATATTTCTGGTAACCGCTGCCGCGCATATGCCCCGCGCGGTAGCCACCTTCAACAAATTCGGCTTATCCGTGATCCCGGCACCATGTGATTTTTCCGATTCGGGAAAGTTGGGATTTTTCGATTTTCTGCCCGAAGCCGCGACCTTGCGCGGAAACCGCGCGTTGCTTTGGGAATATCTGGGCGCGGTTTTTTATAAGATAAAAAGAACGTAGTTAGAGAGTTTTGAGTTGTGAGTTTTGAATTTTAAGTTGTAAAAAAAGAGAAAAGAGTTAGAAGCTTTAAGATTATAACGCTATCCTGAAGAAATTACTGTGCATTGACCGTATCAAGGTGCTCAGAACTTGCAAAGAAATATTTTCTTTCAACTAAAAACTCACAACTCAAAACTCAAAACTTTTCTGTTTTCTGTGTTGACTTTCCGTATAAATTTCTGTATATTTGCGACAGTAATGAGTGGCAACACCAAGAGAGGTTGAGAGAAATGGAAATGGCGGATTGGTTCAGGGAGAGGCTGATGCTGCTGATAATGCGGGAGCGAACAAAAAGGCTGAGATTTTCGGTTCTCCTGTTCTTGGATGTCGTCATAATTATTGCCTCTATATTTATGGCCATTCAGCTGCGTTTCGGCTTCACGTTTCCAGAACAATATCGCCCCATTTTTTGGCAATGGGTCCTGGCATTTATCCTGGCCAAGTTTTTATTGTTGTATATTTTAAAATTGTATTCCTTTTCCTTGCGTTTTGTGGGTATCGTCGAGTTTTTTCGCCTGATCAAGGCGTTCTTTCTTTTTATAACTTTAACAGAAGCGTTTAATCTTTGGCTGCTCCGTGTCTATTTTCCAGCCTTCAGTCTCCCTTCCGGGGTGATCATCATCGATTCTATTGTCAGTTTCGCTTTATTCGGTTTTATCCGCCTGCTTAACCGGCTCTATTATGAGTTTTTTCTGCCCGAGAAAGCCAAAGGCAAAAGGACCTTGATCATGGGCGCCAACTTTAAATCTGAACGCTTGATCAAAGGCTTGCGCATGGCCAGAGTGGGTTTGGTTCCTTTGCTAATTATTGATAAGCATCCGGGAAAAGTGGGGAAAGAAATTTACGGTCTACCGGTCATTGATTACAAGCAGGATATCACCCGCACTATCCGGCTGAATCGGATCGAAACAGCCCTGATTAACCTGCCCGAGGCCGAACACAAAGAAGTGACAGATGTATTCAATCGCCTGAAAAAAGCCGGACTCAACGATATCCGCATTGTCCCGCGCATGGAAGAGTGGAAAGAAAGCGTCCACCAGATCCATACCATCAACATCGAGGATCTTCTGGCCCGGCAGGCGGTCAAGATCGATTTCCAAAACATATCCGAAAATTTGCACGACAAGACGATCATGGTCACCGGGGCAGCGGGATCCATCGGGTCGGAAATCGTGCGCAAACTGCGGGAACTCCAGGTGCGGCGAGTGCTGGCCATTGACATGGATGAGAGCGGCTTGTTCAATTTGCAGCAAGAACTATTGCCTTTGTTGGCTGCCGGGCAGCAGTTTACGTATGTCATTGCATCCATCTGCAACCAGCATAAAATGAATGTCCTTTTCCGCGATCAAGCCCCTCAAATTGTTTTCCATGCCGCGGCATATAAGCATGTACCGTTAATGGAGGAATATCCTGAGGAAGCCATCCGCGTGAATGTGCTGGGCACACGCGAACTGGCTTTACTGGCCGATAAATATAAGGTGGAAAAATTCGTCAACATTTCAACCGACAAAGCGGTGAAACCCCGCAGTATTATGGGGGCCAGCAAGCGGTTGGCGGAGATGATCTGCCAGGAATTGAAAAAATCGTCCACCCAATTTATTTCGGTTCGTTTCGGCAATGTTCTTGGCAGCCGCGGCAGCGTGGTACCGTTGTTTATCGAGCAAATCCGCCGTGGCGGACCGGTTACGATCACCCACCCGGACGTATGCCGCTATTTTATGACTATCCCCGAGGCGGTGCAACTGGTCATGCAGGCGCAGTATTTAAGTCAGGGCGGAGAGGTGTTTGTCCTGGAGATGGGAGAGCCGGTGCGAATCGTTGATCTGGCTCAGAACCTCATCCGCCTGAACGGCCTGGAACCAGGGACGGACATTGAAATAGTCTTTTCCGGACTCAGGCCCGGAGAAAAAATATTCGAGGAGCTTTTGACGGCAGAGGAAGGCGTTGAAAATACGATTCATGAAAAAATATATATCGCGAAATTCAATAAGCGGCCGCCGGCGAACGGCTTGCAGGGGATCATCACCGAGATTCAAAAAGCCGTGAACGAACCGCTTGAGATTCGGAAGATTATTGATCATTTTATGCAGACCATTTGACTTAATTGAGAAAAAATCTAGAACATATCAGAGAACCGTCGCTTATTCTAATTTACTCCATGATGTTGAATGTTTCCTGCGGATGAGCATTCATTTTTTATGCAAATCATTCGGGATTGGGCCATTTTTCATACAAATTTTAAAAGAGGATCCTCCTTGCCTTTGAACCTTATTTTTCGCTTATTTTTTATGAGTAATCCGTAACCATCTATTGCAATTTCAATGTATTCCCCATAAAATCCCATCATGGACAAAATTGTTTTTCCTAGTGATCCGGCTAGGTTTTATTTTATAGTAATCGATCCCTGGGGTACTCCACCAAAACCTAAAACTGACACTAATATGAATGGAGTTAGCAGTCGTTTTTTTAGTCGAATGAAGCGCCGGTGAATAAAAAATTCTGGATCGCCTGGTTCCAACTCGCCGTGGTGGCTGCCGCAGCACCGTTCTTCCTTTTTCCATCCCTTAAAAATGCATGGGTCTTTGCCGTTGTTTTCGCCCTGCTCGCTGTGTGTTGTGTTCTGAAAGGCGGCTTGCTTGAACGGACACCCATTGATTGGAGCTTGGGAATTCTCTTCATGATGATCCTGGCGTCCTGTTTCCGTGTTCCTGACATTGGTTTCAGCCTGCCGAAAATTGCGGGGCTCCTGTTCGGGCTTGTTGTATTTTATTCCCTCCAAGAGGTCTTAAACTCGGAAAAAGTCCTGAAAATAACGGTCAATGGATATTTTGCTGCCGGGATTGGTTTGGGAGTTTTCGGCTTAATGGGGATGATGCTCTCGAGTATTGAAGCGCCGTTTGTAAAAACAGTATCCAAAATATTTAAAATCCTGCCAAAAACAAATTGGAAGCTCCCAGGCGCGGAATGGGGTTTCAACCCGAACCCCTTAGGTGGAACACTGCTATTGATTATTCCCCTGGGCATCGTCCTGTGGATTCATTATCGCAAGCAAATTGCCGGATATATGACCTATGCGGCTGGTTCAATGGTTCTGTTCATGGTTATTTTCCTTACCCAGACTTATGGGGCTTGGATTTCGTTACTGATTAGTTTGTGGATACTGGCCTTTGGGCCCAAACTGAAAAAATGGAGTCTTCTGGCCTTCGGCTTGGCCATGATCGTCATTTTTTTTGTCCAAGTTCATACAATATCCGCCATCCCGGCAATGGTTCAAAAAAATGTATTGAAAACAAAGATCGAGCAGCGCTATCCTTTCTGGTCAGCAGGGATTAAAGCAATAGTCCTGCACCCGTTTTTTGGAGTGGGATTAAATAGGCTCAGGCTGGATCCAGAGATAGGGCAGGAAGCTTCCCATGCCCACAATCAACTCATCCACACGGCCGCCGAGCTGGGAATTTCCGCCCTCGTTGCCTATCTGGCGATTTTGATCGGGTTGGGATGGATGTGCCGTGAAATCTGCAGGAAAGCGGCGGTGGGATGGATGCGGACTGCGGCGCGAGGCTTGGGGGCCGGCCAACTCGCTTTTTTCCTATTCGGCATGGGAGATGCAGTACCTTTAGGGACAAAACCGGGAATATTCTTTTGGATTTCCTTGGCAATTATTGCCGCGCTTTACAATCATGTGATCAGAAATTGTAAGGAAAAAGTCTATACTCATGATTAATACTCTGACGGCGGTAGACTTTGTAGCAGGCAAGACGCCTCCGGCGGATTCGGCGTCAGTTGCCTCCGCTGGCGGGGATTTTTATTATTGAAAAATGATCATACGGAATTTTATTTGGATTTTCGGCCTGGCCATAATAGTGGCCGTGTTCAGTTACTACGATTTTATCGCTCAACAAAGAAAAACAAATATGCTGACCTTGCTGCTCAGCAGAGCATCGGCAAAGCCAATGCTATTGGGCTCTATCTTGGCGGTCACCGGAATCGGATTGTCCGCTAAAAGCCCTTGGCTCACAGCGGCAGCGATCGCCATGGCGTTGGGAATCGGGGCGGCGGCATTCATACTTTATAAAAAAAGATAATGATAATGTTTTTAGCTGATATTCCGTATTTTTCTAATCATGGCGGCAATTGTCGCCTGATAATGGAGAGGCTGATTCGACGGATCGCCGCTGAACAATGAACGAAAAAACGCCGAAAGTCTCCGTGCTGATGCCCTGTTTGAACGAAGAGAAAAACATCGGT
>Ga0307378_10003923_pt1 | contig 21558 bp, 17 predicted proteins | sample UN1MG_FD_202238 | JGI IMG/M metagenome (GOLD analysis project Ga0307378, IMG submission 202238) | Soil microbial communities from Risofladan, Vaasa, Finland - UN-1 | ecosystem: Environmental > Terrestrial > Soil > Coastal area > Acid sulfate soil | place: Finland: Risofladan, Vaasa | collected...
GACGGCGGGGGCCTCCGGGGGCCTCGCCTGGCTGCGCGACATTCATGCTTGTCTCCTACGATGGCCACGGCGTTCGTCGCCGCCTCGCGCCGTAGCCTTCTCGCTGGCGCCGCACGCCCTGTAGAGCGGCAGGTGACAGTTCGTGAGACCCTTGCGCAACCGCGTCCCGTGTACAGGACCAGCGAGCTCAACCCCCACACAACACTCGAACAAACGGGGCTCTTGGCTGCACCGTGTCGCCGAGTAAGCTCCTGCCTCCGAGAGGATAGCAGGATCCTGGAGGCACACCGGTGTGCGATCAAGCTCCTAAGCTCGACTTCTGCCGTTTTTCCATAGGCTGCGGCGCGCTGGCGCAGCAGATTCCCTGGCGCAAAAAAGCGACTCCTGCCGATTCGTGTTGCTGACCAAAGCACGCGAAGCGGAAAGGAGTCTGCTATGCTTCCTCTCCCATCGGCGGCGGAGCCGCTTTTCATGAGCCTTTCTGTAGCATTCACCCAGCCGACCTTCCAGCGAATGGTCCCTCTGGCCATCGGGGCCATCCTCACGATGGGGCGCCGCACGATCACGGCGGTCCTGCGGACCCTCGGCGGCTCGGCCCCAGGCCATTCCAGCACCTACCACCGCGTCTTCTCGCGCGCCGCGTGGTCGTTGTGGCCGCTGGGCAAGCTGCTCGCCGCGGCCATCCTGGAACTCATCCCGCCCGACGAACCGGTCCTGGTGCCCATGGACGACACCACCGCCCAGCATCGCGGCAAGAAGGTCTACGGCAAGGGCTGTCATCACGACGCCGTCCGCTCCACCCACACCCACGTCGTCTGGCGATGGGGGCACCGCTGGGTCGTGTTGGCCATCTCGGTCAAGTTCCCGTTCACCTCGCGCCGTTGGGCCTTGCCCGTCCTGGCGGCCCTGTACCGCCCCAAAGAACTCGACGAGGCCGAGGGGCGACGGCACAAAACGGCGCCGGACTTGGCCCGACAACTGATGGCGGTCCTGATTCACTGGTTCCCCGAGAGAAGGTTCGTGTTTCTCGGCGACGGCGGCTATGCCTCGCACGAGCTGGCGAGGTTCTGTCATCGTCATCGGCGCCATGCCACGCTGGTCAGCCGCTTCCACGGCGACGCGAATCTGTATGACGCGCCGCCCTCTCGCCGGAAGGGATGCGGCGGGCGGCCTCGGACCAAAGGCCCCAAGCTGCCGACCCCGCAGGACGTCGTCCGGCGAAGCCGCCGCACGAAGGCCACGGTCAGTTGGTATGGCGGAGGACGGCGCCGCGTCGAATGGGTCAGCGGAACGGGACACTGGTATAAGGCGGGTAAAGGCCTGGTTCCCATCCGCTGGGTCTTCGTCCACGACCTCCAGGGCACGCATCGCGACGAGTACTTCTACACGACCGACACAAGCCTGAGCCCCGAACAGATCATCAGTTGGTTTACCGCCCGCTGGCCCATCGAGACGACCTTTCAGGAGGTCCGCGCTCACCTGGGCTTCGAAGCGACGCGGCAGCGCGTCGCCAACAGCGTGCTGCGAATGGCCCCCTGCCTGCTGGGGCTGTTCAGCGTAGTCTGCCTGATCTTCGCTGAGCACGCACGCCGGCACACCGTCCGCCCGGCGGCCACCCCCTGGTACGCCAAGAAGGAGCTGACCTTCTCGGACGCGATTGCGACGGTCCGCCGGCTGTTCTGGTCGCAGACGGTTTTGGGAAAGCCTTCGGATCACGATGCCTTTGCGAAACTCCCGCGCCCTTTGCGCGTCCTGCTGCTGGATCAACTCGCCCGGGCCGCGTAGGATGATCCAAAATGGCAGAAGTCGAGCTCAGGGGTTGACCTCGATCCGGGCGAAGCCGAAGTTGCCCAGCGTCTGAACGACGCGGAAGAACTCCTCCGGGTCGCCGTCGCCGGCCGTCAGGGCGATATGCCCGGCGTCGAAGCCCCGCAGGGCCGCGTCGTGGTCCACCCACTGCCCGCCGATGTACGCGCGGAACCACGCGTGCGGGACGAACACATCCGTCCGCTCCCCCAGCCGGCTGACGTACGCCACGCCCGTGACGACCTGCGCGGGGACGCCCACGGCCCGGCACATCGCGGCCGCGAGTACGGCGTGCTCGGTGCAGTCGCCCTGCTTGCTCTTGGCGACCTCCAGGGCGGAGGCATAGCCGACGGAGAGGTTCTTGTTGTCGATGTACTTGCCGACGTACGCCTCGATGGCCTTCGTGGCCGAGGCGGCGTCCGCGGCCTTGTCGACGGCGATCTTCGCCAGGGCGGCGATCTCCTTCGCGTCGGACTGGAGGTGGCGCGTGGGTTTCAGGGCCTTCTGCGCGTCGGCGTCGGTGCCTTGGTACGGGAACGTTCCTTTCCCGCTCGGGCCGACGGGGGCGACCGTGACCGTCACGCTGCCGTCGCCGCCCTGGACGACCTTCTGGTTGGGCGTGGTGAGGAACTCGAGTTTGGCGTCCTTCTCGCTCGGGCGGATGGTGTAGGTGATCGACCTGGCCTTCCCGACGCCCTCCAGCGGCGTGGGGCTGAGGGCGAGAAGGCGGTCGAAGAAGTCCATCGGGTCGGCCGGGGACATCGCCACCTCCCGGGTGCACGCGATCATCTCCATCTTCGCGCCGAGCATGGGGATGACGGTCTTGAAGGCGTCGAGGTCCTCGTTGACGTACGTGGTGCCCTCGATCCGCCCCGACGGCCCGGTCATGACGGTGCCCACCTCCGTCAGCCTCACCACGCGCCCGAGCAGGTCCACGTCCTTCGTCTCGCCGACGGCGATCTCCATGTCCATCGCCTTGAGCATCATGCCGGTGAAGGCCTTGGCGGTGTACTTCGTGCCGCTCTTGAGCCCCTTGCGGATGCCCAGCAGCCGCAGCCCCTCCGGCAGCAGGGCGCCCTCGGGCCAGGCGAGCTTCTGCGTCTGCGTGTTCTCGCCGGACGTGGTCTTGACCTCCACCGTGCCGTCCTTGCCGACGATGCCCTCGATCGTCTGGGGCATGATGCCCATGTCCTGGGTGCTCTTGAACGCCAGCGGCTTGCCGTCGGCGGCCTCCTCGGCCCGCTCGACCTGCCGGACGGTCATCTCCACGCCCATCCGGCTGATCGTGATCGTCATGTCCTCCGTGGTGATGACCTTCCCGCCGGCGACCTGGCGGGTGTGGGCCACGTGGCCGAGCTTCTTGCCCTGCATGAAGATCGCCATGTACTCGGTCTTCTCCTCGGCCCAGACGGCCGGGGCGAGCAGTCCGACGAACAGGGCACCGAGGGTCGTACGACGTCTCATCGCGGTTCCTTTCCAGTCGGTCGCCATCCCCCCGCCATGCGGCCATTCTAGATGGACCCGGGCGGCTTGGCGCCACCGAAATGCGGGCGGAGTGCCCTGGTGCCCCGCGGCAGGGCGCGCATCAGGGGCTTGAGGGGGCCCGGCGGCTGAGTGTCTAATGGCGTGTGGAGATCGGCGCCGGGTAAGGTAGACGGATGGATCAGAAGACAAGGCCCGTGGCATATTCGACCCGCGTGATGCGGTACGCGGCGGCGCTGGCGGGGGCGTGGACGACCGTCGTGGTCGTCTCGTTGGGCTGGACCCTCCAGCGGACCCAGCAGGACTTGCTGGAACGTGCCCGCATGGAGGCACGCGGCTCGTCCGACAAGGACCTGTTGCTCCAGCAGTGGGCGGCCGGACACGGCGGCGTCTACGTCCCGGCCACCGATCAGACCCCGCCGAACCCGAACCTCACCCACGTGCCCGAGCGCGACGTGGTCACTCCGTCGGGCAACCGGCTGACGCTGATGAACGCCGCCTACATGATGCGCCAGCTCTACGCCCCGGGCACGGGGAAGCACGGCCTGCGGGGCCACTTCACCAGCCTGCGGCCCATTCGCCCGGCCAATGCCCCCGACCCGTGGGAGCGGAGCGCCCTGGAAGCCTTCGAACGTGGGCAGAAGGAGGTCAGCTCGGTAGCCACACTGGACGGCCAGCCCTACATGCGCCTCATGCGCCCCATGTTGACCACGGAGCAGTGCCTCAAGTGCCATGCGGAGCAGGGCTACAAGGCCGGCGACGTCCGCGGGGGGTTCAGCGTCTCGGTGTCGATGAAGCCGTACTGGGGCCAGGTCCCCGCGATGGTGCTTCCGCTGATCCTCGGCCACGGGCTCATCTGGCTGCTCGGCCTGGCGGGGCTGGGCTGGACGGCGCGGAGCGTTCGCGAGCGGATCGCCGAGCGCGAGCGCGCCGAGGACGAGCGGCGAAGGCTCCAGGCCCAGGTGCAGCACGCTCAGAAGCTCGAGAGCCTCGGCGTCCTGGCCGGGGGGATCGCCCACGATTTCAACAACCTCCTGCTGGGCGTCCTGGGCAACGCCGACCTGGCCCTGGCCGACCTGACGGAATCCTCGGCTGCGTATGGCAGCCTCCTCGAGGCCAAGAGGGCCGCGACCAGGGCCGCCGACCTGTGCCGGCAGATGCTGGCCTACTCCGGGCGGGGCAAGTTCGTCGTCGAGGCCGTCGACCTCCGCGAGGTCGTCGAGGAAATGGCGAGCATGTTGAAGGTGTCTATCTCGAAGCGGGCGGTGCTTGAATTCCGTTTCGACCCGGACCTGCCGCGGATCGAGGCCGACGCCACGCAGCTCCGCCAGGTCGCGCTGAACCTCATCGTCAACGCCTCCGAGGCCCTCGGCGACGACGACGGGGGCATCACGGTCTCGGCCGGGGCCATGGAGTGCGGGCGCGACTACCTCCGCCAGAGCTGCCTCGACGACGACCTGCCCGAGGGCCGCTACGCGTACCTGGAGGTGGCCGACACCGGCTGCGGCATGGACCGCCAGACGTGCCAGCGGCTCTTCGATCCGTTCTTCAGCACGAAGTTCACCGGGCGGGGCCTGGGGATGGCCGCCGTGCTGGGGATCGTGCGCAGCCATCGGGGCACGATCCACGTGGCCAGCCAGCCGGGGCGTGGCGCCACGATCCGGGCCCTCTTCCCCGCCGCCACCGGGCCCTTGCCGAAGCGCCCCAGACCCCCCGCCCCCGTCGAGGACGCGCCCGGTAACGGGACGGTCCTCGTCGTGGACGATGAGGAAACCGTCCGCACGCTGGCCCGGAAAATGCTCGAGCGGGCGGGGTTCACCGTTCGCACCGCGGCCGACGGACGCGAGGCCGTGGAGGCCTTCCGCCAAGCCCCCGACGAGATCGCCGCCGTCCTGCTGGACCTGACGATGCCGCACATGGACGGCCGGCAGACCCTCCGCGAGCTTCGGCGGATCAAGCCCGGCGTTCGCGTGGTCCTGTCCAGCGGCTACACCCAGCAGGACGCGGCCGGGCGCTTCGGCGAGGACGCCCCCGACGGGTTCATCCAGAAGCCCTACGAGTCGGCCCACCTGATCGCCAAGGTCCGCGGCGTCCTTCGGGCCGGCGACTGACGCCGCCGGCCGCGGCGGGCTATTCCGCCAAGGCTGGCCCTTCCGCCTGCCCTTCGGCGTAATGCTCCTGAAGCACCGCGTGCCATTGCCGGGCCGTCTTGACCTCCGTGAAGGCCAGGCGGATGTCTTTGCTCCGCGGGTGAAGCCGGGCGTACTTGATGCCGAACTTCCGCATGTGGTTGGCCCCCCGCCGCTCGCCGTACAGCTCGCAGGCGTGGGCAAAGTGCCCCAGCAGCACCTCGCGCTGCTCGGCCAGCGTCGGGCGGTACGGCTCGCGCCCGGCCGCGACGTCGCCCGCCTGGCGGAAAAACCACGGGTTGCCCAGGCACCCGCGGGCCACGGTCACCGCTTCGACGCCCGTCTGCTCCAGCATGGCCAGGGCGTCCGCCGGCTTCAAGATGTCGCCCGAGCCGATGATCGTCCGGTCGTGGAAGTGCCGCTTGGCCTCAGCGAGAAACGCCCAGTCGGCCGGGCCGAGGTACTTCTGCTCGACGCTTCGGGCGTGGAGGCAGACGGCCGCGGCGCCGGCGTCGAAGGCGCCCTCGGCGATCCGCCAGAACGCGTCGTTGTCGTCGGCGCGGCGGAACTTCTGCCGCAGCTTCAGCGTGACGGGGCGGTCGCAGGCGGCGACGACCGCCCGCGTGATCGCCACGGCAACGTCCGGCTGGCTCATCAGGAAGCCCCCGCGCCGGCGGGCCAGCGCCTTGCGGACAGGGCAGGCGAAGTTCAGATCGATCACGTCGAAGCCCATCTCGCACAGCACCCGCGCCGCGGCGGCCATTGTCCCGGGATCGTTGCCGACGATCTGCCCGGCGACGGGGTGGTCCTCGTCGTCGATCTGCACCAGCCGCCGGCGGAGCTTGCCCGGGACCAGCACCATCCGGTCGAGCATCATCTCGGTGGCGCAGTACCCGGCCCCCAGGCGCCGGCAGATCAGCCGGTAGGCCAGGTCCGAATACCCCGCCAGCGGCGCCAGGACCACCGGCGAGCCGATCTCCAGCCCGCCCAGACAAAACGGTTTCAGTGCGCTCATCGTGCTCACAGGATACCGGCCGGGCCTCCATCCTGCCGCCACAAACCCCTACGGGACGCCTGACCCGGCGACCGGGCCGCGGCCGAACGGCCAAAGCGCGGAACCCGCCCCCGCGGAAAGGGTTTTATCCTGCGCGAACCGATGTGGCCCATTGAAGGGCGCCGGCGAGAGACGGGGGAGTCTGCGGTTGCCTCCGCTCCTTGCCGTGAAGGTGCCGGATTGGAGAAGGTCGTGGTGAGAGCAGCCGACGCATCTCTGGTGCTGTGTGGTGCCGCACTGGTCGCGGCACTTGGGACGGGGTGCGAGCCCACGGCGACGAACGGGCGGCCGTCCTTGGAGCTCCAGGTCCCCGCCGGACCCGCCCCGGCCCTCGCCGCGCCCCCGGGCGGCGGCCCGGCCGGGCCGGACGCGCAGTGGCCGAAGGTCCGGGGGGGCCACTACGTCAAGTGGCTGGGGCGCGTATGGAACACCCGGCGCCCGGAGAGGCTGGGGGAGGCCGGCAGCGTGGGGACGCTCGGCCAGCGCAACGGCACGGGGACGTACCTGGGCGAGGAAAGCACGGACGGCGGCACGGTGGAGTTCGACGTGAAGTTCGACGCCGGCTACCTCGCGCCCGAGGGCGGCGGCAAGCACTTCCTGGAGATCATGAGCTGGATGGCCGACCGCGGCGACCGCGAATCGATCGCGGCGGGGCCTTGGTCCCGCATCGAACTGGCGAACCTCGGCGACCGGCCGCGATGCGTCGTGTGGAACTACGGGCCGCACTTCCGCGGTCAGGCGACGGTGATCTCTCCGATCGGCCCGCCTTTCGAGGCCGATCGCTGGTATCACGTGCGGTTCGACTGGTCGTATCGCCAGCCCAAGGGGCGGATCCGGATCGACATCGACGGCCGCTCCTACTCCTCCAGCTACCAGTTCGTCCCCGGGACGATCGGCCCGGGCCGGTTCTTCCTCCTCGGACACGTCGAGACGACGCAGCCGGAGGGGCGGCTCCACGTGCGGAACTTCAAGACCGGCAACGAACAGGGACAGAGAAAGGCAGGGCGACCATGATGAACAGCGTGCCGTGTTGCCGCGCAGCGGCGGGTGCGGGGCTGGGTCTGACATTCTCCGCCGCCCTGGCCACGGCGTGGCTGTCGACAGGGGCCCCGGCGGTCCGCCCGTTCCCGGCGTTCGAGGACCACAAGATCGCCGAGGTCGGCCGGAGAATGGGCCAGACCTCGCTGGTGGACGTCGACCGCGACGGCGATCTGGACTGGGTCACCGGCTGCGGCGGGGGCGGGGACACCTGGTGGTTCGAGTATCAGGCGCCGGACAAGTGGGTCCAGCACCTGATCGGCGGGAAGGCCCGGACCGACGTGGGCGGAACGGCATTCGACGTGGACGGCGACGGCTGGGTCGACCAGATCTCCGGGGGCACGTGGTACCGCAACACGGGCAAGCCGCGCCAGGAGCCCTTCCAGCGTTTTGACAACGGGGCGATCTCGACGCACGACAACGTCATGGCCGACGTGGACGGAGACGGCAAGCTCGACGTCGTGGCCATGAGCGACAAGCAGGGCCTGTGGTGGTACCGCATCCCGCCCGATCCGACCAGGCCCTGGCCGGGCGTGAAGATCGGGCCCGGCGTCCATGGGGGCGTCGATCCGCGGGGGGTCGGCGACCTGGACGGCGACGGCGACAACGATGTCGTCCGCTCCACCGGCTGGTTCGAGAACGCCGACGGCAAGGGCACGAAGTGGACCTGGCATGCCAACATCGACGGCGCCAGGACCGGCAGGTACCCGGACACCACCAAGAGCTGGGTCCTCGACCTGGACGGTGACGGCGACAACGACATCGTGATGACGGCCACGGACGCCGAGGCCGGCACCGGCTGGGTCAAGCGGTTCGAGAACGCCGACGGCAAGGGCGGGCGATGGGTCCCGCACGTCCTGGCCGACAGGAAGGGCGACCTGCACTCGCTGGCCCTCGCTGACTTCGACAACGACGGCGACATGGACGTCTTCTCCGGCGAGGGCCCTCTGGGCGGCTCGGGCCCGGAGGGGAAGCACCGCTGGTTCATCTGGGAGAACCTCGACGGCAAGGGCACCCGGTGGGCCGAGCACGTCGTCCTGGAGGGCAAGCGCTGCCACGAGGCCAAGGCCGCCGACGTGGACGGCGACGGCGACGTGGACCTCTGCTCCAAGCCGTGGAATGGTGCCCTTCACGTCTACCTGCGCAACCTGCTCCGCGAGACTCGCGCGGAGCGTGCGAAGGCGAACTGACAGACCATGGCCTGCATTGCCGTCGTGCCGATCCTGGTGAACGTCGGGGCGGGCGTGCTGCCGGCGATCGTCGTCGGCCTCGCCTCGCCTCGGCGGCGGCGGTGCTCATGCGCCCGCGCGAGCTGGCCCGCCTGTGCCGCCGCAAGCCCCATGTGCCCGTGCTGACCGTCGCGGCCGTCGCGGGGCTCTGGTGGCTCAGCGCGGGGCTTCGGGGCGGGGACCGGCGAGGGCGAACGCCCCGCCCGCCAGGCCGCCGCCATGACGATCGAGTGAATCGACTGGGTTAAGATCGCCCTGGCGATGATCCAGCGTCAGCAGTTCGGCGAGGCCGCGGCATCGGCCCCGGCAGCCAGCCGCCCGGCCTCCCCTGCGGGTGCTTGGCGGCGTTGGGCTGCGCCGCCGGGGCGGGAGACTACAACCTTCGGACGACGCCGATCACGATGCCCTGGATGTCGACGTGGTCGGTGTAGATGGGCTCGAAGTCCGCGTTGGCCGGCTGGAGGCGGATGCGGCCTTTCTCGCGGTAGAACTTCTTCAGCGTGGCCTCGCCGTCTTCCAGCACGGCCACGACCGTCTCGCCGTTGCGGGGACTGCCGCGTTTCTCGCAGACCACGTAGTCGCCGTCGCGGATGTGCTCGTCGATCATGCTCTCGCCGGTGACGCGAAGGACAAACCGGTCGCCGGGGCGGTCGAAGACCTCCTCGAGGTCGAGCGTTTCGGTGTCCTCGACGGCCTCGATGGGGCGCCCGGCCGCGATGCGCCCGGCCAGCGGCAGGCGGGTCGCCTTGTCCTCGGGGAACGGGAAGTCAGGCACCACCTGCAAAGAGCGAGCCTTGTGCTTCGCGCCGCGAAGGACCGTGCCCTTTCTTTCGAGCGCTTCGACGTGCTCGAAGACGGTGACCTTGGTCAGGTGCAGGTGATCGCCGATCTCCTGCATCGTCGGGGAATAGCCGTAGCGGCTCCGGAAGTCGCGAATGAACCGGAGGATCTCCAGTTGCCTTGGCGTGACGGTTTCCATGTTCGCTCTCCTGTCTGTTCGCCGACGCGGCCAGGACGTACTCCCGGCCGAACGCGACCCTCGACGCCCGATCGGCCGGGACGGCAACCTCCGCCAGGGGCGCCGATGCCTCGGCCAGCACGGCCTGGTCCGAATCCGGGCGTGGTTCAGTCCTTCGCGGCTCCTCCCGCCGGGATGCCCAGGGCCGGGGGCCACAACTCTGAGGAATCGTGCCGCCCGGAGGAGCCACGATCTGAGCCATACCCGAACCAGGCGCCGCCAAGCCGTTGACGGCCGCGGTGTCCGCCGGAGCAAGCCGGGCCTGGGGCCGCTCGGCCATCGGCACCGCCGGCCGTGTCCCGACCAGGCCGCCCCGCAGCAGCCTCACAACGGCCAAGCCGACCAGCGCCAGCAGCGACCGCCTTCGCGGGCGCGGCGCGCCGGGCCTGACCCAATGGATCCCGTCCGGCCCGAAGCTGACCAGCGGGACCTCCAGGCCATGACCGGCCGGCTCCGCGAGGTTCGGCTCGGCCGGGCGAATCGCCAGGGGCCGACAGGACCGCGGCCAAGGCCTGACGAAATCGCCGCCGGGGCCAAACTGACACAGAGGCAATTCGCTCATGGGTAGATCACCTTTCCCGACCGCCCCGCCGAGGGCAGGCCGCGCCCACAGTCTGCGGCGCGGGACGCGAGCCTGATTGCGCGTTCGGCGGCGGCCGATCTCTACCCAGCGTTGGCACCGGCGACGCCTGATATTCGGTTCCTGTTCGCACCACAGTATCCTAACATCGGCCAAACGTCAAGCCCCGCGTGAGCTTTTTTGTGTGGCATTTTGCGGGCCGCCGCGCGGCCGGCCGGCGAGACGCCGCGTGCCTGGTGCTCGGAAGGCAATATGTTGAGCTTCGCCGGACGCCTGGATACCAGCGGTTGCATAGTTTCTATCGACAGCCCCCAGCGCACGGCTTGACCCAAACCTGCGGCGCAGCGGCGGTGCGATGGGCCGGTGGGAACGAGCGGCCCGGGAAGGGGGGAGCGGCATGGCGTACCGAAGTACGCCATGCCGCCAACTGCGTATCGTTCCGTCCCGATTGGCTTCCGGGGGTGGTGGGATAGGACGGAACAATCCAAGCTCTATTCCAGGCGGCCTACACGCCCTCCCCACCGCTCTTGAGGTCGTCAATGTCGCGCCGATGGCGGCTTTCCAGCATCTGGCGGAGGTAGCGGTTCTCCCGGCGGGTGGCCTCCAGGTCGAACAGGAGGTACTTGACCTGAAGCCGCAGGAAATCCAGCGAGCTCTCGACCGACACCTTCTCTGTGGACAGCTCCGAGTGGCAGATGCTCTGGAGCGAGCCGCCGGGCTTGTCCGCGAGCGGAGATCCCGTGATGGACCGAATGAGACCGTCTACTTGTTCCTTCACCGCCGCCTCGTTCATGGCAGCTCACTCCACTTCATCCGTGTCGCCAAGCCCGGAACACAGGCCCGGCTCACCCGGACAAGCGTGCTATACAGCAACCTTCGTGCCAGTGAGAGCGAACGGACCGGCGAGATGGTATTCCAATATAAAAGCTTATAATATAAGCATTTGACACTTGGATGGATGCGATGGGACTTGGGGGGAAATGTGCGGTCTGTACGGGCATGTTTACGGGAAACGACGACCTCCGCCGCACGGCGGCCAGAGAAGCGCCAAGACGCCCCAGAGGCAGGCAATGTTGCCGGCATACATCCCATGTCTCCGTATCGCAACAATGTTTCCTTAAGACAACACGACTGGCCCCTTCCTTGGCGGAACTTTCGAGTGTGCGGGGACGTTTTGGGCCTGAGGAGCAGCTTTTGGTGAATCCTCCACGGCCGCGAGACGTTGAACATAGCAGCAGGGCAGGCGCCCTGAGGTAGCCCCAATCCAATGGAAACGACCGTTTTGATACCTCCGTTAGTGCTGGCCTCCTCCAGCCCGCGCCGCCGGCAACTGCTGGCGGACGCGGGGCTGTCGTTCGACGTGGTCCCGCCACCGTTCGGCGAGCCGGAGGAGCTTCCCGAGGACCTGACGCCCACCCGGCGCGCCGAGGCGCTGGCCTACTTCAAGGCCCGCGCGGTGGCCGAGTGCCGGCCTGAGGCCTGCGTGCTGGGCGCCGACACGATCGTCGCCGCCGACGGACGGGTGCTGGGCAAGCCCGCCGACCGGGCCGACGCCGAGCGGATGCTCCGCGGCCTGTCGGGCACGCGACATGCCGTGATCACGGGCGTAGCGCTGCTGATGCCGTGCGGCCGGCGGCTGATCGCGTCTGAGACCACCTACGTCACGATGCGCCCGATGACGGAGCAGGAGATCGCCGACTACCTGGCCTCGGGCGAGTGGATCGGCAAGGCCGGGGCATACGCCATCCAGGAGACGGCCGACCGGTTCGTCGTCGGTCTGGAGGGCAGCTTCAGCAACGTCGTCGGCCTGCCGGTGGAGCTGGTGGAGCGGCTGATCGGGCGGGCCGGAGAGCCCGGTGCGGCGGAAAGGGAATGACAGCTTGTCCGGCAGAAGCCTCGGCGGCGTGGGGGCGATGATGCTCGCGGCGGCGTGCAGCGGCTGCGGGGAGAGCAAACCGTCCGACCCCCCCCCGCGGGTGACGATCCACGGCCGAACGTGGCGCGTCGAGCTGGCCACCACCGCCAACGCCCGCTACAAGGGCCTCTCCGACCGCAAGAAGTTGTCGCCCGACGCGGGGATGCTGTTCGTCTACCCTTCGCCGCAGGTGATGGAGTTCTGCATGCGGCAGTGCCTGGTGCCGCTGGACATCGCCTTCCTCGGCGCCGACCGGCGCGTTCTGAAGACCTACACCATGCCCGTCGAGCCGTACGGCTTCGAGAAGGAAGCCTACTCCAGCGAGTTGCCCGCCCAGTACGCCCTGGAGGTCGCCGCGGGCGAGCTGGCCAAGGCCGGCGTCAAGCCCGGCGACATGGCGGAATTCTCCGCCGACATGCCCCCGGCTGCTAAAGCCGAGCCGGGCCCGTGACGATGACGAGGAGGGGCCGCGTCCGGCCCCGGTCCAGTTCGGCAGTCGTCCCGAGCACACAGCGTGGCAGCAAGCGCGAAACTCCTGTGGGTCTCTGATCAGCCCGCGCCCTGGAACGTCCGGAAGGCGGCGCAGGGCCGATGGGAAGTCCAGCCGTATCGGCGCGACGTGCCGTTGGCCGGGCAACTCCGCGAGTCCGCCCTGGCCGTGGCCTGCCCCAACGGGGAGGCGAACGACCCGCAGGCCCTGGCCCGCCTGCTCGACGCGATCGACCACGCCTCGGCCGTGACGCTGGTGCTGCTGCCCGACGACGCCAAGGTCGCCTGGGGGGTTCTGTCGCGCCGGCAGGGGAAGTTCCTCTGTGCCCGGCAGGACGCCCCACCGGAGGAGTTGGCCGCCAAGCTCGCCGCGGCCGAGTCGCTCCAGCCGGCCATCCGCGACCTGGAGCGAGAGCTGGGCGCCGCACGCCGGCTGGGCGGCGCGTCCGAGGCGGATCTGGACGAGCTGGACGAAGAGATGCGCTTGGCGGCCCGCCTCCAGCGGGACTTCCTGCCCCGCCGGCTGCCGGAGGTGGGATGCGTCCGGTTCGCCGTGCTGTACCGCCCGCTGGGGTGGGTCAGCGGCGACATCTACGACGTCGCCCGCCTGGACGAGACCCACGTGGGCTTCTACGTCGCCGACGCCGTCGGGCACGGCATGCCCGCGGCCCTGCTGACGATGTTCATCAAGCAGGCCCTCCGCACCAAGCGGATCGCCGGGCATTCCTACGAGATCCTCCCGCCGGAGGTCTCCCTCGCCCAGCTCAACGAGGCCATCTGCGAACAGAACCTCTCGAGCTGCCAGTTCTGCACGGCCGTCTACTGCGTGCTGGACGTGAAGACGCTCTCGTTGACCTGCGCTCGCGCGGGCCACCCCGAGCCGCTGCTGCTTCGCGCCGACGGCTCGCGGCAGTCCCTGGCCGCGTCGGGCAGCCTGCTGGGCGTCTTCGCCGAGGAGCGCTACGAGCCGCTGACCGTGCCGCTGGCGCCCGGAGACCGGCTGGTGCTCTACAGCGACGGGGTCGAGGACGCCCTGGCCGACCTGCCCGGCGACCGGTCGCGCTTCGCCGACATGGTGAGCTCCCTGGCCGGCCGGCCGCGCGACGAGATGCTCCTCCAGCTCACCGCCTGGATCGACGAGCGCCCCGACGGCACCCGTCCGAAAGATGACATCACCGTCGTCGTCGCCGACATCGAGCCCTGACAGCCCCCCGCGGGCCCGCGGCGGCGCGCTTACCCATCCCAGTCGGGAATGCGGACGGTGACCTCGAACGGGCCCCCCTGCTCGCATCGGGCGTAGGCCTCGCCGCCGAGGGCGGCGGCGGCGCGGCGGACGAGGGAGAGGCCCAGGCCGCAGTGCGTGCCGGTGTCGGCGCGGGCGGCGTCGCCGCGCCAGAAACGCTCGAAGACCATCTCCGCCTGCTCGGGGGAGATCGAGCAGCCGCTGTTGACCACGCGGAGGCGCACGGCCCCGTCGTCGGCCTCGGTGGCGATCTCCACCGTCCCGCCCTCGTCGGCGTGGGCGACGGCGTTGTCCAGCACGTTCCGCACGATCAGGCCCAGCAGCGTCGAGTCGGTCGTCACGGGCCGAGCCGCCGAGCCGTCGCGGCGGACGCGGAGCCCGCGGGCCTCGGCCCGGGCGCGGCAGGGCGCCCAGGCGGCGTCGACGACGGCGTCCAGTGAGGTCGGCTCGGGCTGGAGGTCCGCCGGGTGCGTCTCCAGGCGGGCCAGGGCGAGCAGGTTCTCGATCATCGCCTGCATCTGCACGGCGATCTGGCGGCAGTCGCGGGCGGCCTCTTCGTACTCCTCCGGCCGGCGGGCCTTGGCCAGTGTGACGTCCAGTGTGCTCCGCAGCCCGGCCAGCGGGGTCCGCAGCTCGTGGGCGACGTCCGCGCTGAAGCTCCGCTCGCGTCGGAAGGCCGCCTCCAGTCGCTTCAGCAGCCCGTTGAGTCGCCGGACGACGGGCCGCAGCTCGGCCGGGGCGTCGCCGTCGGGAACGCGGTCGGCCAGGTCCTCGGCACCCAGCCGGCGGATCTGCTCGGCCACCCGCCCCAGCGGGCGAAGCCCCCGGCGGACCACCAGCCACAAGGCCCCCAGCGACAGCACCAGCGCCGCGGCCCCCACCGCCAGAAGCACCCCGCGTACCGACGCCATGGCCGACTCGACCTCCGCGGCGTCCCAGGCGAGCACGAGGCGGACGGTCCGGTCAGCCGGCCGCGTCGGCGGGGCCGGGCGCTCGTCGTCGTGCTCCGGCTTGGGTTGGAAGTTCATCTCGACGGCGCGGGCGCGCCGGCCGCCCGGCATCGTCAGCCATCGGCAGGCGGGTGCGGCAACGCGTGGCCCCGCGCGGTCCAGTTCCCGCGAGCCCAGCGACGGCGAGTGGTAGAGCGGGCCGCCATCGTCGAGCCACAACTGGAGATAGCCCGGCCCGTCCGGGTGCTGGTAGTCCCGCATGTCCAGCTCTTCGAACTCCAGGTCCACCTTCTGCGCGTCCTGTTCGACGGCGGAGGCCAGCAGCCGCGCCCGGTCGATCAGGACGCTGTCGAGGTGCCCGACAAGCCCGGCCCGCACGAGGACGTACACCAGCACGCCCGCGGCGAGCAGGACGCCCGTCATGGCGGCGGCCGTGCCGGCAATCACTCTGGCCTGGAGCGAGCGCATCAGTCCGGCCCCCTCAGCACGTAGCCGACGCCCCGACGCGTGTGGATGAGCCGTGGGCGGCCTCCCTCTTCCAGCCGCTTGCGGAGGTGGCCGACGTAGACGTCGATGACGTTGCTGTCCGGCTCGGCGTCGAAGGCGTAGACGTGCTCGGCGATCTCGGTGCGGGTGACCACTTCCCCCGCGCGGGCGGCCAGCAGCTCCAGCAGGGCATACTCGCGGGGCGTCAGGTCGATGGGCCCCTCGCCGCGGCGGACGGTGCGGGCGGCGGTGTCCATCGTCAGGTCGCCCACGCGGACCACCGGGCAGCGCGTCTCGTACTTCCGACGGACCAGGGCACGCACCCGCGCCAGCAGCTCCTCGAACGCGAACGGCTTGACCAGGTAGTCGTCGGCGCCGAGGTCCAGGCCGCGAACGCGGTCGGGCACCGTGTCCTTCGCCGTCAGGATGAGGACGGGGGCCTGGCGCCCCTCCGCCCGCAGGGTGCGGAGGATCGTCAGCCCGTCCACCTTGGGCAGCATCAGGTCCAGCACGATCCCGTCGTAGTCGCCCGTGCGGGCGAACCACAGGCCCTCGTCGCCGTCGCCGGTGGCGTCCACGGCGAAGCCCGCCTCGCCGAGGCCCTTCGCCACCGACTTCCGCAGCGGGGCGTAGTCCTCAATGAGCAGTACCTTCATCTCGGTCCGGCTCGCAGCTTGTCCCGGTGGCACAACTCTCCAGAGCTGTGGCCGCCGCCCCCGCACAACCCAGAAGAGCTGTGCCACCGCAGACGGAAGCATGCCTGGAAACCCGATCGCGTCAGCCGCCCTGCCCCGGCCGACGACAGGTCGCGTCAATCGTCGTCGTCGTCTTCATCGTCTTCGTCGTCTTCGTCGTCGACTTCCTTCTCGAGGAGCTTGCCGTTGGGCGCGACCTTCACCTCGACCTTCTTGCCGCCGGCCTTCCACTCGGCCTCGAAGACGGTGTGCCCGTCCTCGGTCTCCTTCTCGATCTCCTCGATCCGGTTCCTGCCCGCGGCCTTGAGGAGGGTCGCCCGGACGGCGGCGGGCAGCTTGTCCAGCGTCACTTTCTGCCCGTTGTCGTCGTCATCATCGCCATCATCATCATCATCGTCGTCGTCGCCATCCTCGTCGTCGTCCTCGACCTTCTTCGAGAGGACCTTCCCGTTGGGCGAGACTTTGATCTCGATCTCCTGGTCGCCGGCCTTCCATCCGGCTTCGTAGATCGTCCGCCCGTCCTTGGTCTCCTTCTCGATCTCCTTGATCCGGTTCTTGCCGACGGCCTTCAGGATGGTCGCCCGCACGGCGGCGGGGACCTCGTCCAGCGTCACCTTCTCCTCGTTCTCCTCGCCGTCGTCATCATCCTTGGCCTTCTTCTTCTCCTTCTTCTCCTCCTTCTTCACCTTCTCCACCGTCCGGTTGAGAAGCTTGCCGTCCGGGGCGACCTCGATCTCGATCTTCTCGTCTTCGATCTGCCATCCGGCCTCGTACATCACTCGCTTGCCAGCCTGGACGTGCTCGACCTCCTTGACCGGGGTCTTGCCCGCCACCTTGCGGACCGTCGCCTGGACCGCCTTGGGGGCCTCGGCCAGCGGCAGCTTCGTCTCCTTCTCGACGAGCTTGCCGTCCGCCGTGACCTTGATATCCACCTCCCGGCCCTTCTCGTTCCAACTGGCCTCGTAGAAGACCTTGCCGTCTTCCTTCTCCTGCTCGATCTTCTTGTCGAGCTTGTTCCTCCCGGCCTCGTAGAGGATCCTCGCCCGGGCGACATCCGGGACCTGCTCCAGCGAGATGACCTGGTCGTCCTCGTCCTCCCCGTGCGGCTTCTCGCCCTTGGCGTCGCCGTGCGGCTTCTTGGCCTTGGCGTCGGCGTGCGGCTTCTCGTCCTCGTCGTCGCCGCGCTGCTTCTTGACCTTGGCGTCGGCGTGCGGCTTCTCGCCCTCGTCGTCGCCGCGCTGCTTCTTGGCCTTGGCGTCGGCGTGTTGCTTCTCGCCCTCGTCGTCGCCGCGCTGCTTCTTGACCTTGGTGTCGGCGTGCTGCTTCTCGCCCTCGTCGTCACCGTGCTGCTTGCTGACCTTGGCGTGCTTGTCCTCTTTGTCCTCCTTCGCCCAGGCCGACCCGGCCGTCAAGCCGATCACGGCGATGCTGAGGGCCGCTGCGGACATCCATGCGGTGAGCTTCTGCATTCCTCGTCTCCTTGCGATCTCGATCCGCCCTGCTCCGGACCACCCGGAACCATGGTACGGACCCGCCAACCACCCGACGAGTATACCCCCGCCGAATGAAGGCTCGATGAAAACGTTCGCGCGGCCGTCGGGGCGTGACTTTCGCCGGCGCGGCGTCTAGAATCCCCGCGATGGTGAGTCGGCTTCGAGACGGACCCCTTCAGCGAGAGGAAGCGACACGATGGCCAAGAGGGCGAAGAAGCAGGCGTCGGCCCCGGACCCCGGGCCGATGGGCATCCGCATCGGCACGCTGGTCAACGCCGGCAAGGGCACCGACCCGGCCGGCTACATCCGGCAGATCCTGCCGCACGGGTTCGAGTCGTTCAGCCTGATGTTCTGGCAGACGCTCGGCGGGCGAGACCTGAAGAAGCTGGCCGCCGAGGTGGGCGAGGCCCTCGCCGACAGCGGCGCGGTCGTCAGCTCGCTGGGGATCTTCGGCAACGCGCTGAAGGGCGACGCCATGGCCGCCGAGACGCTCGACGGCTGGCGCAAGTGCATCGACGCCTGCCGCCTGTTCGGCTGCGACATCGTCGCGGGCTTCGCCGGGCGCGTGGTGGACAAGCCGATCGACGAGTCGATGAAGGCCTTCGCCAAGGTCTACGGCCCGCTGGCGAAGCGCGCCGCCGACCAGGGCGTCCGCCTGGCGTTCGAGAACTGCGACATGGGCGGCGACTGGTGGCGGGGCGACTGGAACATCGCCCAGAACCCCACCGCCTGGGAGATGATGTTCGACGCCGTGCCGGTGGACAACCTCGGCCTCCAGTGGGAGCCGTGCCACCAGATGGTCAGCCTGATCGACCCGCTGCCGCAGCTCGCCAAGTGGGTGAAGCGCGTTTTCCACGTCCACGGCAAGGACGCGACGGTCCGCTGGGACATCGTCCGCGAGCACGGCGTCCACGGGCCTAAGCAGTTCGCCTGGCACCGCACGCCCGGTTTCGGCGACACGAACTGGACGGACGTGATCACCCTCCTCCGCCAGGGCGGCTTCGTCGGCAGCATCGACATCGAGGGCTGGCACGACCCCGTCTACCGCCGCGAACTGGAGATGACCGGCCAGGTCCACGGCCTGAACTACCTCAAGCGCTGCCGGGGCGGCTCGTTCGTGCCGAACCCGACGTAGCGCCCCACGAGCCGCCGCCAGATGCCGGTGCGGGCCACGAGATAGGAGAGCCGGAGATGCCCAATCCGGTGAGCCGTCGGCAGCTTCTCCGGGCGGCCGGCGGGGCCATGTGGATGGCGGTCGCGGGGTGGACCGCCGCGCAGGCGGCGAAGGCGAAACGCCGGCCGAACTTCGTCGTCATCCTCTGCGACAACCTCGGCTACGGCGACGTCGGCTGCTTCGGCTCGACCAAGCACCGCACGCCGCGCGTGGACCGCCTGGCCGCCGAGGGGATGCGGCTGACGAGCTTCTACGCCACCAGCGGTGTCTGCACGCCGTCCCGCGCGAGCCTGATGACCGGCTGCTACCCGCGCCGCGTCAGCCTGCACGTGGACGAGAACGGCCGGCAGGTGCTCTTCCCCGTCGCGCGGAAGGGCCTGCACCCCGAGGAGGTGACGATCGCCGAGGTGCTGAAGGCCGCCGGCTATGCCACCGCCTGCATCGGCAAGTGGCACCTGGGCGACCAGCCGGAGTTCCTGCCCACGCGGCAGGGGTTCGACTCCTACTTCGGCATTCCCTACAGCGACGACATGACCGAGCGCCCGGGCCAGGGCTGGCCGCCGCTGCCCCTGATGCGCAACGAGCGGGTCGTCGAGGCCCCCGCCGACCGCAACACGCTGACGCGCCGCTACACCGAGCAGGCCGTCCGGTTCATCGAGGCCCACCGCGACGGGCCGTTCCTGCTCTACCTGCCGCACGCCATGCCGGGCAGCACGGCCGCGCCGTTCGCCAGCGAACGTTTCCGCGGGAAGTCCGCCAATGGCCCGTACGGCGATTCCGTCGAGGAGTTGGATTGGTCGACGGGCGAGGTCCTCGCCGCGCTGCGGCGGGCGGGGATCGACCGCGACACGCTTCTCGTGTGGACCTCCGACAACGGCGCGCCGCGCCGCCAGCCGCCGCAAGGCAGCAACGCGCCCCTCCGGGGCTGGGGCTACACCACGGCCGAAGGCGGTATGCGCGTGCCCTGTGTCGTCCGCTGGCCGGGCCGGATCTCGGCGGGCGGACGCTGCGACGAGGTCTGCACGACGATGGATCTGCTGCCCACGTTCGCTCGCCTGGCCGGGGCGGCGCTGCCGACGGGCCGGGCCCTCGACGGCAAGGACATCTGGCCGCTGCTGTCGGGCGAGCCCGGCGCGACGTCCCCGCACGAGGCGTTCTTCTACTATCACATGGCCCAGCTCCAGGCCGTCCGCGCGGGGCGGTGGAAGCTCTACCTGCCGCTGGAGAAGAAGCAGGTCGGCTTCGGCGGGCAGGGCCGCAAGGCCCCGGCCGAGCTGTACGACCTCGACGCCGACCTCAGCGAGACGGTCAACCTGGCCGACAGGCGGCCCGACGTCGTGCAGCAGCTGGCGTCCCTGGCCGAGAAGGCCCGCCAGGACCTCGGCGACCTCGGCCGCCCGGGCCGGGGCCAGCGACCCGCGGGCTTTGTGAAGGATCCCAGGCCGCAGGGGGCCGGCGGCGAGTCGAGCTGATCCGGCGGGGCCGCCGCCGGGGACGACAGCACCGAGCGCACCGCGCCCGCCAGGGGCAGCACGCCCGCGGAAACAAGGCAGCCCGCGCTGGGCCGCATGGGGCTCACGTTCGCTCCAGATCAGGTCAGGCGGACGCCGGCGTCGTCGGCGACGGAGCGGATGTAGGCGGCCGCCTCGGCATACTGCTCGGGGGTCCTGAGGTGCTCCATCATCAGGCAGGCGTCCGGCCCCAGCCCGTCCAGCTCGGTGAGGAAGGTATGGTAGTCCAGTTCGCCCTTCCCCGGCGCGACCTCGTCCAGGTGGATCGTAAGCCTGTCGGCGATGAGCGTGTCCTTGGCGTGGGCGCTGCGGATGTGCGGGCCGAGCTTCGCGACGAACTCGCGGATCAGGCCGGCGTTGTCGAAGTACGCCCGCGGGCTGCACACCAGGTTGACCGGGTCGAAGTGCGCGGCGAAGCGCTCGCGGTCGATCGCCTCGATCAGCCGCACGTAGCTGTCGGTCGAGTCGGGAAACAGCCAGGGCATCGTCTCCAGCGCGTAGTACGTCCGCGTGGGCCTCACCGCGTCGATGATCTCGCGGACGCACGCGACGATCATATCGAACGTCTCGGCCGTCAGGTCGATCCGGGCCGGGCCGTGGTGGGCCGTGCCCCGCGAGCCGGCAATGTTCACGCAGCACCGCGCGCCGATGCGGTCGGCCAGGGCGAGGGACCTCTTGCACTTGTCCATCGCCGCAGCGCGGACGGCGTCGTCGCGGCTCAGCGGGTTGCTCCACGCGCCGACTTCGGCGATGACGATGCCGGCCTCGGCGGCCGCGGCCGCATACGCCGCCACCAGCTCGTCGGGATCGTCCACTCCCGCCGGACAGTACGCCGCGCTGTAGCCGAGCCGCCGCACCTTGCCCGCCCAGTCCTCGGGCGAGAGCCACTTCTCCATCACGGGTCCGCCGAATCTCATTGGCGTTTCTCCCTGTGTGCACCTATGGACGGCAGCTCGTGCCCGCTTCGCTGCGCGGCACGGCGATCACGCCGCGAACGGACCAGTCCGTCCCGGCCGTGAAGGCCGGCGGCAGCTCCAGCAGGACGTTCCGCACGGGCCCGCCGCCCCCGTCCGGACGGCGGTTGTAGAACGTGTCGTGGTACGGGGCGTTCGTGTCGACCCACGTCACCAGCGCTTGCCACTCCTCGTCGCTCAGGCGGACGTTCCTGCGGTGCTCGGCGTCGGTCCGCAGGACCTCGATCAGCCGGCTGGCGTGCGAGCCGAACTCCTTCCGCTTCGAGACCTCGCTGCCTCCCAGGCGGTTGGA
>Ga0307378_10003924_pt1 | contig 21557 bp, 16 predicted proteins | sample UN1MG_FD_202238 | JGI IMG/M metagenome (GOLD analysis project Ga0307378, IMG submission 202238) | Soil microbial communities from Risofladan, Vaasa, Finland - UN-1 | ecosystem: Environmental > Terrestrial > Soil > Coastal area > Acid sulfate soil | place: Finland: Risofladan, Vaasa | collected...
GCACAGGCTGCCGTTCGTCGTAGTCATCTGACTACGCGCCTAATACCGTTGCCAGGGTATGTTACACAGGGCATAAAGCTTCCCTTTTTTTTCAAATCCTTCGGAGATAACGACAAGAACGCTGCCATTCATCGTAGTCATCTGACTACGCGCCTAATACCGTTCCCATGATATGTTACATACGGCAGAAAGTTGCCTTGTTTTTTTCAAATCTTTCGGAGATGACGATATTAACGCTGTCGTTCGTCGTAGTCATCTGACTACGTGATCAATACATCAATCCGCCCAATTTTGAATTGCTGCCTGTTGAGAGGGTATTCAACTCGCGGCAAAAGCAGCATCAGGTTTTATCAAAACGTTCAAAGGCAACAATGCACAGGCTGCCATTCATCGTAGTCATCTGACTACGCGCCTTGTAGTGTTGCCGGGGTATACCACACGCGGCAAAAAGTTGTCCTGTCTTTTGAAATCTTCCAAAGATAACAATAGGAACGCCGCCATTCATCGTAGTCATCTGACTACGCGCCTAATACTGTTGCCAGGATATACTACACACGGCAGAAAGCTACCCTGCTTTTTTCCAATCATTCGGAGATAATGACATTAACGCAGTCGTTCGTCGTAGTCATCTGACTACGCGCCTGGTACCTCAAAATGACCGGCTTTCGTTGTCATTTATTGTCGGGGGCATTTGATCCGCAACTGGAGGCATGTTTCTTCATGAGATTATACTGAAGTGGCAGGTGAAGCAACTTGCCTGAGCGGCGGGCGCCTGTTTTTGCCCATAAAAGGTCTATCGTACTCTGTCGACCAAAGCCCGCTTCATCCCGAAACCGTCCCTGCGAGGCAATTGAGTCGGTTGTCCGGGACGCGACTTGTCTTTTAATCCGTCGATTCTCTGCTTGTTGTACTTACGTCCCCGCTTTGCTGAATCGTCCGGCGGGCGGCTCCTGTAATATTCATGATTTGAGTGCAGCTCAATCCCTTAGCGGCCAGATATATCGCGTGCAATCTCCGGGCGAGCCTTGCATCCTTTTCTGTGCGATACAGTGTTTGCAGCTTTTGTTTTGTGTGATGACCTTTGAGATTAACAACAGCCTTCGTGCGTAAAGATACTGTCAATTGACTGCTCTGAACTATGCCTGTTTTTTATATGTCCTGCGCATTAATTAATCGCGAAACATATCAGTCAAGGCCATGTGAGTTTTAGTCCGGATGGCCCCAGACTTCGGGCACTTTGAAGTCTTTGGGCATTCGGTTCGGCGGAACATTAGCCCTGGCGGCCCGGCTCGCATAGGACTCCAGGCGGCGCTTGATTTCACGGAGCTTCTGCGGATTTTTCTCGCTCAGATCATTCTTTTCGTATGGGTCTTCGGCAAGATTGAAAAGCTCGAAGACGTTTTGGCCGGCTTTTTCACCGGCGCTGTTTGCTCCGATGTCACCGTTATGGACCAGTTTCCAGTCGCCGCAGCGGATTGCCCCGTTGGCGGGCGTGACATTCAGCAGAATATCCTCGTGCGGCGAGGGTTTGCCCTCGGCAATCGTGGGCCAGGCATCTTTGCCGTCGAGCGGCAGCGTTTGTTTAAGGTTGCCGCCTGCGAGCTTTACCAGCGTCGGATACATATCAACGATATGGAGCGGCTCTTCGACAACCGCGCCGGCTTTGAGTACGCCGGGCCATGTTGCAGTCGCCGGCACACGCACTCCTCCTTCGTAAAGCTGGGCTTTATGGCCGCGCAAAGGTCCGTTGTCCGCGACATTGCCGACTCCCCCGTTATCGGAGCAGAAAATTATCAGGGTGTTTCGCCTCATGCCGCGTTTATCGAGCGCCGAGATTATCCGCCCTATGGCTTCGTCCATACATGTCACCATCCCGGCGTAGATTCGCTTGTTTTTGGCCTTTATGTGCTTGTACATATCGACGTAAGACTCCGGAGCCTGGAACGGCGAGTGTACGGCGTTGAAAGGGACATAGAGAAACAGCGGGCGGGAAACATCGTGCCGTTCGATCAGCCTGACCGACTCATCGGCAAGCAGGTCGGTCGTGTAGCCTTCCTCTCGCAAAGGCTCGTCATCCCGGTGCCAGTCTAATGCGTTGTCGCGGATATGAGTGAAGTAATTAAGCGCGCCGTTGTAATGCCCGTACTGGTGGTCGAATCCGCGGGCGGTCGGCAGATATTTCGAATCCAGATGCCCCAGGTGCCATTTGCCGCAGATGGCTGTTTTGTAGCCGGCCTCCTTGAGCGCCTGGGCGAGCGTCCGTTCCTCCAAAGGCAGCCCATATTTGGCCCACGGCCTGACAACGCCCACCTGCAACCCATAGCGCATCGGATACCGTCCCGTCATCAGGCTGGCCCTCGTCGGCGAGCATACCGGCTGGACATAGAACTGCTCCAGCCGCACTCCCTCCGAAGCGAGCTTGTCAATGTTGGGTGTCTTGATTTTGCCGCCGTGATAGCCCACGTCCTTGAAGCCCAAATCATCGGCCAGGATAAAAACAATGTTCGGTTTGTCCGTTGATTTCTTCGCGAAGCCTGCGACCGGCGAAAAAGCAAGTGACGCCGCACTTAGTCCCATAGCTTTTAGAAGGTCACGACGTGTGAGATGGTATCCGCTCATATCTTTTCCCTTTGCTTCATTGCAGTAAATTTTTGAAAATGTCACTAAATATGCCACGACGAGCGCATGGCCCGGCCGAGCATACGATTTGCCGATGGATCGCCGATTATAATGAGTACCTTATTCATTTCGCATCGAATATAGAGCCCCAGCACGCTATTGTCAACTCCGAGGATGCCCGTTTCTTCCGGAAAAAAGCTCTTGACAGCATACACATAAAAACGTCATAATCCGGCAGATTATGAACGAAATAGAAGGACTCGCAAAAGAACACAGTGACCTTACCCGGCGATATTTCCTGCATCTCGGAGCGGCGGGAATCGCCGGCTTGAGTATTTCCCGCCTCCGGGCCGGCGAGCCCGAAGCTGAATCCAACGCCCTGCTTACCGAGGCCATTTCTAAGCTGGAGTACCTCACGCGGGAAGAGAATTTTACCAATGCCGGCCGGGGTAAGCCGCCGCCGCATACCCTGCCGCCCGAAAAACGCCGCGAGGTGGGCCTGGTGCCCGAGACCTGGCAACTCGAGGTTCTGCCGGACCCGGAAAGTAACGCCGAGGTCGAGCGACCACTTACCAAAGCTTCCCCTCGGCTTCGCTCGGGACAGGCCGGCACAGCTCTCGATTGGGCCGGGCTGATGAAGCTCGCCGAGACGCGAGCCGTGCGTTATATGAGCGTGATGTCCTGCACGAACGGCAAAGCTCCATTCGGCATGGGTTTGTGGGAAGGCGTGCCATTAAGAGACGTTATCTGGCTGGCAAAGCCGACCGGCAATGTCCGGCGTGTCTTTTATTACGGCTACCACAACGACGACCCGGAGCAGAGGTTCCAGAGTTCTTTGCCCATCGGCCGGGTGCTGGAAGACCCGCCGGGAGAGAATCCCGTCATCCTCTGCTACAAGCTAAACAACCAATGGCTCACGCCGAAGCGCGGCGCGCCGGTCCGCATGATTGTCCCCGACGGCTACGGCAACAAATCCGTCAAGTGGCTCCAGCGTATCATGCTGACTAATACCCTCCAGGCAAACGATACGTACGCCACATGGAACAACGACACCGCCAGCCATATCAAAACCTGCGCCCGTTTCATCCATACTCCGAAGAAGGCCGCAGCGGGCCGGGCCGTGCCGATAACGGGACTCGCACAGGTGGGCATGTCCGGCCTGAGCAAAGTCCAGTACTGGCTTACCCCGCAGGACCAGCCGCTTGCTGAAGATGATCCTCATTTCGACAAAGGCCAATGGAAAGATGCGGACATCCTGCCGCCGCCGGAGCACTGGGCAGGAGACCTTCCCGGCGGCAAATTGCCGCCGATCCCGCGTCAATTCGACGCCGCAGGCAAGCCTCTCCGCTGGCCGATCCCTAACACAATCGTCCACTGGGCGGCCCTGCTGAAAACCCCGAGCCCGGGCAAGTACGACCTTCGCTGCCGGACAATCGACGCCAACGGCATAGCCCAGCCCATGCCGCGTCCCTTCCCAAAATCAGGCCACAACGCCATCCAGAAAGTGCAAATCGTCGTTGAAGAGTAGCCCCTCCCTCACGATAAAGAGCAGGAACAATTAGCAACGAGATGAAAGAAAAAACAGCATATTTTTAAACAGCACCACTAACCCGATATTACCGGACCCCTTTAATTCCCCCCCCCCGGCTCTCCTCTATTATCTCTCAAGGGATATGACGTTCAATGCTTCCAAGTCTTTTTCGCTGGTGTCGTTGGTCATTGTAGCTTTTCATTCAAGATGCGCTTCGCTCGCTGAAAGGCCAACAACCGTCTTTCCAGCGCCTCAGGTTCCAGCTTGCCCAATATCTCGAAGGAACGCTTACCTTTCTGGTAGGCGTTGGAGCAGTTCCGAGTTGCACGTTTCAGCCCCTCCTGAACCTCCTGCCGATTACTTTGCTCAAGAGCGCTCAGCGACGGCAATACAGATTCCTGAAGACTGCTACCATAATGTTGTCTGAGGGTATCTCGGTCGGTGACGATCCAAGTCTCCATACACGTTGTCATGAACAACACCTGTTCGTCTGAAGCCACTTCCGGTTTTTGCCAAGAGTCGTGGGTCATGAGGTGGTCCCAGGTCTTTTCGGGATCGCTCACAGGCTCCTCACTGTCGATCAACATGGCCACATATTCCGCCTTGTTGCTCTCGTGCGCCGTCTTGAAGTCGCTATACGCTGCAGAACGACCGCCGCACGCTACCAATCGAGGCATTCGCCCGGAGAAACCACACCGTTCCAGCAGTTGCCGAAACCCTTGGCGGCATCGCACGTGATGTTCCTTTGAATCCCCGCCGCCTTCGATGTAGATACGCGCACTCACCAGCGTATGCCTCCTATCTCGCCCTTGAGCCACAACTGGCCAAGCCGGTACCTGTCCAGCCATTGGGTAAGTTCCTTGCTGTCCAGGCGCTGCATCCGGGTTCTGCCGTCCTGCTTCTCGCAGACTATTACCGATTCGGGAGTTTCGGTCAGAGCATCTACCAAAATGTCTGAATGCGTCGTGACAATTAATTGACAGCGTTCTGATGTCGACAACATCAGTTTTGCCAGATCGGGCAACACATCAGGATGCAAGCCCAGCTCAGGTTCTTCTATGCAAACCAACGGCGGTGGTTTAGGATGACAGAGTATTGCAAGCAGGCATAAGTACCGGAGTGTGCCGTCGGAGAGTCTTGTGGCGGGTATGCTGTATTCTCTCTCCGTCATTAGGAGTTGTACCCTTCCTTCGTCAATATCGATGCCGAAATCTTTGATTTGAGGATAGAGCGACAACAACGCTCTAGTCAATTCTTGTCTGACATGGTGACGGAGAGAGTTTAGCACCAAAGCTAAGTTCTCGCAGCTTTCTAATAAGTACTCCGTGGGAAGGTCTGCTTTTTGCGCCTGCCGCGGAGCCGTATATCGACCGAAGGTCCATTCGCGATAGAGCCGGAAACGTCCATAAATATCTGTCAAATAGGCCAGAATCGGATAGCGCTCCGGGTCTCTGATTTGTGAGAGAACGGATTCTTCCGAATTGATGGCTTCTCTTGGCAACTGCCTCTCTTCGCCCTCCTCCTGTTCCAACGGTGCTGAGGTTTCTTGCTGTCGTTTCTCTGTTAGGCGAATATGACCCCGATCGTTTCGATAGAAGAAAAAGGGTTCAGTATAATTAGGGAAGGCATCTTTGTTCTCAATTCGTTCTCCTATCACCTCAAATCGCTTGCCATGCTCCACAAACGAAAAACTGTGCCGGATCGGCATTTGTTGTTCAGGATACCTGATGACCGCCTCTATAGTTGCGGTTGCACTCCTCGCTCCTTTCCATAGCCAATCGCTCACGCCACCGGCTTCCTTGACTGGAGCAGAAAGGTCTTTTGGCGCCGAGCGCAGCAGGCTGATTGCCTCCAATAGATTGGATTTCCCGGAGCCGTTAGGGCCGATCAATACGTTTAACGACCTCAGAGGAATCGGCTTTGTGTCGGGTCCGAAGGAAAGAAGGTTCCTCAAAACCAGCTCGACCAGCAACGGTTCTTTCATGTTCTATTCCTTCCGAAGATTAAGCGTGTTCGGTACTTTTTTGAGCAAGCGGCCATTTTTCTTTTTTATGCCGCTGATCCTTTGAACAATAGTGTTGTATGAACTTTGATCGATAATCTTCACTTTACCATGTTTGCCATCCACTATCAATATTCGTACTGTGAAAAACTAAGGACAATAACTTATTATAATCTATGCCACATGGCCTTATCAAAATACTTCACCCGCAAAAGCCTGCCTTTCAGAAAATAATCAATATCTCAGATATGCTGTCTTCTGCCAGAATCAATGGAAAAGCCGAGTTAAGGTTGGTGTTTTACATTATATCAGTCATCCAGACCAGAACAAATATTTTAAGCTCTACTATTTTTATAAGCGTTTCTCACAAAGTTAAGGCCATGAGATAATTCACGCTATTCAATTTAGTAGCGACTCTCAAGGGCTAAATGTTGATAGTTATTTTCGATTTTGTTGAAAAAAAGTGGAAAATTTTAGCGGATTGAGCAAAAAAAGCGAGAAAAAGGGGAAAAGCTTTGGTATTGACGATTTACGATCCATTCGACCTTGCTCAGAGCCTGCCCTGAATATAATTGAAGGGACATGTTTACTATTGACTATTGCTCTGTTTTCTCCTTCGACTGAGCCTTTTGGTGGGGCAATCCTTCGGCTGGGCTCAGGACAGGTCGCCACCCTACCTAATCTGGTTTTAGACTGGATATACAAGATTTACACAGAAAAAGAGATATAGACAGGATAACAGGATTAACAAAAGGGTTCCCAATAAATTATCAAGTGCATCTTGTTATCCTGTCAAAAAATTCTTGTTTTCCCCTTTCTTTAAATATTCCTTCTCTGTGTCCTATGCAGCAGAACAAAGGATGCCGACTCACGGAGATATTTTTGAAATTTTCTTGATTTTAACATTTATTTTAGTACAATATGTAACTAAATTCGTATATCGTATGTAGTATGTCGTGTTTTGAATTTAGAATGGAGAATGAAGAACAGTGGTGCTTTGTGAAAAACCTCGACAAGATGTCATTGCGAGGCCCGAAGGGCCGTGGCAATCTCTTTCGTCATGCGCAAGAAAACCCTCGCAGGGTTTGAGATTGCTTCGCTTCGCTCGCAATGACAGAATTTGGCCTGATGTTCTCTAAAGAGCGGAAAACAGTAAATCCGGGGTATCTTCGTGGCTAATTTGAAAAAACAAAGCCAATTTACGAAAGGCCAAAATGGGCGTAAGTATCTATTTGAAAGGTGATTATGAAGATTTTTACGCTTTGAGCCGGCGAAAAAACAAACCCAATTCAAAGCCAAACAAAGCCAATCGCCGGCCTTTGGCCGGAAATCCGAAACAATACGAATGGAAGCCAAATGACAGATTCCAGCATATTTGATAAGGATACGATTTGAAAAAACAAAGCCAATTTGCCGGCCATTGGCCGAAAACTCGAAGCTCGAAATCCGAAATAAGACCAATTGTATTTAATATGTGCGCTTGTAGTGGTGGGATTGTGCCAAGTAACACCGATTTACTCTTTACTAAGGCTCAAGGATGGGGAAAAATGGATTCCCGCCCATTCGGCTTCGCTCAGGGCAGGCTCTTCGCGGGAATGACAGTGTGGCGCAAGAACTAAATCCAATTGCTACAAGACCAATGGAAGCCAAATGACAGATTCCGGCATATTTGAAATAGTACGATTTGAAAAAACAAAGCCAATTTCCAATGGGGCAGAATGAGCGTAAGTATCTATATGAAAGGGGATTATGAAGAAATAGCAGTGGTTTGGGCTCGGGAAAACAAAGCCAATTCAAAGCCAAACAAAGCCAATATTATCGTTCAGCGTTCGGCGTTCAGCGGACAGCGCATGGATTCCTGCCTGCGCAGGAATGATAAGTATCGAGAACTCGGAATCCAGTAACAAAAATCCGTGTTTATCCGCGTTAATCTGCGGTTTCAGAGGACAGCAGCTTAGGCCAATGCCTGCTTTATTCGTTCCGGGGTCATTGGCAGTTGCAGCAATCGAGCACCCGTGGCATCGTGGATGGCGTTGGCGATTACGGCACCCATGCAGATAATTGCCGGCTCTCCGCCGCCCCGTGCGGGCGAATCGCTTGCTTCGATCAGCACCGTTTCGATCTTCGGCACCCAGGAGAAGCGGGGCAGCTCGTACGTGTCGAAGTCCAGGTCGAGGATTTGCCCGCCCTTGAAGTGGACTTCCTCGGTCAGCGCGTATCCCATTCCCATGGTGATACAGCCTTCGACCTGTATCGTCGCGCCTTCGGGATTGATCACGAGGCCCATGTCCTGGGCGCAGACGACGTGTTTGACCTGGACGTGGCCGGTTTGTTTATTTACGTCGACCTCTGCGATCAGAGTCACCGGCACGTTCACATCGGAGCCGCAGGCGATACCGACGCCCCTGCCGCTGGGGGATTTTGTGGGCTTCCAGCCGAATTTTTCCGCCGCGGCTGTAAGAACGCCCCGCATCCTCTGGTCAGTCAGGTTCCTGAGGCGAAATTCCAGCGGGTCCATCCCGGCTTTGGAGGCCATTATGTCGATGTGCGATTCTCTGGCGAAACTGTTGGTGTTGTTGTCGGGCGCGCGCCAGGGGCCTGTGCCGAAAAGATGCATGTTCCCGCCGTCGGCCAGCCTTCGATAGAGGGTCGTCCGATGATTCGGCACATCGTAGAAAACATCGGCTCCCCGCGAACCCATGCCGTAGATGTGATAGTCCCACAGGACCATCTTGCCGGAGTCGGCCAGGCCGGACTTGATTTTGACGACGGCCGCGGGCCTGAACGTGTCGTAGTAGAACTCGTCGGCCCGGCTCCAGGCGACCTGGACGGGCTTGCCGGAGAGTTTTGCCAGCCGGGCGGCGTGGATTCCCTGGCCGCCGCTGGATTTGCCGCCGAATCCGCTTCCTACGAAGGGAGTAATGACGCGGATGTTCTCGGCGGGCATTTTCATCGTACCGGTGAGCTGCCGCTGGAGGCCGAAAGGCGATTGGGTCGACGCCCAGACCGTGAGCTTGCCGCCTTCGAATTGCGCTACGGCGGTGTGGGTTTCTATCGTGGCATGAGAAACGTAGCCGTTCAGATACGTCTGCTCGGTGACATCTTTCGCGAGTTTCTCGCCCCGGCTGATTTCCCCGGCCTGGTTGCCGACCTCGCCGGCGCCGGCGTGTTCGAGGAAATAATCGAAGACGCTCTTATCGTCGAAAGGCGCCTGGGGAACGTCGTATTCGGCCTTGATAAGCTCTAAAGCTTCCTGCGCTTTGTCGGGCTTTTCGTGCAGGACGGCGACTAAATCACCATCCCGGATGACCCGGGCGCCCTCGATCTTTTCGGCCGCCGATGCATCGATGCTTTTGAGTTTGGCACCGTGAGCCGGAGGCTGCAAGATCTGCGCATAAACCATGCCGGGCACCCGGATATCACCCGAAAACTGGGCCTTGCCCGTGATTTTTTCGACGGCATCCATCCGGTTGTGGGATTTGCCGATGACTTTTAGCTGCGAGACGTCTTTCAGCGGGGCTTTCTGCTTCAGGCGCCTCGTAATCTTTTTGCCTCTGGCCAGCTCGGCGTAGGTGATTTTCTGCTGGGGCTGGGTCTTGTCAAACACGGCTCCGTCTTTGGCATCGAGCCGGCCTTTCGGCACCTTGAGATGCTCGGCGGCCAGCTCGATAAGGACCGCCCTGGCCTCGGCTCCGGCGGCCCTGAGGACCGGCCCGAAGTAAGGCGTGCTCATCGAGCCCCACGTCCCGGCGTCCCAGGGACAACGGTCCGTGTCACCCATGACCATGTCAATGGATTTGACGGGCACGTCAAGCTCGTCGGCCAGCATCTGCGCAAGGGAAGTGACAACGCCCTGCCCCATTTCTATCTTGCCGGTGAAGCAAGTGACCCTGCCGTCCTCGCCGACGAGAAGATAGGCGTTGAAATCGGGACGTTCGCCGCCCCGCTGTCTCTGTGCCGGCAGCATCTCGCCCGTCGTAAAGAGAATGATGATGCCGCCACCGATGGTCTGCAGGAATTGACGGCGGTTCAGCGGCGGCAGAATTTCGTTACAGCCATACTCGACAATTTGAGATTCGTGCTCGTTCATCTTTACATGGCTCCTTTCATTTCCTGTGCGGCCGATTCGATTGCCCGGATAATGCGAAGATGGGCCCCGCACCGGCACAAGTTGCCTTCCATGCCGCGGATGATGTCGTCGGTCGTAGGCTCGGGATTTTTCAATAACAGACCGTACGCGTTGAGAATCATGCCCGGCGTGCAGAAGCCGCACTGCAGCGCATCATGCTTTGCGAACGCTTTCTGGATCGGATGCAACTGGCCGTTCTTTGCCAGAGCTTCGATGGTCAGCACCTCTTTTCCCTTGACGCTTCGCATGGGAACAACGCACGACCGGACCGCCCTGTCACCGAGCATGACGGTGCATGCGCCGCACAGGCCTTTTCCGCAGCCGTACTTCGTCCCCGTGAGACCAAGGTCGGTGCGTAATACCCATAGAAGCATTCGGTCCGGGTCTGTGGTTATGCTTACGGATTTGCCGTTGAGTTTGAAGGAAATGTTCCCGTCCATATCGAATCCTCTCATATTACATATTATAGACCGACTTTCAAATATCGAATATGAACAAATTCCGCCGAAGCTGTCCAGAAAATTTTTGCCAATAAATTCACAATTTAAGCTCGCACAATGATGGCGGGATTTCGCCGTGAAGTATACTGCAACAGGGGAAATCCGGCCTATATAAGAACCGTATCCGCCTGACTACTGCTATGCTACGCTGAATTATAAAAAGGGCCGGTTGCAGAGGATATTTCTTGAAAGATAAGGTCATGACAATAGAATAGCCTGTTAGAAGTCTTATTACTCAAACTGACCGATTCACGCTGTCATCCCTGCGAAAGCAGGGATCCAGGAACGTAATGGATTTAGTGGATTCCCGCTTTCGCGGGAATGACAAATAGTGTATGTTGTTGTGATTGAATGACTAACCATGTCGTTCTATTCATAAACAGTCAGTTTGTCTTAATACTTTGACCCGGTACAGGAAATTTGTTGCGAGCAGAGAAAATGCTGCCTTTCGATGAAGCTCTAAGAATTGTTTTGGGTTCGGCTCAAAAGCTTGCCGGTGAGCGGGTCGATATTGCCCAGGCGACAAACCGGATATTGGCCGAGGACGTCAAATCGGACATGGACATGCCGCCCCGCAACAGAGCGGTTGTCGACGGTTACGCCTGCCGCCGTGAAGATCTTGCCAATAAGCTGAAGATCATCGAAACGATTCGTGCCGGAATGCCCCCTAAAAAAACGATAGGGCCGAACCAGTGCGCCAAGATTATGACCGGCGCCTCGGTGCCCCGGAGAGCGGATTGTGTATTCATGGTGGAGTTTACGGAAAATCCCACAGCCGGCACGGTTCGCTTTACCGGCGAAAAGACGGACGACAACATCCGCCCGCAGGGTCGGGACATTAAAGCCGGCCAGGTCGTTCTTCGCGGCGGCATCCGAATCAAGCCCCAGGATATCGCAGTTCTCGCTACGGTTGGTCATACCGAGATACTCGTAGCAAGAAAGCCGATGGTAGGGATTATTGCAACGGGCGACGAACTCGTCGAGCCTCAATCGAAGCCGAGCCCCTGGCGGCTGAGAAACAGCAACAGCCCACAGCTTGCCGCTCAGCTTGAAAGTGTAGGCACGGCCGTGACCGATTACGGCATTGCCAAAGATACGACCGGCGAAATCGACCGGACATTCAAAAAGGCCGCCGCTGAAAACGACGTTGTTCTTCTGTCCGGCGGAGTTTCAATGGGGGATTTCGATCTCGTGCCGGGGATACTGAAGCAAAACAATATCGAATTGTTGTTCGAGAAAATCGCCCTGAAGCCGGGCAAGCCCACGGTCTTCGGCATATCGGAGAACTTATATTGCTTCGGACTGCCCGGCAATCCGGTATCGACCTTCGCGGTGTTCGAGTTATTGGTGAAACCTTTTTTGTACAAGCTGATGGGGCATGATTATGCACCGCCGAACATTCAAATGCCGCTGGATGAAACCATCAGGAGAAAGGACACGCAGCGGCGGGGCTGGACTCCCGTTAAAATAACGGATGCCGGAACGTTAAGAAAAGTCGAATATCATGACTCGGGCCATATTAATGCGCTATGCGGCGCCGATGGATTGGTCTGCATGGATGTCGGCGTGGCTGAAATTCCAAAGGGAACCATCGTTCAGGTCAGACTGATTTGACGAACGAGCAATTTTTGCCGTGTGAAAGATGAGCATTGACTGCCTTAGAGTATCGGTGACTGACAGATGCAACCTGCGATGCATCTACTGCCATCCCCTGCCCGATTGCGGCCTAATCGAACGCGAGGAGATTCTCGGATTCGGAGAAATCTGCTGTATCGCGCGGCTCTTCGCCGAGTGCGGCATTAAAAAGCTGCGGCTTACCGGTGGTGAGCCTTTGCTCAGGCGTGACATTGTCCTGCTCGTGCGCGAATTGGCCGCCATCGCCGGCATTGAAGAGCTGTCGGTTACAACCAATGGCGTCTTTCTTGAACAACTGGCGGCAGAGCTAAAGGCCGCCGGGCTCCGGCGAGTCAATATAAGCGTCGATTCGATAGAGGGGGGAACTTACGAGCGGATAACCGGATTCGACCTGTTAGCCGGAGTCATCGAGGGAATTCACAGGGCGATAGCAGTCGGCCTTAAGCCCGTTAAGATCAACAGCGTTATCATAAAAGGCCTGAACGACAGCGAAGAGCAAATCGCCGCCCTTGCGGGTATGAGCGTCGATTTACCTATCAGCGTCAGATTCATCGAGTACTGCCCTACCAACAAGAGCACAAGACCGGCGACGGATTATGTGCCGAACGCAGCGGTGCGTACTGTCATCGAGCGGAAATACGGAGCGCTTTCGGATATAGCTATAAGCTGCGGCAACGGTCCAGCCGAATATTTCAAGGCGCCTGGCTCAGCCGGGACCATAGGTTTTATCAGCGGCCGGTCTAAAACATTTTGCCGCTCGTGCAGCCGGCTTCGCTTGACCAGCGACGGAAAAGTCATGCCGTGCCTGTATTCGGCCCGCGCCCACGATATTAAAAGATTCATCAGGAACGGCCAAAGCGACCGGCAGATTCGAGATTTTCTGAGCAAAATTATAACCGAAAAAGTCAACTACACGAAATCGAACTCGCTTAAAGAAGAGTTTTCCATGTGCAAAATTGGAGGTTGAGAACGGTGGCTAAATCTCGTTCAGCGTTCAGTGTTCAGCGTTCTGAGCAGCACGCGGCACACAGCACGCGGCACGCAGCACGAAATGGCGGCATGGTGGATGTAAGCGCCAAAAATATTACCCTGAGGACCGCGAAGGCAAGTAGCTCCATTGTTCTCGGCGATGAGGCTTTCCAGACTCTCACAGAGGGCACATGTATCAAAGGCGACGTGCTCGCGACCGGAAAAGTCGCTGCTATAATGGCGGTGAAATCCACGCCGGCTATTATTCCCATGTGTCACCCTATTCCGATCGAAGCCGTCGACGTCGAATTTAAGCTGAACGAGCCGGAAAAATCGGTAACGACGATTGTGACAGTCAAGTCCTCCGGCAAAACGGGCGTTGAAATGGAAGCTCTTGTAGGAGCAAGTGCGGCGAGTCTTACCATCTACGATATGCTCAAGTACAAGGGCAGGGATATGGTCGTCACAGAAACAAAGTTGCTTGAAAAAACAGGTGGAAAAAGTGGCAGCTACAAAAGGCCGGATTAGGGCAATATCCGTATCAAAGCAAAAGGGCATGCAGAAAGTCAATGTGCCCGGGGCCGAGCTGCGGACCGACCATGGAATTGTCGGAGACGCTCATGCAGGCAACTGGGACAGGCAGATCAGTCTGCTCGACATCGAGTGCATTAACATAATGACCGCAAAAGGAGCAAGTGTCTCACCGGGCGGCTTCGCGGAGAATATCACGACCGAAGGAATCGACCTGGCGGCATTGAAAGTCGGCGACAAATTGAGACTCGGTGAAGAGGTTGAAATTAAAATCACCCAGTTCGGCAAACAGTGCCACGGGCGGTGTAAAATCTACGAGCAGATTGGCGATTGTATCATGCCGCGAGAAGGTGTTTTTGCAAGAGTGAGCCGGGGAGGCTCGATAAGCGTTGGCGATGTTATTGAGGTAATAACTGATGGCGATCAGAGTTGCGATATTAACAATTAGCGACGGTTGCGCACTTGCGCAACGGACAGATTTAAGCGGACAGATCATCAAAGACATGCTGCCCGAAGACAACTTTGAAGTGTGTGAGAAAACAATAGTGCCGGACGACTACGAGACGATAACCAAGACATTAAGACGATTTTCAGATGAACAAAAGGCTCAAGTCGTGCTCACCACCGGAGGGACGGGGCTGGGACCGCGTGATGTCACTCCGGAAGCCACGACAGCCGTGTGTGACAGAAGAGTTCCGGGATTCAGTGAAATTCTCCGGTCCGAAAGTTACAAAAAAACTCCCAATGCCGTGCTGTCGCGTGGTGTTTCGGCTATGCGGGACAATACGCTGATTATCAACCTTCCGGGCAGCCCGAAGGCCGTTCGCGAATGCATGGAAATCATTCTGGATATCCTGCCCCACGCCGTGGATATGATGCGGGGCGGCGGACATTAAGCGAAGGAGTCACGAAATGGTGTTATTGAAGCTTTTTCTGGCGTTTTTGAAAATCGGAATGTTCGCGTTCGGCGGCGCGTATTCGTTCGTGCCTCTGATCGAGCGCGAAGTCGTGGACAATAACCAATGGCTCGCCAAGTCGGAATTCCTGGAGATTCTCGGGATCGTGAAGGTCTTCCCCGGCGCGATCTCGATTAAGTTCGCCACTTATACCGGCTACAAGATCGCCGGCGTTCCCGGTGCGGTCGTGGCCAACTTCGGCAATATACTGGCACCTGTTTTGTTCATCATGGTAGTCTCGCTGCTCTATTCGAAATACAAGGACATACCGTTCGTCAAAGGCAGCCTCGGCATGATCCAGTACGCGGTCTTCGCGATGATCATTGCCGTGGGCCTGCAGTTGGTAGATAAAGCGGGTGTTTTCCAATTGAAAAATGCGCTCGTCGTATTGATTGCTTTTGCATTTTTTGTTCTGACCAAAATACATCCCGCTTTTATCATCATGGGCGCAGCTTTATACGGCGGGACGATAGAGTGGCTGACCTCAACCTGACACATACGAGAAAATCAGTGAAAGAAACTGTTATCAATCTATCAATTTGCATATAATGCAATACTAAAAGTCCGGCGGTGTGCCGCTTTGATTTGACCTGTAAAAACCAGATTACTGGAGGATATTTATGGATGCCACAATTACTTTGATCGTGAACGGCACAGAAAAAACCGTCGTGACCGATCCGCAGCGATCACTGCTTGACGTCCTGAGAGAGGATCTGCATCTGACCGGCCCCAAGTACGGCTGCGGCGAAGGCCGGTGCGGCGCCTGCACGGTCTTGATGGACGGGAAGCGCACCTTCTCCTGCTCGACACCCGTCTCTATGGCGAACAAGAAAATGATCACGACCATAGAAGGGCTTGCCGAAGGCAATTCTCTCCATCGGCTTCAGCAGGCGTTCCTCGACGAGGGCGCCATTCAGTGCGGCTACTGTACGCCCGGCATGATTTTAGCGGCCGCGGCGCTGCTTAACGAAAATCCGCATCCCACCGATGAAGAAATCATCGAGTGGATGAACGGAAATATATGCCGGTGCAACGGATACACAAAAATCCTGAAGGCCGTTAGCCGCGCTGCGGCACAAACCGCGGAGGTGAAAATACCATGATTAAAGATACGAATACCAAAGAAATACTTCAGCCCGAGCGTTTTGATTCTATCGAGGAATCGAGCGGCCAGGTCAAGATAAGCCGGCGCGCCTTTGTACAACTGCTTGGTACCGGGCTTCTGATTACCGTAACCGAAGGTGTCTCTTTCGCTCAGAGACGCAGCAGAGGCGGACGGGGCATTGCCGTAGCGGCAAGAGTACATATCAACTCCGACGGCACAATAACCGTTATGACCGGTAAGGTCGAAGAAGGCCAGGGCTCCCGCGCAGAACTGACACAGGCGGCGGCGGAAGAGCTTCGGGTCGATGTCGATAAGATTCGCCTTCTGATGTCCGATTCTGATCTCACCCCCGATGACGGCCGAACGGCAGGCAGCCGGACTACACCAAGCACCGTCCCGGCCGTTCGCCAGGGCGCTGCAACCGCCCGCGAGCTGCTGAGAAACCTTGCAGCCGAGCAATGGAAGGTGGATGCCGGCGCCCTGAACGTAAAGGATGGTATAATCACGAACCGTAAAACTAAAAAGACTATAAGCTATGCAGACCTGGCCAAATCACAGAAAGTTGCCGAAGCTTTCAAACAAACCGTGTCTTCCGACATTGACTTAACGCCGGTCGAGCAATGGCAGGCAATGGGCACGTCCGTTCCCAGGCCGAACAGCCGGGACATCGTAACCGGGGCGCACCATTATCCTTCAGATATAGTACGGCCTAATATGCTCTACGGCAAAATCCTGCGCCCCCCTTCTTACGGAGCGACGCTTGAATCAATCGATCTTTCCAAAGCCAAAGCGATGAAAGACGTTGTCGTTGTTCATGATGGACAGTTTGTCGGATTTGCAGCGCCATCTTCGTTTCGTGCAGCCCAGGCCCTGGAGGCCGTTGCCGGTACCGCTTCATGGAAAACTGCGCCGCATCCGTCGAGCAGGGAGATATTCTCTTATCTAAAGGAACATGCCCGCACGGGCGACCGGTCACGTCCCAGAACGAAAGGCTCGACTGACGAAGCCCTTAAAAAAGCCGACAAGGTCCTGAGTGAAACGTACAATGTGGCCTACATTCAACATACTCCGATGGAACCAAGAGCGGCGGTTGCGGAATGGAACGACGGCAAGCTGACCGTCTGGGCGGGCGTCGACGGGCCCCATCAGGTGAAAGGTGATTTGGTTCGAGCTTTAGGCGTTTCATCCGAGCAAGTTCGTGTAATCGTGCCCGATATGGGCAGTGGATTTGGCGGCAAACATTCAGGCGAAGCGGCCGAAGAAGCGGCCCGGTTAGCCAAAGCCGCCGGTCGCCCGGTATCAGTGCGATGGACGAGAGCCGAAGAGTTCACCTGGGCCTATTTCCGGCCGGCAGCCGTCATCGAATGCAAAGGCGGCCTGGACGACAAAGGCTCACTTACCGCCTGGGACTTTACCAGCATCAATCCGGGCGGCTCGGCGATTGATACACCATACAATATCGCCAACACGAAAATCCTGTCTGCCGGTTCCGATTCTCCCCTTCGCCAGGGCGCATACCGGTGCCTGGCCGCCACGGCCAACAATTTTGCCAGAGAATGCTTTATGGACGAGCTTGCCGCCGTGGCGGGAGCCGATCCGCTTGCCTTTCGACTTGCCCATCTCGAGAACCAGCGCATAAGGACCGTACTCGAAGCCGCCGCCAGGCACTTCGACTGGCCCAATCGCAGAAAGAAGGTCACTCCTGAGACAGGCGTCGGGCTGGCCTGCGGGACGGAAAAGAATTCCGTCGTGGCCGCGTGCGTGGAAGTCGGGATCGACCGCAAGCGAGGCGAAATCAAGGTGCATCACGTCTGTGAAGCTTTCGAGTGCGGCCCGATCCAGAATCCCGCCAACCTGACTTCTCAGGTGCAGGGCTGCATCGTCATGGGTATAGGCGGTGCCCTGCGAGAAGAGATGGAATTCGAGAACGGCAAGATCCTGAATGCCAGCTTCGCCCGATACCTGGTGCCGCGATTCAAGGATGTCCCGAAGATCGACGTTCACCTGATAAATAAGACGGACATCCCGTCGGCAGGCGGTGGTGAGACGCCCATTATTGCAATCGCGCCGGCCATCGGTAACGCCGTCTTTGCCGCGACCGGTATCCGTCTGCGTTCGATGCCTATGCAGAGGGCCTTGCGAGAGCAGCTCTGACGTTATTTTCCGCCGAATCCGGGAGAATCAGATGAACAGCAATCACCGCCCGACAGACATTTGTCAGAACGTCGTGGAGTTCATCGACAGCGGCCGGATTTTCGCCGTGGCCCTGGTCCTGAAGGCCGAAGGTTCCACGCCGCGAAAGGCCGGCGTCAGAGCCATTATCGAGCAGACCGGCAAAATCCGCGGCACTCTCGGCGGAGGCCTTGTAGAGGCGGAGGCTCAACGGCGAGCGGTCGAAGCCTGCCGGTCGAAACAACCGGTTGTCTTTGACATGGACCTGTACGGCGCCGACAGGGCCGCCGATGTTCCAATATGCGGAGGCTCGATGCGGATTCTTGTCGATCCAACGGCGGCAAAAGACAGGGCATCCTATGCCGGGATGGCCGAAGCTGTCCGGAACCGGCAGCGAGGCGTGATGCTCACAACCGTCCACACTGCAAAGCAGACAGAAGTCCGCGCCCAGTGGTTCGTGCAGGAAGCCATCCCATCGGATGCCGCTTTTCCTGGCTCAGACAAGATTCGCTCCTGCCTGGCCCGCGAGACACCGGAACTTTTCATGGTAAGTATTCGAAATCCCGAGGTCCTGACGGAGGTCCTGGTCGAGCCGGTGGTTCCCAAACCGCTTCTGCTGATCGCCGGCGGCGGGCATATCGGCCAGGCGCTGGCGCTTCAGGCAAGTCTTATCGGCTTCGATGTCACCGTCATAGACGACAGGGCCGAGTTTACCGACCCGGCCCTGTACCCGGAAGGGACGGCGACTCGCTGCGGCGATATTCCGGAACAAATCGCTGCCGGGCCTATCGCAGGCGATACCTATATTGTCATTGTCACCCGGGGGCACAAGCTCGACGCCGAGGCCCTTGAGGCGTGCATTCATGCGCCCGTCGCCTATGTCGGCATGATCGGCAGCAGGCGAAAAGTCGCCCTGATGCGACAGAGTTTCATCGAATCGGGCATCGCGACAGCAGAGCAATTCGACCGGGTCTTTACGCCGATCGGGCTGGACATAGGCGCCGTGACTGTGCCCGAAATCGCGGCGAGCATTACCGCCGAGTTAATCGCCGTCCGGCGACAAGGTATTGCTCACACAACATCGAAGAAAAAGGAGCAGCCATGATTTGCGCCATAGTTCTCGCCGCAGGCCTGTCGAGCCGAATGGGCGTTCAGAAACTGCTGCTGCCCTTCGGCGGAAAAACGGTCATCAACCATATCGTCGGTCAGCTTCTCGCGAGCACCGTTGGCGAAGTTCACATCGTCGTGGGCCACCAGGCCGAACGTATAAGTGCCGAATTATCCGGCCGGGCGGTTTCCATCGTGAAAAATCCGAATTACAAATCCGGGATGCTTTCTTCGGTACGCTGTGGACTTCACAACCTGCCGGAAAAGTGCCGGGCCGTTATGGTTGTGCTTGGCGACCAGCCTTCCATTACTACCGAATTAATCGACCAGATGCTTCAATCCTTCGCGGCGATTGAAAAGACTATTCTCGTGCCGCTCTATAAGGGCAAGCGAGGCCACCCCATCCTGTTCTCCTTGCTCTATCGTGACGAGATTCTGACGCAGTACGGTGACGTGGGCCTGCGGGGGCTTTTGCACGGCCATTCCAACGATATCTATGAACTGGCCGTCTCGACAGCTTCAGTGCTGTGCGATATGGATTGCCCCGAAGACTATCGGCGGGAACTTGGTTTGAACAACAAAAACATGGGATAACTGCACGCAAAAACCGATCAATGTCATTACCCGTATTCAAGCGTCAATCAGCGTCACGATTATTCGTCAATACGGCGGTAACGTCGGTGTTTTGCTTCGGCAGCGTAAATACGAATGTGCTTCCTTTGCCGACTTCGGATTTCACACAGACACTGCCCCCGTTGAGTTCAACGATCTTTTTCACAATCGAAAGCCCAATGCCGGTATTCTCGACTCCATCGCACGGCGAAAGGGTCTGGAACAACTTGAAAATCCTTTCATAGTGCCTTTTCTCGATTCCGGACCCGTTGTCGGTAACACTGAATTTCCAGAACGCATCCTGCTCGACACATCCGATTTTTATTTGTCCCCTGGGCTTGTCCATATATTTTACGGCGTTGCTCAGCAGGTTTTGAAAAACCTGTATGATATGGGTCTTTTCGCACATGAGAACAGGCAGCTCATTCTCGAACGTGATTTCAATATTTTCAGGCGGGGCAATTCCGGCAATTACTTCCGACAGAACTGCATTCAAATCAATCCTTCGCTTCTCCGCGGCATTGTGTCCGACCCTGGAATATCGCAGGATGTCATCGATCAGCGCGCTCATTTGTACTGCTCTTGTAACGAGCATTCTGACTTTTTCTTTGCCCTGCTCATCAAACTTATCGGCATAGTCTTTCGATAACCAATCGGCTAAAGTTCCAATTGCCCGCAGCGGTGTTTTCAAGTCATGAGCTGTTATGTGTGCGAACTCCTGAAGCTCTTCATTGGCCTGACTCAGCTCCCGTACCGCCGACTCCAGGTCTTTATTCAGCTTTCCAAGTTCTTCCTCCGCTTTTCTCAGGGCCACCAACTCTTTTTTTACCGTGATATCATAGACTATCCCCTGACTTCCGTTGATACCGCCATAGGCGTCCTTGGTAAGGCTGGGAAAGACAGTGACGTATTTTTTTTCGCCTTTCGAAGTCTTGAGGGTCAATTCCCTGCTTTCTATGCTTCGCTTTTCAAGTTCTCTCAAAAACTGATTTCCTTCTCCCGGATCGAACCAAAACCGTTCCGGCAGAAAAGGTTGACCAAGAAGTTCGGCCGACTCGGAAATCTCCAGCAGTTTCATAAATGCCGGATTAATATAAGTTATCATCCCATCCAAATCGGTTTTATAAATATTGCTCTGGGACTCTTCTAATAATCTCAAGCTCTTTTCCTCTTCGGCCTGCAGCTTGTTCCTTACCGCCATGAAAATGTCTGTTTGAGTTACGACTCCGCACAAACGTTTATCCTTCATAATAACCAGTCTGCGGATATTCATCTCCTCCATTACCTTGCTGGCACTGAAGACAGAGAAAGCAGGAGGTACACTCGTCACCGGAAAAGACATAACTTCTTCCATTCTGGTATTATCGGGGTCCCTCTGCAGCGCAACTACCCGCCCGAGCAGGTCTTTTTCCGTAAGAACACCAGCAACATCATTCCCATCCATGACTATGATACATGACATTTTTCGAGAGGTCATAATTTCCGCCGCTTCTGCCACGGTCGCTTTCCTTTGAATACCGGCAATGTTTCGACTCATTATCTCCGAAACATCTCTCCACAGACCATAGGATGTCAGAGCTCGAACCAGGTCCGTCTGGGTAACAATTCCAACTAATTTCCCCTCATCAATAATTGGCAGCCGTTTGATATGCTTGACGCCCATAATTTTACTGGCTTCAAGAACAGAGA
>Ga0307378_10003925_pt1 | contig 21556 bp, 21 predicted proteins | sample UN1MG_FD_202238 | JGI IMG/M metagenome (GOLD analysis project Ga0307378, IMG submission 202238) | Soil microbial communities from Risofladan, Vaasa, Finland - UN-1 | ecosystem: Environmental > Terrestrial > Soil > Coastal area > Acid sulfate soil | place: Finland: Risofladan, Vaasa | collected...
ACCTTACAACGCAATGCCTACGGCTACCGGGACGATGAATATCTCAAACTCAGAATCTTCAATCTGCACAGTTCAACCTACGCATTAACCGGATGAACCCTCTTTTGCAAAACAAACCCAAAGTCAAATACGCCAAAATCAACATAAACACTTTTGTAACAATGAGATACGAAAAATTGGACAATTGGTTATTCAGACAAACAAAGCCAAACAAACCCAATTTAAGCCAAAACAAACCCAATTCAAAGCCAATTTGTCGAAAGGGCAAAATTGATGCAAACTCAGTATATACAAAGGATTATGAAGAAAAATGCGAATATGGGCCAAAAAAAACAAAGCCAAAACAAACCCAATCGAACCCAATCTGGATTCTACCGAATTGGCGGCACAGGCCGAGAGTTGCCATTTTTCGATGGATTTGGTAATCTAATAAAATCAGCGGCAATTAATTTAATCAACTCCCGCAAAAAGGAGATATATGTAATGAATTTACAATCGATGGTTCTTGTTGTTTTGTCTGGTTTTCTTGTTTTTACATATCAGCCACCCCGGCCGCCGGTTTTAGACCCTGATACTGTTCCTTTTCATTACGATCCCAATTTATGCAAAAGCGAACCGTTGGGCTATGCCGTAATACCGGCCGGCACAACTTATAAAAATCACTTCAAAGCAACAGAACCGGAAGGCAGCCCGGTAACTATTTCCATAACCACCGGCCAGAATATAATCATTGAACCCAAACCATATGAAAATCGTTTTGACCCAAATGATTCACTCGGAAAATGTAAGATATATCGTTATCGCTGGCGCTGGACAACAACAGCGAATGATATCGGGCTGCATTACGTAAATGTTCGCGTAACAGACGACGGCGGTGCTTACGATGAAAGGACGTTTCTTGTATTAGTAAAGGAAAATCAGCCGCCGGCGGGAATTATGGGATGCCAAAGGAGATAAAAAATACCAGTCGCGATATCAGAAGAAGTATTTCAGTCTTGAACGTCAGGTTTTAACATGCCGATTGATCAAATCCTCAAACACTCAAAACCGCCGGCGAGGGGAAAGCTACAGAAAAACGCGTACTGAGATTTGAATATCTTGATTTATTCTTCTCTTCCGGAAGATTCACGAAGGGCCTTAAGAAAATCCGGAGGAATTTGATACTCCATACTCTGGGCTTTATGCACATCCTCCCAGGCCTTGTCATATTGACGCTTGTGGTAATAGGCAGCCGCACGATTGTAGTGGGCGTCAGTCCAGGCTAATATTGCCAAAAGGATTACCGTTATGGTTAGCATCCACTTTTTCATTGAATCATGCTGCTCCTTAATAGCTACGAAAGCCGCACCAAATAAACTGCATCAACTTTATAATATTAATCTTCCCTGTTTTATTCAACACTCAATTGGTAATTTGGTAATCAAATAATACAAATTCAGTTGATTTTGGACGACCGGCACTTTATTATATAATCGTAATATCTGGACAAGAAGACAACGTGCGGAATCCAGGAAAGATGGAGAAACTATTTCCTATATTAGAGAAATATGAGATAATGCGGATTAACCTCTTCAAATTCTCATTAATAAAACATCTTTTGCCTGTGAGCATAGAACGCCCGTTCATCCGGAATACAGATATAATTCATACACCTGCATATCGACACAAGAGACCTGGAACCGGAGGAGGCTGATATGGAAGCAAAATTAAGAAAAACTTCAATCGAGGTTGTAGGTAATGTTCCCTGGGGCACACACTTCTGTCAGTTCTACCGGACGAAAGAGGATTTGATCGACATTTTGGTTCCTTATTTCAAGGCGGGATTGGAAGATAATGAGTTCTGCATGTTGATTACTGCAGAGCCGCTCAACGCTGAGGATGCACACAAAGCATTACAGAAGACAGTAAAAAACCTGGATGACTACATTAAAAAGGGCCAGATAGAAATACTCGACTATAATCAATTGTACACAACGCAGGGAAATTTTGATCCTGACGAGGTCCTGCAGATCTGGATTGAGAAAGAGCAGAATGCTCTTAAAAAAGGATTTGATGGATTTCGCTTTACCGGAAACACTTGTTGGCTTAAGAAAAGAGACTGGGAAAACTTCGTTTATTATGAAGAAGCTGCAAACAGCGTTATAGCCAGGTATCGAATGCTGGCTGTTTGTACCTATCCTCTTGATAACTGCACCCCTTCAGAAATCATTGATGTGGTGAGTAACCATCAATTTGCACTTATCAAGCCGGAAAATGAGTGGAAAATTATCCAAAGCACTGAGCACAAGAAGGCGGATGAGGCGCTAAAACTTCATGAAATGAGACTGCAGGCCTTGCTGGACCTCAACAAAATGACGGAAGCCTCTGAGCAAATGATTCTGGACTTTGTGCGTGAAGAAGTGATTAAGGTTACTCAAAGCCAGTTCGCGTTTATAGGCTTTTTGAACGACGATGAGTCGTCGATGAGCACGGAAAACTGGTCAAAGAATACGATGGCGCAATGTTCTGTTTCCGACAAGCCAATGAGATTTACCATAGCAGAGGGGGGCCTCTGGGGTGAGGCCGTCCGGCAAAGAAAGCCTGTCATTGTAAATGATTACAATGCTCCTCATCCTATGAAAAGAGGCTTTCCCAAGGGCCACGTGCCAATTAAGAGGTTTTTAGGTATCCCTGTCTTCGACGGAGAGCATATCGCGGCAGTGGCCGCCGTTGCGAATAAGGTTAACGATTATGACGAATCGGATATTCGCGCGATTAAATCCATGATGAATGATACATGGAGGCTCATCAGACGCAAACGTGCGGAAGAGGCACTTCAGAAATCCGAAGCCAACTACAGGACAATCTTCAATAGCGCTAATGATGCTATATTTGTTCATGATATCGAAAGTGCAAAGATACTCAGCGCCAACCAAAAAGCATGCCAAATGTATGGTTATACTCAGGAAGAATTCGAAAAACTCTCTGTGGAGGATATCAGCACAGGTGTACCACCGTACACACAGGAAGACGGGCTGCGATGGATTAAGAAAGCAGCTAACGAGGGACCGCAGCTTGTTGAATGGATATGTAAAGATAAAACCGGCAGAAACTTCTGGGTTGAGGTCAATCTAAGGCTTGCCGTTATTGAGGGACGAAAGCGCATGTTAGCGATAGTTCGCGACATCACCGAGCGCAAAGACATAGAGGCACAGCAGAAATTAGCCGGACAAATCATGGAGTACCTGAATCGGGAAAAGGTAGGAGGGGATTTGATTCGTGATATTCTCAAACTTGTAAAAAAAGCCACCGGCTTTGACGCTGTGGGGATTCGCCAACACGAGGGCAATGATTTTCCATATCTTGAAGTAAACGGTTTTCCTGAAGATTTTGTGAAAGCCGAGGACCACTTATGTAGCCACAACGAAGCCGGTGAGCTAATCTTCGATTCTAAAGGGCGTCCGGTCCTGGAGTGTATGTGCGGCATTGTTTTGTCAGGCCGTACTGATCCGACTTTGCCATTCTTCACAGAAGGCGGGAGTTTCTGGACCAACAGCACTACAGAATTACTAACCTGTAAACCACAGGAAGCTTTTCAATTTCCCACAAGAAACCGATGTAATGAGGCAGGCTATGAATCAGTAGCCCTGATTCCGCTGCGTTCGGGTGAGGAGATTATAGGATTGTTACAGCTTAATGATGCTAAGCAGGGAGGTTTTACGTCCGAGATGGTTCGCTTTTTCGAGGAAGTCGGTGCCAGCATCGGCATTGGCCTGGCAAGAATCCGGACCGAGCAAGAGGTAGAAAACCTGGCAAGATTTCCCTCTGAGAATCCGTACCCTGTTCTGCGCATCGCAAAGGACGGCATGGTCCTTTATGCCAATGCCGCCGGTTCCGAACTGTTGGGAAACTGGGGCTGCAGCGTCGGCATGCAGGCGCCTGAACATTGGCAGGAAAATATTTTGCGGACACTTAAATCAGGCCAGACTGAAAGCCTTGAAGCCACCTGCAGGGACAGAATCTTTTCTTTTAACATAGCACCGGTTATGGATTCCGGATATGCCAATGTGTATGGTACTGATATTACAGACAGAAAACATGCCGAAGAAAACCTCGGGAACTATCGACAACAATTGGAAGAGCTGGTCCAGACCCGCACGGTGGAATTGACAGAAACAAACAAGAAGCTGCTGCTGGAAATCGAAGGTCGCAAATACTTAGAAAAAGAGATTTTGAATATCAGTGAGCGCGAGCAGAAGCGAATAGGACAGGAGCTTCACGACAGTATCGGTCAACAATTTACGGGTATTGCGTTTTTGACGAAGGTATTAGAGCAAAAACTCACTGAAAAATTACCTGATGAGGCAACCGATGCCGCAGAGATAAAGAAACTCGTTAACCAGGCAATGGACCAGATGCGAAGCCTTGCCAGGGGGCTTCATCCTGTAGATCTGGATGCAGGCAGTTTAACTTCAGCTCTGCAGGAGCTTGCAGCAACTACAGGGAATCTGTTTGGTATCAACTGCTCTTTCAAACACGATAAGCCCATTAAGATAGACGATGCCGAAGTGGCAACGCACCTTTATCGTATTACTCAAGAGGCCATTACTAATGCAATCAAACACGGCAAGACAAAGAATATTCATATAGAATTAAGCCAAAAGAAAGATAAGTCAGTCCTTAAAGTCGAGAACGACGGGCTGGATTTTCCGGAAGAATTCGAGGCAAGGGGTACAGGTATGGGATTGCAAATTATGGATCACCGTGCCGATATAATCGGCGCTTCACTTGGTATTCATAAGGCCGCCGAAGGCGGGACAATTTTAACCTGTTCTTTTTCAAATAAGCCACACTAACCTCAAAGCAGGAACCAATTATGGCTCAAAAAAAACGTCAGGACAAAGCGGACGAGAACAAAACTAATATCCTTATAGTTGATGACCACCCTATCGTCAGGCAGGGACTTGCCGAGCTTGTCAATCACGAAACCGACCTTGTGGTTTGTGGACAAGCTGAAGATGCCCATCAGGCAATGAAAGCCGTTAAGGAGCTAAAACCAGATATGGCTATTGTCGATATTTCCCTTAAAGAGACAAGCGGTATGGAGCTAATAAAGGATCTTAATTCACAGTATCCCAACCTGCCGGTCCTTGCCCTTTCCATGCATGACGAGTCTTTATATGCAGAGCGTGTCCTTCGAGCGGGTGCCAGGGGTTATATTATGAAGGCCGAAGCTACAGAAAAAGTGATTATGGCAATTCATAAAATCCTGAGCGGCGAGATATACATTAGTGATAAAATGGCTGCAAAAATGATACGTAAATTAGTCGGAAGCAGCACCGAAATAAATGCATCTCCGTTGAACAGCTTGAGCGACCGTGAGCTGGAAGTATTTCAATTGATCGGCAAAGGCTTCGGAACCCGCCAGATATCCGAGCGATTGTACCTGAGTATAAAGACAATCGAGACTTACCGGGCACACATCAAGGAAAAGTTGCATCTTGCAGATGCCGCCGAGCTGCTGCAGTACGCTATTCAATGGGTAAACAGCCGCAACAACGTGTAATTGCTTTTGGATTTTAAAAATCTACTTCGGTTTGTTTTTCTCAATTTCTGCCTAAAATGCGGACTTTTCCGGACTTTTTTAATCTCCTCCCTGCTATAGGGGATTCCCCCGATACACGTCAGGGTAAGTAGCCTGATAGCAAAAACAGGCCCTGCTCCGATTTACAATAATGAACCGGCTGCTATCATCGAGGTATGCAGCTAATTGTTATCGATAGAAATTGCAGTGTAAGGGGCGGCTCCTAAGAGCCTACCCTCTGTCTCTATGGCAAAAAGGAAACAACAATGGCTAAGCAAAAAGCAATCAATCTGGTAAATGGTATTGATATCGATGTCCTGCAAAATACGGTAAATGCGATACAGGAAGAACCTGAACTCGGTAAATGCAGATTTCATGTGACCAACAAGTGGCTCGGCGCAAACCACAACTGCACGACGGTCTCCAGTTTCTACGGGGCCAGGCAGGAAGTAGCTCACAAAGAGCCATTTGAGCTACATGCGGATGAACAGGCGATTCTGGCAGGTCAAGATCAGGGTGCCAACCCGGTCGAGCACCTGCTGCATGCCCTGGCTTCGTGTGTAACGACGAGCCTGGTGGCTCATTCTGCTGTGCGAGGCATTCACCTCGAAGAGGTGGAAGCCGAGAGCGAAGGAGACATCGACATGCAGGGTTACCTGGGATTATCCAAAGATGTGCCGAAGGGTTATACGGATATTCACATCAAATACAAAGTGAAATCCGACGAGGAAAATACCGAGAGGCTAAAGAGACTGGCCGAGTATTCGCCTGTCTATAACACCCTCATCCATGGCACAAATGTGGACATCGAAATCGAGCGTAAATAGTAAGAAAACAGCGAATGTAACTCTTAATGTTACATTCCGCATCGCTTTTGAAATAGACCATGGCCGATGCTTGTTCTTCTATAAAGACATTGTATAAGAAGTTCACACAGGTTAAATCGTCGGCCTGGCAGCTTCAAAGGACGGTAGATATTAGTTTGTAGAAACTAATACAAATAATAAGGAACATTATGAGCATATAACAGGCACTCGTCATGCTCCTCCAGGCCGGGCTTGAAAGTTACAAAAGATATTGGGCCGACAAGCCCGGCAGAAATTAACCCGGCGATAGAAAGCTGAAATCGATAAAGAATAATCAGAAAATAAAGTATTAAGGCTTACAATAGTTTTAGCAGGTATGAAAACCTGCTAATAATTGAAAGGAGTTAAAATGTTGGTTTTACCGGTTAAAGGACGAAAGCACAGGTCGATTGCGGCCGGAGAGCGTGTACGAACCACAACGCCGAATGTGCATAGTGATAAGGTAAGACAGGGAACAACTGCTCGAGTATCAGAAAAGATTGATTCGCTGCCACAAGCCCGGAAGGAAAAAGTCCTTACTGTTCGTCAGAAGCTTGATGCGGGCAAATACGGTATAAATGAACGATTAAATGTAGCTACTGACAGACTCATTGAGAATCTTATCACAAAGAGGATGGAGGAAAATGAAGTCAAAGGCACAACACCGCGCCGGCAAAAATAAAACCAGGATTTTGGTTGTTGATGACCATGCTATCGTGCGCCAGGGTTTGATAAAGTTAATCGAAACGGAATTTGACCTTATAGTCTGTTTTGAAGCCGAGAATGCCAATCAAGCCCTAAAAGCTATGGACAGGCAGGAGTTTGACCTGGCCATTGTTGATATTTCGCTGGAAGGCATAAACGGGCTTGAACTTACTGAAATAATGAAATTACGCAGTCCAAAAATGATTGTCCTGATACTTTCCATGTACTATGGACTGTTCTACACCCAACGTGCTCTCAGAGCCGGGGCTTCAGGATATGTTGCCAAATACGAAGCGGCCGAAAAAATAATAACGGCAATCCGGCTTGTGCTAAGCGGTAAAATTTATGTCAGCGACAGTAAAATGGTAAAAAATATGTCAGAGGCGACTTCCATTATCGATGACAGTAGAAACGCCAACAAAGCAACGTGAAAAGCTTAAAGGAGTAAACTTATGATAAGGGGACCTATTAAAAAAACGGTGTTCATTTACACCCGACCGCCGGAAAAATGTGGAATTGCCACTATCACGGCGGACCCAGTAGTAAACCGGAAACTGGCTTCGGAGGAAGGCTTTGACCGGACAGCCTTTATGCTGATTTCAGCTATTTTATAGAGTATGATCTTTTACGATAAGTGAATTTGATAATTTGAATAGAAGCAAACTGCACGTTTTGGCAGTAATCCCTTGCTGGATTATTCGATAGCCGATAAGGAGATATATTATGGCAAAGACCACGAAAAAAAAGAAGAAAAGCAAAGCCACAAAAGCAAAGAAACCTGTTATTTATACCTGCTCAAGCTGCGGGAAAGTTACACAAAACCGCTCTCATCTTTGTTCTCCCACTAAAGCCGAACAGGTATATATTTGTAAACATTGCGGCGCCTCTACCAACGATCCCCGGCACGTATGCGCACCGATGGTTGCAGAGATGAAATATGCCTGCAGGAGTTGTGGAAGAGTTACGCCTTTTGAAAGCGCAGTTTGTCAGCCGAAGGAAATTCGTTAGTTTAATTTGTGCCAAACAGTTTGATACCGAAAGATATTTACAGCATAAATCCATTTTTGACTGATGAAGGCTGGCACTTATTGGGGTATTTATAATGAAAGCAGTAGTTATTCAGGAGCACGGCGGACCGGAAAAGCTCAGGGTTGAAGAAGTCCCTGAGTCCGAATATTCCGAAGATGAAATTCTTTTGAAAGTCCATTCCGCCGGCCTTAATCATCTGGATATCTGGGTAAGAAAAGGCAGGGCCAACCTTAACCTGCCGAAACCGCATATTCAAGGCTCAGACGCCTCAGGTATTGTGGTTGCCGCCGGTGCAAATGTAACAAATGTAACTATTGGCGATGAGGTGATTGTCAATCCGGGCCTGAGCTGCGGCTGCTGTGAATATTGTAATCGAGGTGAGCATAGCGAATGTATTTCATTTGGGATTGTGGGTATGACTCGGCCGGGAACGTTTGCAGAACTTCTGGCCGTACCCTCACGTAACGTATTGCCGAAACCTTCCCATATGAGTTTTAACGAGGCCGGAGCATTCGTATTGTCGCACCTTACGGCCTGGCGAATGCTTATGACACGAGCACAGCTTAAACCGGGCCAGACTGTTTTAATACACGGTATCGGTGGTGGCGTTGCTCTTTCGGCTCTGCAGTTGGCCAAACTCGCAGGCGCCGAAGTAATCGTTACCTCATCATCAGATGAAAAACTGGAACGTGCAAGTCAGATCGGCGCGGACCACACAATTAATTACCAGATTGTTGACGACGTAGCGCAACATGTAAAAGATATGACATCCGGCAGAGGCGTTGATATAGTTATCGATACGGTCGGTGCCGCCACCTGGCCGATAGACTTTTCAGCGGTACGACGGGGCGGCAAGATAGTCTTGTGCGGTGTAACTTCCGATGCACAAGCGGTTACGAATCTACGAACGCTATACTGGAACCAGTTGACGATTCTTGGTTCAACGATGGGCTCGGCAGAGGATTTGCATCAGATGCTCAAGGCAGTTACAAAAGCAAAACTAAAGCCGGTAATAGACTCAGCGGCAAAGCTGGAAAACATCAAAGACGCCACAGTCAGGATGGAAACGGGTGAGCAGTTCGGAAAGATTGTTATAGAGGTTTCCATATAAATGAACTTAATTCAAACATAAGGAGTTTTTTATGGCTGTTACAGCTTCAGAAATGCTTCCATTGGGAACATCGGCGCCGGATTTTAATTTGTCCGATACGACAGGCAAAATGGTGTCCTTAAATGACTTCGAAGAAGCTCGGGCTTTTTTGGTCATCTTTATGTGTAACCATTGCCCGTTCGTGAAACATATTTTAAACGGCCTCGTTGCGCTTATTAAGGAATATCAGGCAAAAGGGAACATAGTTGTCGCAATAAATTCAAACGATGCTGCTAATTATCCGGATGACAGCCAGGATATGATGGCTACGGTGGCAAAAGAAGCCGGCTTTACTTTTCCCTATCTTTATGACGAGACCCAGGGAGTCGCGAAGGCTTATCGTGCCGCCTGCACACCGGATTTCTTTTTGTTTGACAGTGACAAAACGCTTGTTTATCGAGGTCAGATGGACGACAGCCGGCCGGGCAATGGGATACCTGTTACTGGAGCCGACCTTACAGCGGCGATTGATGCTGTTCTCGAAGGAAAGCCGGTTTGCGAAGAGCAGAAACCAAGCATAGGCTGCAACATAAAGTGGAAGTAGGGAAAAGAGCCGGATTATGTAAAGTAACTAAAATTTCAGACCGTACTTTTCCGTTTTTATTTATAGATTGTTTTACCCTTGTTTCGTGAAATTAGGAAGATTAATAACAATTTGAAGGAGACAAAAAAGTGCCTGTAACAATAGAGAAATTAATAGAGCTGTTAAATATGGATTTGGAGCTGGAATATTCCGCGGCAATACAATACATAAACCATGCGGCGGTTATGACCGGAGTTGCTTATGGAGATATCATAAAGGAACTTAAGATTCACGCAAACGAGGAAATTCAGCACGCCATGGCCCTGGCGGACCAGATAGATTATCTCCGAGGCTCTCCGAGTGTCAATGTCGGCAAAATCCACACTTCCAATGATAATGATGAAATGCTGCAGACGGACCTGGACGGCGAAGAGGACGCAATAAAGAGATATAAGATAAGAATAGAACAGGCTGAGCAACTCAAAGAATTCGCCCTGGCCCAGCAGCTAAGGAATATCTTGGCTATGGAACAAGAGCACGCCATGGACCTCAGACAGGCCCTCGGCAAATAATGCAAAATACTCAATCGCAAATATTAAGAAAGTAAAGTCGCGAAAGAATGGCAGGTTTAGTAACTATAAAGGCGAGAGCTTGAGTCTTTCAGAAAACGATGCCGGATTTTGAGGCAGTTGTGGACGCATTATCGTTGGATAAGAAACTCGCAAACCTTTTAACCCGAGAAAGGAGAGAATTATGAGCAGGCTTTTATATATCCAGGCTTCTCCAAGAGGCCAAATGTCGCATTCCGTTGCCGTTACCGACGCCTTTATTGAAGCATACGAACAAAAGCATCCGGATGACGAGATTGAGATTTTAAATGTGTTCGACGCATCAATTCCCAAATTCGACGGGCTGGCTGTGCAGGCCAAATATACAATTCTGCACGGCAAGTCGCATTCCGAAGTCGAACAGGAGGCATGGAAAAATGTCGAGCGGGTGATTGAGCAGTTTACCTCGGCAGACAAGTACGTCCTCGCGGTTCCGATGTGGAATTTCAGTATTCCCTACCGGCTCAAGCAGTATATCGACCTTTTAGTTCAGCCCGGCTATACATTCAGCTACAGCCCGGACGCAGGATACCAGGGGCTTGTATCCGGAAAACCAATGTTGGCCGTATTCTCCCGTGGCGGGGAATATCTTCCGGGAAGTGAGGCCGAAGCTGTTGACCTGCAAACCAGATATATCGAATTAATATTCGGTTTTATTGGTTTTAAGGACATTCGCTCCGTGGTCGTTGAACCAACCTTACAGGGCGGCCCGGATGTAGCCGGAGTCAAACGTCAGAGAGCTATCGAAAAGGTAAAAGAAATAGCCGAAGTTTTCTGAGTACGGTATTAAAATGGTACGAAAGCTTTTTCATTGGGTTATAAGCCCTGTTGTTTTTGTTTGCCTTACAATAGGGAGCTTTAAGGTAATCGGAGAAAAGAATATGCCGACGACTATGGCCGTACATAAATATACCAACAGGCTTATTAACGAGCCCAGTCCCTATCTGCTGCAACACGCTCATAATCCTGTTGACTGGTATCCGTGGAGCAAGGAAGCCTTTGAGCGGGCAAAAAAAGAGGACAAACCTGTATTTCTATCAATCGGCTATTCCACCTGTCACTGGTGTCATGTGATGGAAAGAGAGAGTTTTGAAAATGAACAAATTGCCGGGATAATGAACAAGTATTTCATTTGCATAAAGGTAGATAGAGAGCACAGGCCGGATGTTGACGGGATATATATGAATGCCGTTCAGATGATGACGGGTTCGGGGGGTTGGCCTCTATCGGTTTTTCTTACACCTGAGGGCAAACCCTTTTACGGCGGAACGTATTTCCCGCCGAAAGACATATATGGACGTCCGGGTTTTGAGCGGGTACTGTTGTCTATTGCGGAGGCATGGAAAAACAAGCGGCAGGAACTGGTCGATTCTTCAGACAAAATAAGCGAAGTTCTGAAAAGCCTGACCGGTCCGACTGAAAAAGAGACACTATCACCGGATATGCTTCAAGCCGGGTTCGATTATTTCAGGGCCGCTTTCGACGCTGCTAATGGCGGCTTCGGGCCGGCCCCGAAATTCCCGCAACCGACCAATCTTTCAATGCTGCTTTCTTACTGGCATCGAACAAACGATACGCAGGCCCTGCAAATGGTTGAAAAGACTCTCGATGCGATGGCTAAAGGCGGCATCTATGACCATATTGGCGGAGGCTTTCATCGTTACGCAACCGATGGACGATGGCTTGTTCCGCATTTCGAGAAGATGCTTTATGACCAGGCACTGCTGAGCAAGGTCTATCTCCAGGCTTATCAGGCTACCGGGAACAAAAAGTACGCCGTGACAGCGAGGGAGATTTTTGATTATGTCCTGCGGGATATGACCGATACCGAAGGCGGTTTCTATAGCGCCGAAGATGCCGACAGCGAGGGAAAAGAAGGTGCGTTTTATGTCTGGGACATAAAGCAAAGCGAATCTATATTAGATAAAGACGAAGCCGAAATTTTTGCAGCTTATTATGGCGTTACAGAGAATGGTAACTTCGAAGAAGATAAAACCATTCTCAATATTGCAGTATCGACGGCACAGTTGGAAAAAAAATTCCAAAAAGACCATACGGCACTACTGGATGTTCTGTCAAATGCCCGTTCAAAGATTTTCAACGAGCGGGCAAAAAGAATCCGCCCGCACCGGGACGACAAAATTATCACTGCATGGAATGGTCTGATGATTTCTTCAATGGCTTACGGCGGTGCGGTTCTTCAGGAAGAAAAATATATCAGAGCTGCCGAGCAAGCGGCAAAATTTATATTAAATACTTTACACAAAAAAGGCAGATTGATGCGATATTACCGCCAGGGCCGCGCTGTCGAGCTTGCCTTTCTTGACGATTATGCTTTTACAATAACGGGCCTGTTGGACTTATATGGAGCGTCTTTCGAGACCAAATGGCTCATTGACGCAAAAATACTCGCCGAAGAAATGTTAAAGCTGTATGCCGATAATGAGCAAGGGGGATTTTTTCTCACCGGCAAAGACAGCGAAAAACTGATTGCCCGCATTAAGCCGAGCACCGATGGAGTGATTCCTTCCGGCAATTCAGCCGCAGCATTTGCTTTATTGAAGCTGGGTAAATTGACTATGAATCAACACTTCACAGAACATGGGGGTAAGGTGCTTGAATCGTTCTCGCGGCAATTGAAACAGTCGTCTGCTTATTCTTCTGAAATGCTGTCAGCATTAAACTTTTGGCTCGGACCGACGCAGGAAATAATGATTGCCGGCAACGCCGACGCAGCGGACACACAACATATGCTTAAGCTGATCCGCAGCAAATTCCTGCCGAACGCAGTTGTATTACTCCACCAACAGGAAAAAGCAGACTCTGCTATTGACAAAACAATCCCTTTTATTAAAAATCTAACTGCCATAGAGGGCAAGGCAACAGCTTATGTGTGTGAAAACTACGCTTGCAACCGGCCTGTGAACAAAATCGACGACCTTGACAAAATGCTTTCTGACATCTATCGGACACAGTAGCCGATTGATGTTTACATTAGCAGGTATTTTAGGTAACATATTAAATTGAGGAAAAAATGACAAATATATTTGAATACGCAATGCAGATGGAAAAAGACGGTGAAGATTATTATCGCCAGTTGGCTCAAAAAGCAGGTAATAACGGCATGAAAACTATTTTGACCATGCTGGCCGATGAAGAAGTCAAACACTACAATGCCATAGAGAAAATTAAAACACAAAAGACACAGATTGCTGAGTCCAAAATTTTGACCGATGCGAAGAATGTCTTTGTCCAAATCAAAGAATCCGGTGATAGTTTTGATTTTGACATCAATGAGGCCGAGCTTTATAAAAAAGCCCGGGACATCGAGAAAAAGAGCCTGGACTTCTATACGGAAAAAGCCGGCGAGGTAACGGAAGAATATCAGAAAGAGCTTTTCCTTAAACTGGCAGATGAAGAACAAAAACATTACGTCTTACTGGATAATATAATTGAGTTCGTATCTCAGCCGGAACAATGGCTTGAGAATGCCGAGTTTTTTCATCTGGAAGACTATTGAATAGAACCTGTTCGTAAAAGGGATGTTTATAATGAGAAAAGACCTCTCCATCGTTTTATGCGGCCAGGCCGGGCAGGGCATCCAGACCGTCGAGTATCTCTTAACGAGAATTTTCAAGCTCACCGGTTATAACGTTTTCGCAACGAAGGAATATATGTCACGTGTCCGCGGCGGGATAAATTCCACCGAAATACGGGTATCATCAGGGTCAGTTCGTGCCTGTGTAAACCGGATTGATATTCTTATACCTCTTAACAAGGGCGCTGTCGGACATGTTGAAAAAAGAATTTCTCCTCAGACAATTATCCTGGCGGAAAAAGAAACCCTTGCCGAGGATTTCGACCAAACCAGGCACAAATTTATTGATGTGCCGTTCACCAAAAAAGCTTCCGAGATCGGCAACAAAATTTATTCAAACGTTGTCGCCGTCGGGACAGTTACCGGTTTATTTGGAATTGAACTGCAAGCCGTTAGCGATTATGTGCAAAAATTCTTTTCTTCAAAACCCGATGACGTCATACAAAAGAATCTTGCCGCAGTAAAGGAAGGTTTCAATCTCGGTGTTGGTTTAGCCGATTCATCCAAAATTGAATTTGATATCACCAACGATGCCGATATTAAAAACCAAATCCTCGTAAGCGGCGTCGAGGCCGTAGCTCTCGGTGCTATTGCCGGGGGCTGTAACTTTATATCTTCCTACCCTATGTCCCCATCAACGAGCGTGCTGGTATTTCTTGCCAAACAGGCGAAAGATTTCGGCATAATAGCAGAGCAGGCTGAGGATGAAATCGCCGCAATAAATATGGCCATCGGGGCCTGGTATGCCGGTGCAAGGGCAATGGTCACAACATCCGGCGGCGGCTTTGCCCTTATGACAGAAGGTCTCAGTCTGGCCGGGATTCTTGAGAGCCCGATTGTGATTCATCTTGCCCAAAGGCCCGGCCCGGCAACAGGATTGCCCACAAGGACAGAACAGGCCGACCTTGAACTGGCCCTTTATGCAGGGCACGGCGAATTTCCCAGAATATTGCTTGCGCCCGGAAAGATTCAGGATGCCTTTTACCTGACCCGGAAAGCGTTTGATTTGGCCGAGAAGTATCAGATACCGGTCTTCATACTCACAGACCAATATTTTGTGGATTCATACTACAATACCGCTTGTCCTGATTTGTCGGATATCAATATCGAAAAACACATAATTAAAACCGACGCAGATTACAAAAGATATAAATTGATGGACAACGGCATTTCTCCCCGTGGAATACCCGGCTACGGAAAAGGGCTGGTCGCCGTTGACAGCGACGAGCACGATGAGGCCGGACACATTACCGAAGACCTCGGTTTAAGAGTCGGGATGGTTAATAAAAGGCTGAAGAAGCTCGAACTGTTGAAGAATGAAGCAATCCCGCCCGAATTAGTTGGCTCTGAGGATTATAAAAACCTGATAGTGTGCTGGGGTTCGACGTACAATGTCGTAAAAGAGGCCGTGAAAAATCTCGGCAGGGATGACATGGCATTTCTGCACTTCAAGCAGGTTTACCCCCTGCCGGGCCAAACAAGCGATTATCTAAAAAAAGCCAGGAGAATTATAATAGTTGAGAACAACGCCACCTCCCAATTCGCAAAATTAATAAAACTTCATACCGGCATCGAGATTAATGACAGGATTCTCAAATATGACGGCCTGAGCTTTTATGTCGAAGAGTTAACTGAAAAGTTGAATGACTTATTGAATTAGAGACAATGCTATGGATACTGAATTTTTTAATATGGCCGATATTGATATAGCATGGTGTCCGGGTTGCGGTAATTTTCCCATTCTAAAAATACTAAAACAAGCTCTGGCCGAGTTAACAATTGAACCGACAAACCTTGTAATGGTTTCCGGTATAGGCCAGGCGGCTAAAATCCCTCATTACCTCAAGGCCAATGTATTCAACGGCCTGCATGGACGGGCCCTGCCGCCGGCAACAGCTATAAAAGCGACAAATCCCGCTCTTACGGTTATAGCCGAAAGCGGCGACGGTGATATGTACGGGGAAGGCGGTAATCACTTTTTACATACGATACGCAGAAATCCGGACATAACAAATATTGTTCATAATAATATGGTTTACGGCCTGACAAAGGGACAAGCATCACCCACAAGTCAAACAGGCTTTAAGACGCCGGTACAGGTCGGCGGGGTGTTTCTTGAGCCGTTCAATCCGCTCGCGGTTGCTATTGCTCTGGATGCCTCTTTTGTCGCAAGGGCTTTCTCCGGCGACGCAGAGCAGACAAAGGAAATAATAAAACAGGCAATCGAACATAAAGGCTACGCTCTGGTTGATATATTCCAGCCCTGCGTAACGTTTAACAAGCTCAACACTTTCGAGTGGTTTAAGAAAAACACCTATTATCTTGACGATTCACACGACCCATCCAACAGGAATGAAGCATTCAAAAAAGCAACAGAAAATGAGCCATTCCCGCTTGGAATCTTTTATATAAACCCGGACAAAAAAACCTTTGAAGAAAATATCGGCACATATCAGGAAAATCAAAAACCTTTATACGAGCGCGAGCCGGATTTCGGAAAATTAAAAAGTCTGATTGAAACATTCAAAATCACAGAGTAGTGAATGCTCCTTGTCAGTTTTTTCATTGGAGTGAGCCCTGCGGGCGCTTGGCCGGCATTTTCCTCTGTAACGCTTCATATCGTTCAGAAGCAGTTTGATTTCTTCTTTCCCTTAACGGCCAGAGTTGCTATCCTTATCCTACAAGGAATCATAACAGTGTTTTTTAGTCAGGATAACTCTCAGATAAATAAATGAGCGTTATATTTGTAATACCTTCGTTAGAGAAAGAACGAGTTATTTTTCGGAGAAAAATATGAACGCTAATACGATTAGGAATCCTTTTTCTCTGTTTATCACCATTCTGCTGATTTTCATAACTACAACATCCGGTGGCGCTCTTGAACGGGTAAAGTATAATAATCCCGGCCTGATTGTGGATTTGGGGGTAGGGCTTTGGGCCTGGCCGCTGCCTATGGATTATGATAATGACGGTGACTACGACTTAGTTGTTTCCTGTCCCGACAAGCCGTACAACGGAACGTATTTCTTCGAGAATGTCAGCGGTAATATAAAAATGCCGGTATTCAAGCCCGCAGTTCTGGTTGGCACCGGATATAGTAATATTCGCCCGATCTATATTAATGGCGAAGTCTGCTTACTGCTGCCGGCCAAGGAAATTATAGATTTTCACAAGCCGGACAATCAGTTCAAAAAGACCAAGACAATTTATCCTTCAGCCAACGTACACAGTCCAAAAATAAGCATCCGTGCCAACCAGTGGCAGTATTGTGACTATGACGGGGATGGAACTCTTGACTTGATAGCAGGCGTTGGCGACTGGAATGACTACGGATGGGATAACGCATTCGATAAACAGGGACACTGGACACGCGGCCCCTTGCATGGATATGTGTATCTGTTGCGTAATACGGGAAGTAATGAAAATCCGCAGTACGAAAAGGCCGAAAAAATATTGGCCGGAGATGAACCGGTGGACGTATATGGTATGCCTTCTCCGAATTTTGCCGATTTCGACGGTGACGGCGACCTTGACCTGATATGCGGCGAGTTCGTTGATAAATTCACATGGTTCGAAAATATAGGAACACGAAAGCATCCCAGATATGCCGCTGGCCGACAGCTGACCTGGATGGGCAAGCCGCTTCAGATGGATTTGTGTATGATTGTTCCGGTAGCTCTGGACTGGGACAAGGATGGAGACGTGGACCTGATTGTCGGCCAGGAAGACGGGCGTGTGGCTTTGGTGGAAAATACTGGCAAAGTGATTGACAGAAGCCCCGAGTTTTTGCCGCCTCGTTTTTTTCGACAGCAGGCAGACAACATAAAATTCGGTGTACTTGTTACGCCGTATAGTTTTGACTGGGACAACGACGGAGATGAGGATCTGATTTGCGGCAACAGCGCCGGCTATGTCGGTTTTATCGAGAACCTTGACGGGGCCAATCCGCCAAAATGGGCCGCCCCGGTTTATCTCAAGGCTGACAGCAAGACCATCCGCATTATGGCCGGCCCAAACGGCTCAATCCAGGGCCCATGCGAAGCCAAGTGGGGCTATACGACGCTGAATGTTGCGGACTGGAACCATGATGGCCTGCCGGATATTATCATCAATTCCATTTGGGGAAAAGTCCTCTGGTACAAAAACATCGGAACACGGCAACAACCTCAACTGACGGCAGCACAACCCATTGAAGTGGAGTGGCCCGGCAAGCCTCCTAAACCGGCCTGGAACTGGTGGCAGCCGGATGGCAAAAGCCTTGCTACCCAGTGGCGAACCACACCGGTTGTTATCGACTATGACAAAGATGGTTTGAACGACTTGATAATGCTGGACCATGAGGGATACCTGGCTCTATTTCAGCGTGCGAGAAGAAACCGGGAACTAATCCTTTTGCCGGGCAAGCGTCTGTTTGCCGGCGAAGATGTCTCAGCATTTGATTCGATACATCGCCCAAAAAACAAAGCCGGCGGGCTGCTGAGAATGAATGACGGCATTGCAGGCAGAAGCGGGCGACGCAAGTTTTGTTTTGCCGACTGGGACCTTGACGGACGACTGGACCTGCTGGTGAATAGTCGAAATATAAACTTTCTTCGAAATATTTCTACAAATCAAAATAAGCATATTTTTAGCGACCAGGGAACGGTTGATAATCGCATCCTGGCCGGCCATACAACCAGCCCGACCGTTGTTGACTGGGACAAAGATGATATTCCTGACCTTTTAGTGGGTGCCGAAGACGGATTCTTTTATTATATGAAGAATCCGCATCGTAAGACCATACAATAAAAAGATGTCTTCAGCTAAATAAGGAAAATAGATAATGAATATAGTTGTATTAGACGGCTACACACTAAATCCGGGAGATTTAACTTGGAAAGAGCTGGAGTCACTTGGCCCTTGTACAGTTTATGACCGCTCCGCTCCCGAAGAAGTGGTGCCGCGTGCCAAAGATGCCGAAATCATACTAACGAACAAAACGGTGTTATCCTCTGATACAATTAAACAGCTTCCGAAAATGAAATATATCGGGGTGCTGGCTACCGGCTATAACATAGTAGATATAGAAACAGCTCACGGCAAAGACATCCCGGTAACTAACGTTCCAACATACAGCACACAATCTGTTGCGCAAATGGTTTTTGTTCATCTTCTAAATTTTACTCAACACGCCGCTCACCATGCCCAAACCGTAAGGTCCGGACGGTGGACTTCCAATCCCGACTTCTGCTATTGGGACACATCTTTGATTGAATTAGCGGGACTGACTATGGGGATAATCGGCTTCGGAAGAATCGGCCGCGCTGTCGCAAAGCTGGCTCTTGCTTTCGAAATGAATGTCATCTTTTATGATATCGCCAAACCATTAAGTACGCCGGAAGGATGTCAACCCGCAGGGCAGGATGATATTTTTCGGACAAGTGACATCATCAGCCTGCACTGCCCGCTTACATCTGATACAAAAAAGATAATCAACAGGGAGCGTTTGGAGATGATGAAAAAGACCGCTTTTCTGATTAATACCAGCCGCGGGCCGCTGGTAGATGAGCAGGCTTTGGCTGATGCATTGAATAACGAGAGGATTGCAGGTGCCGGTCTGGATGTGCTGTCAGAGGAGCCGCCCGGTGAGAATAACCCGCTTTTAACAGCAAGGAACTGTTATATCACTCCGCATATTGCCTGGGCAACTCTTGCAGCTCGCAAAAGACTACTACAGGTAGCCGTCAATAATGTGGCTTCATTCCTCGCGGGCAAACCTCAGAACGTGGTCAATGGGGTAAAAACAAAAGATTTCAGATAATGTTCTTATAACCAGCAGTGAGGCCGGACCGGGTATCCGCAGGTAAAAAATTATTCCGGATGAAACCAAATGAATGATATGGCCGGGAGTTTCGGAAAAGTGAATTACGCAGTTGTAGGGGCCTATCTGGCTGTATTAGTTGCCATGGGTTTCTACTTCGCCAGGCGGGAAAAAACAACCGATGATTTTTTCTTGGCCGGCAGGCGAATTCCCTGGTGGGCGGCTGGCCTGAGTATTTTTGGCACTCAATTAAGCGCAATCACTTACTTAGCCATGCCCGCAAGAGCCTATGCCACCGACTGGGCACTTTTGATATTGAATATCGGCATATTTGCCATAGCCCCTTTTGTTATTTACTTATATCTGCCTTTCTTCCGGCGGCTCAATATCACGACTGCGTACGAGTATCTCGAAAAGCGTTTTCACGTAAGCATCCGAATATTCGGCAGCCTGTCGTTTGTGGCATTTCAATTAGGACGAATGGGAATCGTTGTCCTGCTGCCGGCCCTGGCCCTCTCAGCCGTGACAGGTTTGAATGTTTTTGCATGTATTGCCCTGATGGGTATTTTGAGCACAGCCTATACCGTCCTCGGTGGCATCGAAGCCGTAATCTGGACGGACGTCGTGCAGGCATTCGTCCTGATAGGCGGAGCTTTTGTCGCACTAAGAATTATCATCGGCGATTTGGACGGAGGTTTTGGTCAATTTGTCTCTGTCGCCGCCGAGAACGGGAAGTTCAATCTCGCACATCTAAACTGGGACTGGACCTCGGATGCTCTAATTGTCGTTGTCATCGGTGCCGTCTTCACAAATTCTCTGGTGCCGTACACAACCGACCAAGCGGTCATCCAGCGTTACCTGACTACGCCGAATGAGAAACAGGCGGCCAGGGCCATCTGGCTTAACGGCTTTCTGGCCATCTTCGCTGGCGCACTGTTCTTGTTAGTCGGTACGGGATTGTTTGTATTCTACAAAGCCAATCCGCAGGATTTGGTTTCCCTTGAAAAGACCGACCAGATATTCGCCTTGTTCATCGCCCGGCAGATGCCGGACGGTTTAGCCGGGCTTGTAATTGCCGGAGTATTCGCAGCCGCAATGTCAACAATCGACAGCAGCATGCACTCGATTTCAACCGTGGTAACGACAGACTTTGTTCGACGATTTATGCCGCACCTTTCTGAAAGTAAATATCTTCTTTTTGCGAGATGTTTGACTATAGCACTCGGTATATCCGGCACAGCAACTGCCATGCTTCTGGCTTGTATTGAAATCCAGTATCTCTGGGACTTTTTCCTGGGAATAATGGGACTGCTCGGAGGGACCCTCGCCGGTTTGTTTATGCTCGGCATCTTCACACAAAGGGTCGGTACCGTTCACGCCTGGATTGGGGCTGTTGCGAGTATAGGCATACTGCTGTATGTGAAATTAGCCACAGAGCTTAACAGCCTGTTATACGGTGCTATCGGCGCGATAACTTGTTTCGGCGTTGCGTTTCTTGCCGGTATTATCATGCCGGCAAGAATAGAATATCGAGCCGGATTAAATAGGGCTTGCTGAGTAGAATTTAAGTTCAATATTTACAATGCGATACATATGCCTTATAGTATTGCAAGTGAAAGGGAATTACAGAAAAACAGCCGAAACGCTTGCACATGGAGGTCGCAAATGTATCGCACAAACAATCCTTATCAGTTAGAGTTTGAGGACTTCTATCTACCCTTCGGCGGCAAGCTCA
>Ga0307378_10003926_pt1 | contig 21553 bp, 11 predicted proteins | sample UN1MG_FD_202238 | JGI IMG/M metagenome (GOLD analysis project Ga0307378, IMG submission 202238) | Soil microbial communities from Risofladan, Vaasa, Finland - UN-1 | ecosystem: Environmental > Terrestrial > Soil > Coastal area > Acid sulfate soil | place: Finland: Risofladan, Vaasa | collected...
CCCAGCCCCCGAAGGGGGCGGCGGAGCCTCAAGCGGCTGGAGAGCTCCGCCGCCCCCTTCGGGGGCTGGGTCTTCTTCTCGGACGCAAACCCACGGTTCCGCTTCGCTGCACCGTGGGCTGTACTCCACCACGCCCTACGGGCGTTCACGTTGCACCCTTGACCGTAGGAGATTACACGCACCCGACGGCTGATGCTGCTTGACAGCAGGCGAGCGGTAGGCCATGCTGTATCGTCCGAGGTGCTCCCGAATCGATACCCCGCATGGAGTGATCTGGCGTGAGGACTGCGATGGCCTGCCTTGCCTTGATGCTCTCGCTTGCGTGGTGCGTTGTCGCCGCCGACGAAGCCAAGCCCAAGAGTCCCCAGCCGCCGGACAAGCCCACCACCTGCTACGAGGAACGCCAACTCCGGGGATGGACGCTTCGCATCCACAAGGACCTGCTCGACGAGAAACACCAGCCGCTCCTCGACGAGGTGCTCAGAGAAATGGAAAACCACCTCTACCGGATCGAGCGCGTCGTTCCGGACAAGGCGGTCGGAGAGCTCAAGAAGGTCGTCCTCTGGCTGGAGTTCGACAACCCCAAGGGCCGCCACGCCCACTACCACCCGTCGCAGGGATGGCTGAGGGAGCACGGCTACAACCCGGACAAGGTCAAGGGCGTGGAGTTCGGCAGCGCCCGGAACTTCCTCAACGCGGTTCGGCACCAGCCGTGGATGGTGCTGCACGAACTGGCCCACTCCTACCACGACCGAGTGCTCGGTTTCGACCACGCAAAGATCAAGGAAGCCTACGAAGCGGCAAAGCAGAGCGGCAAGTACGAGAAAGTCCTGATCTGGAACGGCCGCGTGGGGCGACACTACGCCATGAGCGACCACAAGGAGTACTTCGCCGAAACGACGGAGGCATTCTTTGGCACGAACGACATCTACCCGTTCGTCAAGGCCGAACTCAAGCAGCATGACCCCAGTATGTACGCTTTGCTCGCCGAGCTTTGGGGAGTGAACCCCTGAAGCCAGAACTCATCCCCCTCTCGCACTCCTGCTGACTCTGTCCCCAGCGGGCCCGCCGCCGTCTCGCCCCCCCCTCGCTCCCGCCTTGTACCACTCCCTCCTGAACCTCTTGTCCTCTGGCGTCCGCTTCGCATTCGCAATGGCCCGCTCAATCCCATCCCTCCACGGTTGTCTTGAGCACCGTCTTGCTCGACCCATTCACCTGGCTCTCGTTCTCCCAAGCCTGCCTCTGGCCGGAGCGCGCCCGCTAGGACCTATAGGACGTATAGGTCAAGGCGTCGTCTCTGCCCCATATACGGCCGGGACGGCACGGGGGGCTCTGGCTCAGCCGTTGAGGGTCCAGCCCTCGCGGTACTTGCGCTTGAGCAGGGCGTTGGCCTCGTCGTTGTCGGTGACGACGCCCTTCTCAGGGTCGTACTGGATTTTCTTGCCGGCGCGATAGGCGACGAGGCCGAGGAGCATGGTCTCGATCATCGTGCCGCTGTAGTCGAAGTCGCAGTGGGTCTTCTTGTTGGTGTCCTTGCAGGCTTTGACCCATTCCCCCTGGAAGCCGCCGACGGGGGGTTGGAGCTGTTCCTTCGTGCGCGGCTTGTAATAGGTCATGTCGTCGGCGTCGCCGAAGGGGATGAGGATGCGCGAGCCGAAGTCGCAGATGAGGAAGCCGTTCTTGCCCTTGAACATCGCGCCGTGGCCGATCTTGTTGAGGTCCACGTAGCCCCTGGGCGAGCGGGGCATCATGCCGCCCTGCCACCAGTTGACCTTGATGGCGGGGCGCCAGTCGTTGGCCGGCATGTCGAAGCTGCTGTGCAGCTCGACGGGGGTGACGTCGGGGTGGGGCGGGATGGGCTTAGCGGGGGCATCCTTGCCCTTCTCGCCGCGGCGGCCGCCCCCGCCGCCGCCGGCCTCCGCCGAACCGGCGGGGTACGACTCGGCCTGTGCGGTCGTTGGCCGCACGGGGTCAATGGCGTTCCACACGAGGTCCATGGTGTGGCTGCCCATGTCGCCGATCTGGCCGCTGCCGAAGTCCCAGTACATGTTCCAGGCCAGGCATCCGCCGAAGTAGCCGGGGTTGTAGGGGTGGAAGGGCGTGGGGCCGAGCCAGAGGTCGTAGTGGAGGTGCTTGGGCGGCTCGCCCTGCGCGGGGAGGTAGCCGGGGCGTCGGATCTGGCGGTTGCCCCAGGCGTGGGCCTGGCTCAGCTCGCCGATGGCGCCGTCGCGGATGAGCTCGGCCACGCGGTTGAAGTTGTCCATCGCGTGGCGCTGCGTGCCGCACTGGGTGGCCACTTTGTCCTTCCGCTTCAGGTAGCTGGCGCGGACGGTGCGGGCCTCCTCGACGGAGTTGCCGAGTGGCTTTTCGCAGTAGACGTGCAAGTCGCGGTTCAGCGCCCAGTTGGCCACAAAGGCGTGGGTGAAGTCGGTGGTCGAGCAGATGACGGCGTTGATGTCCTTCTGGTCGAGGCACTTCCGCCAGTCCACGTAGGTCTTGGCGTTCGGGCATCTCTTGGCGGCCTTCTCGAGATGCTGCTCGTTCACGTCGCACAGGGCGACGATGTTCTCGCCAGACGCCACGCCGAAGTGGGCGCCGGCCCGGCCGCCGGTGCCGATCATGGCGATGTTGAGCTTGTTGCTCGGGGCCTCGGCGCCCAGGGCGCCGCTGCGCAGCACGAGCAGCCCCGCGCCTGCCGTGCCGGCAAGCCCTAGGAACTGGCGTCGTCCGACCGCGGGCCACTCCTTCGACATGCCAGGCGTGCTCTTCTTCACATTCGCCATCGCGGGCACCTCCTTCCAACAGGTGTTTCCCATTCGGTTCTGGCTGACCCCGTTGGCCAGCCCTTCCGGCGGCTACTGTAAGGCCTCCTGGCCCGCAGAGTCAAGTGGCTCCGGGTGATTTCCTGGAATGTGGCCATCTGGGGACGTTCCAGGAGCGACGCCGGGCGCTCAAGAAGCCGTCCTGAAGCCAAGAAAGCCATGGTCGCCCTTGCTGCTGCATGCCGTCCCTATACCCTCCGCGTCTGCGTCCTCGCCCTTCACCACTCCCTCCTGGACCTCGCAGCGCGGCATCGGCGCGCGCCGTACTTCAGCCCGGCCTCGATGTACCTGCTGGCGTTTGCCGTGAAGCGCGCCGTGTGCGCCTGGTGCGGCGGGGCCGAGGGGTACAGAACCGTTCGCTCCTTCCCGCCGTCCTCGATTGCCGCCCGGACCTTCCCCTCGATCTCGTCGGGCGTGCAACGCTCCATGTCGAGGAACTCGATGTTCCCGTAGAGCGTCATGCGATCCCCTACCAGGTCCCTGGCGTCCCTGAACGCGATGTCGCCCTGCGGCGGAGGCTCCACGGGATCGGTCGAGTCAACGCCCATCGCCAGGAACAAGGGGAGCAGCCGCCCGACCTTGCCGTGGCAGTGGACGTGGATGAGGCTGTCGGGGTCTCGCTCCTTGATCAGCCGCATGATCTCCCCGTCGTAGGGGAGGACAAGCTCCTGCCATTGCTTCGGTCCCATCATCGGGGGACACGCTCGCTCCACGCCATTGAAGTGCCAGAACGGCCCCACTCCGTGGTCGAGGAGGAACGCCACCTTCGCGCGCGTCCTCTCCAGCCACGCGTCGGCGAGAGCCTTGATCAGCGCCGGCTCAGTGAGCACCCACTCCAGCACCATCTCGTAGGACATCATCCCCACGAGCATCGCCACCATCGAGGTGATGCCGCCGCCGCCCAGGCAGCAGGCGCCCGCTTCCTCGCGGTGCCTCCGGAAGGGCTCGAATTCCTCGGGGGCGGGCGGGTCGAAGCGGTACGGGACGCTCAGCATCCTCTCCACGTCGTCGGTCGAACGGATCGGCTTGACCCTGTCCCATCGGGTCTCGATGCCGTCGTCCTTGTCGTACGCCCAGAACAGATCGCCGCCAGGCGTGTGGAGCACGGTGGTGTGGCGGCATCGGCTCGCACTAAGCTGTTCCGGCGGCCGTGCCTCGACGAACTCCCTGGGCGCCTGGAGGAACCTCCAGTAGCTCACGGCGCGGAACACGTCCGGGTAGGGAACCGCATTGCAGGGAGGCATCGGATCGCAATGCTGCTGCACCATTCTGGCAACCTTGACGAACTCGGGACGGCCGCGCCAGCCGCTGGGTCGCTCACTGTCTATGTCGCTCAGCGGGTCCCACGAGATGGGGGACTTGATCGGTATCCGGTCTGCCTCGCCACCACGGTAGGCTGCCATGATGCGCCGGCTCGACAGCTGCAGATCGCCCATGGGCCACGTCCTTCCCCGGATGAGGTTTCGACACGCGGCGCACGCGGAGGCCCTCGGGAGAGCCTCCGCGCCGCTGAGTTCCATCGAAGCCAGTGAACAGCAGACCGGTGGAGAAGTCAAGCTGCGGTGCCGACTATGCGGAGCGGCCCTGCCGGAAACGATGACCGCTTTACGGGTTTGTCTTCAATATCGAAAACAAGCAGGCCCCGGCCTCTCCCACCCGTCATGCCACTGCTCGCGAAGTGGGAAGGGTTTGCGACAGGCGGCCCGCGTGGCCAGGAGCCGTCTGGCCGGCCCGCGGCTCCGATGCAAGCCCGCGGCCAGAGGAGCTCGCTTGTGCCTGGACTGCCGGTTCCGTATCATCGGCTTCTGAAGGAGGTGAGCAACGTCGGCTTCTTGGAGATCGTGTGATGCGGGTCCTTGCCATTGTGCTTTTCCCTGTCCTCGCTGCATACGTCGTCGCCTTCGGCGGCGACTGGCCCGGGTGGCGGGGCGACGGCTCGGGCATCGGCCCCGAAGCGGGGCTGCCCCTCCGCTGGGACACGGAGACCAACATTGCCTGGAAGACGCCCATGCCTGGCAAGGGCAACTCCTCGCCCGTCGTTCACGCCGGCCGCATCTTCCTCACCGCCTGGGACGACGCCGGCAGGACGAGATCGGTCCTCTGCCTCGACGCCAAGGACGGCAAGCTCCTCTGGCAGCGAGACCTGACGGCCGACGTCGTGGCGAAGACAACTCACAAGAACGGCTACGCCTCTTCCACCGCGGTTGTCGGCGGGGTGTCCTCGCCCCGCGTCTTCGCCTTCTTTGACTCGCCCGGCCTCGTAGCGCTCGATCCCGATGGCAAGCTGCTTTGGACCCGTCCCCTCGGGCCGTTCAAGAGCGACTGGGGCATGGCCAGCTCGCCGATTCTCTACAAGGACAGCGTCGTCCAGGTGTGCGACGACGATGGCGGCGGCTTCATCGTGGGCGTGGACGCGGTGACGGGCGAGGTGCGCTGGCGGACGCCTCGCCCCGACCCCCGCCAGTATGCCACGCCCATCCTCATCGAGCACCAGGGCAAGCCGCAGATCGTGGTGAACGGGATGACCGTCGTCGGCTACGAGCCCGCGACGGGCCGCGAGCTGTGGCGCTGCCGCGGGATGAACCACCTGTGCTCGCCCAGCGCCGTCTACGCGAACGGCCTCGTCTACGCCGCCTCGGGCCGCAACGGCCCCGCGATGGCCATTGACCCCGGCGGCAGCGGCGACGTCACCGAGACCCACGTCCGCTGGTTCCTCCCCATCGGCGGCCCCTACGTCGTCTCGCCCATCGTCTGCCCGCTCCCGTGCCTGCCCGGCGACAACGGCCACATGCGATTCGTCGGCCCCGACGGGTCGGTGGTGCTCGAGCACCGGCTGGGCGGCCACTTCACCGCCTCGCCCGTCGGCGCCGACGGCAAGCTCTACTGGACGAATGAGCTGGGCAAGACGCACGTGCTCGACGTGAGCCAGGTCGCGGCGGAGAGGCCCGCCTTGAGGCTCCTCGCCACCAATCCCCTAGGCGAACGGGTCTACGCCTCGCCCGCCATCGCCGACGGCCGCCTCTACATCCGGACGTCAAAGAGCCTCTTCTGCATCGCCGGCGGCGGCGAGACGAAACCGCCCGCCGTTGCCACCACACCGAGGAGCTTCGCCGAGTTGAAGAAGCAATACGACGAGCACCCCGCCGAGGAGGGCGAGGAGGTCATCTTCCGCATCCAGGCCGTCGAGGCGCTGGCGGAGATCAAGGGCCAGGAGTCGCTCGGCCTGCTCCGCCGGGCCGCCCTCGAGGACCCGCACTGGGATGTGAGCGAGGCGGCGGCCAAGGCCCTCGGCGCTCACGGCGAGGCGGCGCTGCCCGTCTTTCTCGAGATGTCCAAGGCGAGCCGCGAGTACCTGCGGGTCCTCGCCGCCAGGCAGCTTGGGGAGTTGAAGGCGGCGAGCGGCGCGCCGGCCCTCATCCAGGGCGCCAGGGACCGCCACATCCTCGTGCGAATCCACTCGTTGCGGGCGCTCGCACAGGTTGCCCCTGCCCACGCCGCCGAGGCGGGCAAGATCATCCCCGCACTCATGGCGGGCCTCAACGACAAGGAGGGGGTCGTGAAGCAGGCGGCGATCGAGGCCCTCGCCTCCCTCGCTGACAAGGTCGGTGGCCAGCGCGACGCCGTCGCGAAAGGCATCCAGGCCTGCCTGGCCGACCCGAACCCGCTCGTGGCCGCCGCGGCCAGGAAGGCCCTCAGAAGCTACAAGGCCCCGCCCACGCCGTAGGCGTCACTTCGTCTCAGGCCCCGCCGGCGCCTCGTCGAGGGCGTAGAAGATACGGCCGCCGGCGGCCACGACGTCGCCGACCACCCGAGAACACTCAGAACGAGGCGCGCGAGAACGCGCCTCCTCATCCTGGCCTCCATCACTTTGCGTTGCGGAGGCAGAGGACGCTGCCATCCATCGTTGCCAGGAACAGCGCGTCGTTCGCCGCGGCCAGGCCGTCCCACACGGGAGGAGAAGGGAGCTTGCACTCGGCGAGCTTCTTGCCGTCGGCGGCCGCGAAGGCGGCGAGGATGCCGCCCCTCCTGCCCTCCCATGCGCCGTGCGGGTCGGCGGGGTCAACGGTGTCGGGCGAGCCGGCCGCGAAGAGCGTGTCGCCCGCGCGGACCATGGCCGTGATGCGGATGGGCACGCGTTGCTGCCAGACGATCTTGGCGCCAGGGCGCGCCTTCGCCTTCTTCGCTCCAGGCTCCGCCGCGCCCCGTGTCAGTGAGAAGCAGACGAGCCGGTAGGCGCTGGCGCCCGGCGTGAACACGGTCTCGCGGCTGCGGGACGTGTAGATCTCGACGCCGTACGCCACGCCCTTTCCGAGGACCATGAGGCCACTCGTCTGGGCACTGCCGGCCTTCCAGAACGTGCGGTTGAACCAGCTCGGGTCCAGGTAGCCGCCCGAGCTGTACAGGTGCACGCTCGCGCGGGCGCCGGCCGGCGACAGCGGCATCTGGCGGATGAACACGCTGGCGCCGTCGGTCGCGGGGATGTCGTTGAGCAGTCCGGCCATCCCGAAGCCGTCGGTTTCGGGCGCCATCTTGCCTGTCTTGGGGTCGGCGTGGTAGATCGCCCGCTGCTTCGCCACCTGCCCCGTCGCGGGGTCGAGCGCGTAGAGGCAAATGCCGCCGTCGAGATACGAGGACCGGCCCGCCGCGAACCAGCACTTGCCGTCGTGCACGAGCACGCTGCCGTGGACGGGCCAAGGCGACTCGAGCTGGTCGAAGGCCATGATGCGCTGCTCGCTGGGCGCCGCGGCGAATCGCCAGGCCAGCGCTCCATCCGAGGCGCGGAGGCAGTAGACCTGGCCATCGGTCGAGCCGAACACGGCCAGACCGTTGTGGATCGTCGGCGGGGAGTCCACCCGAGCGCCGGCCGTGTGGCTCCACGCTGGCTTGCCGTCGGCTGCGTCGAGCGCGTGCACCGTGTGGGCGTCCACGCCGGCCACGAACACCTTGCCGTCGGCCACGACGAGGGCGCTCGGCGTCGTGCCGATGCGGGCGCGCCAGGCGATGGCCAGGTCGGCGCCGACCGCGGCCTCCGTGGCCCCGCTGCGCCGGCCGTCGTGGCGGTACGTAGGCCAGTCGGACGAAGGGTCGAGTGTCGCGGGTCGAGTGTCGAGTGCGTTGTAGGCCGGCCCCTTCTCCAGGCGGTTGCCCTCTTCCCCTCGACCCCCGACCCTCGACCCTCGACCCTCGCGAGCAGGGGCGAGGGCGTTGAAGCCGATGAGCTTGGCCTCAATGTAGCATCCGCACGGGTGCGGCGCCACGTAGATGAGGCCGTTGCATGGCAGGTTGCCCAGCAGGCAGCCGCCGCGGACCCAGTGGTTCTGGTAGTTCTCGCCCGACGCCAGGTCCACAAGCTCCACGCCCCGGCGCGACGCGAAGACGAACCGCTCGGTGCTGCGATTGCGATAGCAGCGGTGGTGGTGGCCGACGTTGAACACGTCCTTCGCGAGAAGCTGCTTGCGGACCTCGCCCGTGCGCAGGTCGAGCGCCTGGATCGCGTAGTCCACCTCGGCGGAGTTCTTCGCGCGGACCCCGCCGGCGGGGGCGGAGGCGAACTCGGCCTTGGCGTTCACGTGCGTCCACACCACGCCGTCCACCACGAACACATCGGGCGGCGTGCAGTGGCCCCAGCCGCCGTAGGCGTGCTTCCAGAGCTGCCGGCCGTCCTTGGCGTCGAAGGCGTGGAGCGTGCCCGGCATCGTGTGGTAGGTGTGCGGCGTGTTGGGCTCGGGCTGGGCCAGCAGCACGACGCCGTCGTGGTAAACCATCACGGTGAGGAGGTACTCGGAGACGCCGGCGAAGCCGATCCGCTTGACGGTGCTTTCCGGCAACGCGGGCCGCTCGATGCGCCACGACCTGTTGCCGGTGTCGAGTTCCAGGCACTCGATGGCTTCGGGAGTGAGCAGGAACACGCGGCCGTCGCCCGCGGCCAGCTCGAGCCGGCCGAAGGGGTCCTGGGCCTTCGTGGAGCGGACGGCAGCGAAGGGGCCTTTCTTCCAGAGCAGGCGGCCGGTCTGGGCGTCGAGCGCGGCCACGTGCTTCCCGGGCGGGGCGTCGCCCTCAGCCCGGGTGGCGTTGAGCGACACGACGAGGCGCCCGCCGGTGCAGAGGATCTCGTCGGCATTGGCTGTTTCGGCGTAGACGCGCCGCTCCTTGCCCGTGGCCGCGTCGAGGGCCGTGATGGGGGCCGTGGCCCCGAGGGTGACGTAGACCGTGTCGCCCACAGCAACCAGCCGCTTTGCCAGATGCGGCGGCATGGTGAAGCGCCCGGTGGTGACGCCGCGGCCCGTGCCCTCGGTGCCGCTGAGCGCCTTCGAGCCCCAGTCGGGCACGGGGCGCTTCCACAGCAGCACGCCGCTGAAGGCGTCGCGCGCCACAAGGAACCACCTGTCGGGCACCGTGCCGTCCACGCAGGTGAGCGTCTCGTCGCAGAGGGCGAACAGGCGCCCGCTCGCCGAGACCATCGCGCTGACGCTGGGCGTCCAGCCGTGGCTCCGCGCCCACAGCGGCCCGGCGGTCCACTGGAGCTGGCGCGGCGGCCCCGCGACCCGGTCCCTCGCCACGGCGTTGCCGCCGGCGTCGTGGAGGTTGTGCGTCCATTCGTCCATCTCTTTCGGCCAGGGCTTCACCGTCTTCGTCCACTTCCCGTCCTGCTGCACGCAGGCGACGCCCAGGGGGGCAAGCACCCGCATGATCTCCTCGCGCGCCACTCGGCACTCGGCACTTGCCACTACCAGGTTCACCAGGCTGTCGGCGTAGGGCAGGCGGTTGCCGGCCAACAGGTCCACCGACACCTTGCCGTAGAGGCCGAGCGAGCGGATGTGGGCGCAGGCCTTCTCGACGTTGGCCGCGTCGGCATCGAGGCCGTGCACCACGTAGCTGTCGCTTGCGTGCAGCGCAGCAGTGAGCGTGCCGTCGCCGCAGCCAAGGTGGACGACGAGCCCGCCCTTGACTCCGGCGGCGTCCAGGATCTGCTGCGCCTGGGCCGAGGGCTCCGCCGCACCGGCGGGACCGTGGGGGATCGCCATGCCCAGTGCAGCGACCGCGGCCGCCCGGAGGCAAGCGCCCAGGACATGGTTGGACATTGCACGGACTCCTTTGTGCTACTCGCCCAGGCAGACAACCTGGCCTGCCAGCGTGGAGAGGTACAGGCGGCCCTTCGCTGCGGCCATGCCATCGAAGACGGGCGGCGATTCGAGTGCGATCTCGGCCAGCTTCGCGCCGTCGCGCGCCGCGAGCGCCCAGAGCCGCGCTCCCTTCGTGCCGGCCAGCGCGGCGGCCCCGTCGGCCAGCGCGGCCTTCGTCTCGGGATCGTCCAGGCGGAAGAATGCCTTCGTCTGATTCAGGACCTCCGGCGGCCCGGCGGCAAACAGCGTGCCGCCCGCGAGGACGAGCGCGCGTGCCTCGAACGGCGGCCGGTCCATGGACCACCGGTAGGCCGCCGCGCTCAACTGAGAGGGCGCCAGCGCCCGGCGCACTTGCCAGTCGGAATGGTATCCCTTGGGCTTCCCCTTCTCCGTCACGTTCGCGATCGCCTTCTGGTAGTCCGCCGCCGGCAGGGTCCGTGCGGCAGCGAAGAAGCGGTACTCGTAGGCCGCCGAGTTGAGTTGGAACTCCGGCTTGCGGCCGAATCCGTACACCGTGTCGGCATTGAACACGAGGAGCCTGCCTGACGGCGCATACCACGCCGGCTCGCACCACTGCTCGAAGCCGGCCGGATAGCCGTGCAGGCCCACGATCCCGCGGCCATAGAGCCAGTAGGAGCGGGAGAACCAGGCGTCGTCGAGGAAGCCCGTGCGGGCGAACAGGTGTGCGTCCTCGCCCACCTGATCGTTGGCGAGGAGGGGCCTTGTGCTCTTCTCGCCGCCCTTCAGGTCGAAGGCCTGGGACCGCAGGTAGACGTTCCGCCCGTCGCTCGAGAGGATGTCCGGCAGGGCGACTGGCATGTCGGTGCAGCCCTTGAGCTTCGCGTGGAGCTCGCGGCTGGCTTCAGGGTCGCCGTAGTCAATGACCGTCTCCGACAGCTTGCGCCCGGTGCCTGCGTCGAGCAGGAGAAGACGCAGGCCGCCGTCGAGGAAAGCCGAGCGGCCCGCCACGGCATACGCCGTGCCGTTCAGCACCAGCACGCTGCCGCTCACGGGCCACGACGATTCGAGTTGCTCGAACGCCACGATTCGCCGCTCGATGGGCGCGGCCCGGAAACGCCACGCCAGGGCCCCGTCGGAGGCTCGCAGGGCGTAGACCCAGCCATCGGCGCAACCGAAGACCGCCAGGCCGCCGCAGATCGTCGGAGGCGAATCCACCCTGCCGCCGGCCGTGAACTGCCAGAGCGGCTTCCCTGTGTCGGCATCGAGCGCATGCACCGCATGCGCGTTGATGGACGCCACGAAGACCCGGCCGTCCGCAATCGTCGGGCTGCTCAGCCGGCCGCCGAGCTTCGCCTGCCACTTCGCCCCGAGGCCGGTCGGACCGCCCGCCTCGGAAGCGCCGCTTCGGGCCGGGTCGTGGCGATAGGTCGGCCAGTCCGCGGCGGAAGGGCCGGGCTGGGCCGCCGCGGCGCCATAGGCCGGCCCCTTCTCGAGGCGACCCTCGTCTGGGACCGCCTTGAGTTGCGCCAGCAGGGGCGATGCCGGCGCCAGGGCGTTGAACCCGAAGAGCTTGCCCTCCAGGTAGCATCCGCACGCATGCGGCGGCGCGTAGACCAGCCCGTTGCACGGCATCACGCCGTAGATGCAGCCGCCCCGGACCCAGTTGTTGTTGACCCAGTGCTTGGCGGCGAGATCGACGAACTCGATCCCGGTGCGCGACAGGAGGACATAGCGGTCCGTCGCCTTGGCGCGATGGCACCTGTGGTGGAACCAGTACGACGCCGCGTCGGGGGGCACCTGGCCCTTGACCTCGCCCGTTTGCGGGTCCCGCCCCGTGACGTTGCCCACCCCGCACCAGACCAGCCCCTGGACCACCAGCAGGTCCTCGGGCGACTGATGGCCCCCGGGCAGGTGAGGCGCCGACCAAAGCTTTCGTCCCGTCGCCGCGTCGAACCCGTGCATCGTCTTCCTCTCCGCGGAGAGCAGCACCACGTTCCCGTATACGACGAGGGTCGGGCCGTACGCAGGGCTCAGGCTGGGGGCGCACTTGACCGGCTCCGACTGCCACAGCGGCTCGCCATTGGTTCGGTCCGCCGAAGCCACGCGCTGGCCATCGTAGAAGTAGACCCGCCTGTCATCCGCGGCCAGGGTCAATGGCGCTATGCTGAACGCCTTGGCCCAAAGCGTCTTGCCGCTCTCGGCCTCGATGGCATGGAGGGTGCGGGGCTGCTTGTCCCAGGCGCCCTCGGCGGGCCGGCAATTGGCCCAGATGTCCGTTTTCTTCGGCCGGTAAGCGTTCAGCCGCGAGGGCCCCTGAAGGCACTGCACGAACAACACGCCTCGGGACAGGACCATCTCCTCCGCGAACTGTGTTTCCTTCCACGTCCGCAGCGTTTCGCCGGTCGCGGCGTCCAGGGCCGACACGGGCGCGTCGAGCCCCAGGGTTACGTAGACCACCTTGCCGTCGGTGACAAGGCGTCGGGGCAGTTGATTCGGCCCGCTCTTCAGCGGCCACAGGTGTGTGCACCAGGTCTCGATGGGGCGTTTCCAGAGCACCACGCCGCTGAAGGCGTCCCGGGCCACGAGGGACCAGACCGGCGGAAGCAGGATCGTCTCCTTCGGACCCTCGTCCATGATGTAGAAGATGCGGCCGCCGGCCGACACGAGGGCGGACATGCTGGCCATGTGGTCGTGATGGCGAGCCCATTTCGGGCTGCCGACCCACTGGAGGTGCCTCGGCGGGCCGACCACGGAGTCGTGCGCCACGGCGTTGTTGCTGGCGTCGTGAAGGTAGTGCGTCCACTCGTCGATCTCGGCTGGCCGCGGCTTCACCGCCTTCGTCCACGCCCCGTCGCGCCGCACGTAGGCCGCGCCGTTGGGCGCGAGTACCCGCATCACCTCGGCCATGGGCAGATCGCCCATGTCCTGCGCCACGAGCAGGTTCACCAGGTTGTCCGTGTAGGGCAGCCGTGCGTCCCGCAGCAGGTCCACGGAGACCGGCCCGTAGAGGCCGAGCGACCCGATGTGCTGGCGCGCCTTGGCGACGTGGGCCGGGTCGCGATCGAGGCCGTGGACGAGGTAGCTATCGCTGGCGCGCAGCGCCGCCGTGAGCTTCCCGTCGCCACAGCCGAGGTGGACGATGAGGCCGCCCCTGACACCAGTGGCCTCAAGGATCTGCCGCGCATGCGCGGCGGCCCCAGGGTCAATGCTAGCACCCGCAGCCGCCTCCGCTCCCAATGTCGCCCCTGGGATGAAGAGGCAAAGGACTGCGGCGCGACGGCACAGGCCAGCGGCTGTGCTTGGCTTCACGGCATCACTCCTAGACAGAGCGAGAACACGGTTCCCGACGATGTCGCGGCCACTGCGGCCCGAACTAGCCAGTAGTCTACCCAGCGGCCCCGCCGATGTCCAGTGGTTCCTTCCGTCCAGGAGGGTGGGGGCTGCCTCCATCACACCACCCAAGTCGCTACGCAGGCAGTCAGTCCTATTCCCCTTCCCATCCTCCTTCCCCACTCCGCCTGCCTCAAACTCGCCATCGCCCGCTCAATCTCATCCCTCCACCGAGCCCTGAGCGACGTCAGTATCGCCGCCCCGACACCGCCTGCGGCAAAGCTCTTCAGTGGTTTCGTTGTCATTCTGTTCCCCTTGGGGGAATCATCTGACGTGACGCCCCTCTCCGAAATGGGAGAGGGGCGGCGCTACGACTCTGCCCAGTCACTTCTGGCCAAAGCCTTGGCCATTGGAGTCTCAGCGAAAGCTCTAAGTTGGCTGGTGAGGCCATCCTATGAGCGCTCGCCGAAAGGGCCGGCCCCGCGCGCTCCAGTGGTCCTATCCGTCGTACCCACGGCTCCTCATCACGCTCTTGCGCGGGGTGCCGCCACAAGCTAGAATGCGGGCGATGGCCGGACAGGAGCGCGTTATGCGGATGAGAATGACCAAGGCACTGCCGGCGGGGCTTCTGTGCGCGGCGGTGGCGGTCGCAACCGCGCAGGAGAAGCCCTTCCCGGAACTCCTGAAGGACGAGTGCCGCGTCCAGCACGAGCAGCTCGCCAAGGACCTCAAGCGCCTCGATTGGTTCAAGCGGGTCGCGGCGCAGGCGTTCCACCCGGAGGCGCTCGTCACCGAGAAGGACCGCGACCCGGCGGACATCGTGCTGCGGCGCGCGCGGGCGCTCCTGACGGACTTGCAGCAAACGGTACCCACCGACGGCGTCAGGCCTCTCACCGAGGCGCTCGACGCGCTCCAGGCCAGGGCAGCCCAGGTTCCCACAACCGACGCTGAGGGACGGCTGGCGCTCTACCACGATGCCTGCGCGCTGCGGCGGAAGATCGCCTTCGCCAACCCGCTCCTCGACTTCACGTCCATCCTCTTCGCCAAGCGCCACCGCTCGCGGGTTGACCACATGTGCGACCAGTACTTCGGCTGGGCCGCGGCCCCGGGCGGCGGGATCTTCGTGCTCGAGGGCGCGTTCGGCACCGAGCCGCGCGCGCGGGGCCTGCTGGCGGATGCGGTGGTGGAATCAGGCCGGCTGAAGGGCAGCAAGCTCGCCGGTGGCTCCGCCCTCCAGCCCGCGCTGTCCTACGACGCGCGCACGATCCTCTTCTCCTATGCCGAGTGCGGCGTCGGCGCGCCGAAGGCCGGCCGCTGGAGCCCAGAGCGCTCCTACCACGTCTTCCGCATCGACGCGGATGGCACGCAGCTCGCGCAACTCACCGACGGCTCCTGGAATGACCTGCACCCGAGCTGGCTGGCCGACGGCCGCATCGTGTTCATCTCCGAGCGCCGCGGCGGCTTCGGCCGCTGCCACCCGCGCCAGGTGCCCCTCTACACCCTCCACGCGATGGACGCTGACGGCGGCGGCCTGATGCGCCTGAGCCACCACGAGGCGAACGAGTGGCACCCGAGCCTGAACAACGACGGGATGATCGTCTACTCGCGCTGGGACTACGTGGACCGGGGGCACAACCAGGCCCACCACGCCTGGCTCACCACCCCCGACGGCCGCGACGCCCGCGCCCTGCACGGCAACTTCAAGCCCAGGCACGACGACAACCCCGACATGGAGCTCAGCGTGCGGGCCATCCCCGGCTCGCCCCGCTACGTGGCCACGGCCGCTCCCCACCACGGCCAGGCATTCGGCTCGTTCATCCTCATTGACCCGCGGGTGCCCGACGACGACGCGATGGGGCCGGTGAGGCGGCTGACGCCCGAGATGGGCTTCGTGGAGACGGGCGAGCGCGGCGCTCAGGTCTACGGCACGGCTTGGCCCCTCAGCGAGAACTACCACCTGTGCGTCTACGACCGCGGCGGCAAGTACGGAATCTGCCTGCTCGACGCCTTCGGGAACCGCGAGCTGCTCTACTGGGACCCGAACATCGCGTGCCTCGGGCCGGTACCCCTCAAGGCGCGACCCGCCCCCCCGCTGATCCCCGCGGCGGGCGAGCCGGCGCGCCTTGCGGCCAACCCCACCTACAAGCAGCCAGGCGACGAGCATTCGCTCGACCCGCAGAGCGCCGGCATGCGCGAGAAGGCCATCGTCGGCCTCGTGGACGTCTACGACAGCATCCTCCCCTATCCGCAGGGCACAAGGATCAAGGCACTGCGCATCGTCCACGTGCTGCCGAAGAGCACGCCGCTGCACCACGAGCCGCAGATCGGCTACGGCTGCGAGACGGGCGCCCGCGCCGTGCTCGGCACCGTGCCGGTGGAGGAGGACGGCAGCGCGTACTTCTGGCTGCCGCCGGGCAAGGGCGTCCTGTTCCAGGCCCTCGACGAGCGTGGCCTCGCCGTGCAGTCCATGCGCAGCGCCACCTACGTGCACGGCGGAGAGAAGCTCATCTGCTCCGGCTGCCACAACCGCAAGGAGCGCTCGGCGGGCATCCGCGTCCGAGAGGTCGGCCTCGCCTTCCGCCGCGCCCCGTCGGAGATCGCGCCCGATGTCGAAGGCTCCAACCCGCTCAGCTTCCCGCGACTCGTCCAGCCCGTCCTCGATAAGCACTGCGTCGCGTGCCACGTCAAGGAGGCCGGCAAGCCCAAGGTCATTGGCCTCGGCGTGGGAGACTGGCAGAAGGACCCGTACCGCTGGTACGCCTCGTACCGGAACATGTATCCCTACGCGTTCCACCACGGGGCCAAGTTCAACCCGGGCTTCGACGGCTTCACGTCGCCCCGAACGATTCCTGGCAGGTTCGGGGCGCGGGCGTCCAGGCTCCTGGCGCTCCTCGACAAGGGCCACTACGACGTGAAGCTCGCGCCGGAGGAACTCCACCGCATCACCCTCTGGCTCGACGCCAACTCGGACTTCTTCGGCGCGTATGAGAACGCGGAGGCCCAAGCGCGCGCCGAAGTGGTCCGGCCCAGAATTGAGTGAACTCCGTGGTTCGCGCATTGGCGGCAACTTGCCTGCTGTGCCTGGTCGCCTTCTGCCCGGCCGAGGCGGCCGAGAAGGGCCAACCCCCGATGAAAGCGAAGCTCCAGGTTGAGCAGTGGCATCCGTGGTGCCCGCCTTTCGCGCTGGAACGCGTCGGCCGGCCGCCCGATGCCGTCGTGGAGACCGCGTCGGCCTCGAAGCCGACGGAGCAATTCGTTGTGGTCGGCTATCGCCAGGGGAAGGAGGTCAGCCGCCAAGCGGTGACCTTCGCGGGCAAGGGGCCGCCGTATTTCGGCCGGGTCGCCCTGGAAGCGTGGCCGTCGGAGATCGCGCTATGGGCAGGAGCCATGCCGCAGGGCGAGCCCGCGGAGTTGGCGCGGGCGCAAGTGACCCCGCCGGCGTTCGAGGCGGAGGCCGTCGCCCTGCCTGACAAGCTGATCCACCCGGTAGACCTCGGGACGATCCTGGTGCCGGCCGACTGGCTGCTGCTCGCGGGTGGCCAGAAGGCGAGCGTGGAGGTGGCCGCGCTGAGCCGTAGCGGCGATGTTCCCGCGGCCCACGCCACGGTGTGGTACGGATCGGCGCCGCAGAAGAGGGCGACTGCCGCAATGCCGTTGGCACAGGGCAGCAAAGCACAAGTGGGCCTGGCGCTCGGCTCGTGCTCGAAGACGCTGGAGCGGGACGTGCTGCACGTGGCCATCACGGCGGCCGATGGCAAGGAGCTTTGGCACAAGCAGATTCGGGTGATGATCGTGCCCAAGCCGCCGAACTGGCCGGCCTTCGGCGCCGTGAGCACGGCATTGCGCTACGACGCGCCGATCTTGTCCGTCGTCAACGGGAAGTACACCTCGCTCAACTACGACGAGGCCTGGGCGCCGCAGTTGCAGGACGTGGTCGTGTTCCTGCCCAACGGCGCGCGGTGGGTCTTCTGGCGGGGCTCGAGCTACATCCCGTTCTGGGCGGGCCGGCACAACACCGGCCTGTGCTACGAGTGGGCCGAGCGGCACTCGCCCAACACCGGCTTCACCGACTGCCCGGAGCCGCTGATGGACAAGGAACTCCGATACGGCCGAGTCGAGATCCTGGAGTCCACCGCGGCCCGGGTACACGTCCGCTGGAACTACCAGTCGTGCGACTTCAACTACCGGGTCAATGGCGACCTGCCCGTGGAAGACTACTACTTCTACCCCGACGGCTTCGGCACGCGCGTCCTCACGCTCACGTGCATTCCCGAAGCGCGGTACGAGCTGGCGGAATTCATCCTCCTCTCGCCGCAGGCGGCGTTTCCGCTGGACATCTTGCCTCCCGACCTTGCCGACATCCTCTCGATCAAGGGCCAGAAGGCGGCGATCCGCTTCCCCTTCGTCAGGAACGAGCAGGAGAAGGAGTGGGGGAAGGTAGGCGACGTGCCCGCCGTCTATCGCGTCCGACTGAGCAAGCAGGAGCGGCTGGCGGCGATCAGCTTCTGCCCGCTCCTGACCAGCAAGCCGAGCCCCTTCGAGCCCTTCTACGACCGCGGGCTCCTGGTCACTCCGGCCTACTGGGGCAGCCACTGGCCGCTGACCCGAGGCTGCAACACGGGGTGGAGCATCAACGACCGCATCTCGCTCGGCCCGGCCCACAACTCCCTGATGACGTGGGGCGCGAGCAGGCCGAAGCCGATTCGAAGCGAAACCATCGAGACCAAGGATGGCTTGGGCAAGCTGAAAACGATGAAGGTGCAGACCTGGGTGTGGCTCATCGGGATGACGGATGCCAGCGACGAGGCCCTGGTGCGGTGGGCACAGAGCTTCGCGCAGCCGCCGTCGCTCGAGCTGCAAGGGGCGCGGCAAGACTCGGAACCCTACGCGCTCGAGCGCCGCGCCCTCCGCCTGGTCGTGGAGGGTCGCAGCGTGACGATCACGATCAGGCCCGCGGGCGCGTGCGTGAATCCCGTGTTCGAGCTGCGAGGGGCGCCGAAGGCGCTTCTGAGCGTGAAACTGGCCGGCCAGACTCTCGACCGCGAGCAGTATGCCTGGGATGGCGCGACGCTCTGGCTCAACGCCGAGTTGAGCAGGCCGACCCCCCTGCGACTGGAGTTCGGCAGCGAGAAGTGATGATCATGGAGATGCCAGGCACGCCATGAACGTCAGCGTGCGCGACTACGATCTCATCCTCCGCCACACGTTCCGCACCTCGCAGTCGGCGACCGATGTGCTAACCCAACGTCCCGCAGGGAGCATCGTGAAGCTTGACATAGCGGGAGTTCCTCGCCCGGCACAAGGACGTGCTCCTGTGTGCCGACCTGTTCACAAAGGAGATCTGGACGTTTTGCGGCCTTCGGCGTGCATTCGTTCTCGTCGTCATGCATCTCAAGAGCCGCACGATCCTGTTGGCCGAGGCGACCTTCTCGCCTCCAGAGCTTACCACCGCTCTGTTCCGGCCGCAACCCTCAACGTCCGCGCTGGTTGCAGCCAGCCACACCTGGAGCGTGCTGCCTTCCCTGCCCGTGATCGGTTTCTGGACCCTACGCGTACCGCCGAGCGGCGTGACGCCCGTGAGTTAGAGCCCTGCCTCGGGCCATCCGACGCTGGAACCGTGCAGCGTCCGCGCGCCTCGGCTCGCCCCGCACCGTCCACGGAAACCTTCTCGGCCCGCCCACGAAGGAAAACAGCAACCCGCAGGCAAGGCAAGCAGCGTCTCGATTTCGTGCGACGGGTTTTCGGACACTACGCGATGCTGAGCGGGTGTTGTTTTGAGGTGTGGGAGCGGGGAAGGTGATGGGGTGTAAGAGGCATAGGAGAAGGTGGTCGGCGCGGGCCGGCATCAGAAACCAAGCTGCATCGCGATAGTCTCGTGAATCTTCTCTGTCAGCTCTGCAGGCAAGTCAACGGTGATCTCGCGGGTGCGGCCGTAGCGTCCTTTCGAGAGAACCCTGCAGCGCAGCAGGGAGTACATGTCGAGCTCATCCAAGAGGTCGCCGAATGCCCTGCCGCTCAGCAGATATCAGGGCTGTTGCTACGGCTTCACGCCCTCCATGCCCAGGTCGAGGCCCTGCCTCTGCCCGGCGGTGTTCGCGCAGTGGACCGCGAGGGTGTTCCTCCCGCTCTTCAGGAGGCGGGCGGCTTCGCCGTCGAGGGGGATGCTGGCGTAGCCGCCTCGCGCCCCATCGTGCGCCTCGGCCACGAGGGTCCCGTTGAGGTAGACCCTCGCCACCTGGCCCTTCTCGCTGCGGAGCTTGAGGCGGAGCGCTGTGTAGCTGGGTTCGGCAAGGGCGAAGGTCCGACGAAGCAGGATGTCGCGGGTCGTCCACTCCGTGCCTTTGCCCTTGCCTGCGTGCATCGGGCCGGGAGCGTTCGCCCAGGCTGAATCGTCGAAGCCGGGTGTGAACCAGTCCTTCGGCAGGGTCGGCGGGGTATCGCCCTTGCCCAGTTGGAGCGCCTTCCAGGTCTGCGGCGTCTTCTCGGAGATCTCGGCGATCGTCGTCCACATGGCCGGCACGCGAGGTGGCCCGTCCCGCTCCAGCATGTCTTTGGCCTGCTGGCCGTAGAAATGCCAGTACTGCCACGTGTAGTCGCGCAGCGTGGACCACGCCTCGTAGTACTTGCGCCCCTCTTCCACCCACCGATCGTTGGCGGCCAGGAGCTTCTGGACGTCGGCCAGCTCGGGGCAGTCCTTGCCCAGCAGGCGCTCAAGGGATTTGAGCAACTCGGACGCCCTGTAAACGTCGCCCTCGCGAATGTGGTTCTCAACGGCGCGGAGGGTCAGCTCGACGCTTCGCTTCTGCCGCTTCGCGGCCTCGGCCAGTTGGTTGGCGTGCCGGTCGCCGACGAGCCCCGCGAGGGAGGCATCGAGTTCCTTCCACTTCCGCTGCTCGAAGAGCGTGCGGGCCTTTTCGAGCGGAGCAGGGAGCTTGCCGCCGAACACGCTCGACCCCGCGCCGAGGATGCGCAGGGATTTGAGGGGCATGGCGTAGACGAGGCCGATGCCGCCGGTTGTGAACTCGATGCCGCACCAGGTATAGTGGCCGGGCGTGCGGCCGCTGAGGTTCTCGGCGTTCGGCTGGCAGATGAGGCCGCCGTCGTGCGTGCGCGCCAGGTCGTAGTACCACCGCTGGTGATCCAGGAAGGTGCGGAAGCTCTTCTCGCCCGCGTGGACCGCCGCGAGCGGCCCCCAGAAGATCGAGAAGTAGCAGCCCGTGTGGCCCTCCTCGCGGTAGGGGTAGCTGGCCGCGACCGAACGGCTGAACTCCCCGACGGTATCCGGGTGGCCGCCGAGGAGCTGGAACACCACAGCTCCCAGTGCGTTCTTGCCGTTGCCGCTGTCGCCCCGCCACGGCGAGTGGTCCCCGTAGGGGATCCAGCCCTTGCCCGCGAACTTCTCGAAGAAGGTCACCGAACGCTGCATCGCCGCCTCATCCACCGCGACGCCGCACTCCTTCGTGAGGATGAGGGCCATGAGGCAGGTGAGGCCGACCTGGTTCACCGCCCCGTAGCCGTCCCAGGGGCTGCTGTGGCCCCAGGAGCCGCAGCGCATCATGCCGAGCGTGAGCAGCTTCGACACCTTCTCGAGCTGCGGCAGCACCGTGCGGTCACCTGTCGCGAGATAGTACTCGGCCAGGAAGAGGCCGCAGTAGCCGGCGGGCCAGTTGTTCAGCCCCACCTTCGCATACGACTGCTCGCTCAGCCAGTAGGCGGCTCGGCGAGCGTTGTCGAGGTATCGCGCGTCGTTGGAGGCGAGGAAGAGCAGGCCCGAGTACATCGTGGGCATGCCCAGCTCGCCCTGCATGTGGCCGTCTGGATACTGCTCAGCGGCCAGGCGCGCGCAGGCCTCGGTGAGAATCTTCGCCGACTTCGCGCAGCCGAACGGCCAGGTGGTGCTGTAGGAGCCCATCACCCGCAGCCCGAGGGTCCCCGTCTTCTCCTCGCCGTCCCGCTCCAGGAGGAGCGTGAGCTTGCCCGCCTTCGCGGCCGTCTCGCTCTCGGTGATGGCATTGCCCAGGGCGACGCGGGGGTCCTGGCCTTCTGCAAACTCTGCGCCATTCGCGCCAAGAAGGACGTCGCCGGGCTGGAGCACGCCGTCAGCGGGCGAGCCGGGCGCGATGTCCACGATGTGGATCCTGTGCCCCTCCACCCAGCCTCGGGCGCCAGTGGGGCCGAGATTCACCTGGCGCCCCTTCGAGACGGCGTGGGGCGACCAGGTGACGGCGCGCCCCCGCGCGGCGGCGGGGAAGAGGAGGGCCGCGGCCATCCACAGGAGGGCCGTCCTCACGGGTCTGCGTCGGGCCATCGCGTCTC
>Ga0307378_10003927_pt1 | contig 21551 bp, 14 predicted proteins | sample UN1MG_FD_202238 | JGI IMG/M metagenome (GOLD analysis project Ga0307378, IMG submission 202238) | Soil microbial communities from Risofladan, Vaasa, Finland - UN-1 | ecosystem: Environmental > Terrestrial > Soil > Coastal area > Acid sulfate soil | place: Finland: Risofladan, Vaasa | collected...
AACACGCAATAAATTCGTGTTTGCTGTCTTCCGTGCCGCTTTGGTGCCGGCATAATAGCTTGATATTTCAAGAATAGTCGCTATGCTGGTATAAATTCAAGCTGCCGGCGTAAAGATCAGGACGGTATGGGTTATGAATAGAAGCAATAATGTGAATTTCTTAATTTTTAAGGAGTAACTATCATGGCAAATCAATTCACTCGCAGAGATTTCCTCAGGACGAGCACCATGGCCGGCCTGGGAATGGCTGTCGGCAGTGTGGTGCTTTCCGGCGGTACGAGTGCTCAAGCTCGATCCGATGCCGCAAGTATGATCGGATATAATCCCGGCGCCAAGGATCTCATAAAAGTCGGTTTTGTCGGTATCGGCAATCAGGGTTCGGGGCACGTCAACAATCTGCTGAAGATTGAGGGCTGCCAGGTCGCGGCAGTCTGTGATATTCGTCCCGACAGGGTCAAATGGGCCCAGAGGCAGATTGTCAGGGCCGGTTTTCCCGAGCCGAAAGGATACACGAAAGGCGATCTGGATTTCGAGCGAATGTGCGGAGAAGAAGACCTGGACCTGGTTTACAATGCCGCCCCGTGGCGATGGCACGCGCCGATTTGTCTAAGCGCGATGGAAAACGGGAAACACGCCGCCTCCGAAGTAAATATCGCGCTTTCCGTGGAAGACTGCTGGAAACTGGTCGAAACCTCGGAAAAGACTCGGAAGCACTGTGTAATGCAGGAGAACTGCTGCTACGACTTCACCGAGATGGTGGTTATGAATATGATCGCCCGCGGTCTGTTCGGTGAGATTATGCACGGCGAATGCGGCTATCTGCACGACCTGCGAGGCCTGAAAATCCATCCGACGTTTTACCAGGGGATGTGGCGGGCGCACCAGTCGATCAAACGCAACGGCAACCTCTATCCGACCCACGGAATCGGGCCGATGGCCTGGTGCATGGATATCAACCGGGGCGATGCTTTCGATACCCTCGTTTCCATGACTACCAAATCAATCGGCCTTAATGAGTTCGCAGATAAGAAATACACCGAGGCCAAAACGGAAAAGGACAAAAAATTCTACAGCGAATGGCAGAACCGCAAATATTCTCTCGGCGATGTCAATATCACGCTGATCAAAACAAAGCTGGGCAAGACGATCATCTGTAAGCACGATACGAACCTGCCGCGTCCTTACAGCAGGGGCTTTCTCGTGCAGGGATCTAAAGGCCTTGTCCGCAAGTATCCCACGGAGCAGATTCATATCGAGGGGCTCAGCCGGGGCCACGGCTGGGAAGATATGAAGGACTACAGCGAAAAGTACGAACATCCGGTCTGGAAGGCAATCAGAGAAAAGGCCAAAGGCGCCGGCCACGGCGGGATGGACTTTATCGAAGACTATCGCCTGATTACGGCCCTGCGAAAAGGGATATCGCCGGACATCGACGTCTATGATTCGGCGGCATGGAGCGCTATAATCCCGCTCAGTGAGCAGTCCATCGCCGAGGGAAACATGCCCGTGAAATTCCCCGACTTTACTCGAGATATGTGGAAGCAGCCGCGGCAATTGGGCGTATCGAAATGGTTCGTATGAGAACGTGCCCCCGAATAAAGGAAAGTGAATGAAACCGACATTATTGATTCTTGCCGCGGGTATGGGAAACCGCTACGGCGGGCTTAAACAGATCGACCCGATCGGACCGAACGGCGAGATTATCATCGACTATTCAATCCATGATGCGATTCGCGCCGGATTCGGCAAGCTGGTATTCATCATCCGGCATTACTTCGAAGACGCTTTCAAGGAGAAAATCGGCAACAAGTTTGACGGCCTGGTCGAAACAGCATACGCCTACCAGGAGCTGGACGCCGCCCTCGACGGATTTGCCTTGCCGCCCGACCGCGAAAAGCCCTGGGGCACGGGCCACGCGACCCTGCTGGGCAAAGATTTCATCGACGAGCCATTTGCCGTGATTAACGCCGATGATTACTACGGCATCGATTCGTTTAAGATGATGGCTGAATTCCTTCGCGGCTCAGAGGTTTCGCCAACGGTTTACGCCATGGTGGGTTTTCGGCTCCGCAACACGTTAAGCGAATACGGTTCCGTCGCCCGCGGCGTATGTCACTGTGACGACAAGCATTATTTAAGCGATATCTTCGAACGGACGGGCGTGGAAAAACACGGAAACGGCGCCCGTTATTTTGACAAAGACGGCACAGAGCACCTGCTGACCGGCGACGAAGTCGTATCCATGAACCTTTGGGGTTTCCATCAAACGGTTTTCAGGCACATCTCGGCAAAGTTCAAGGATTTTCTGAAAGAACGCGGAAACGATCCTAAAGCCGAGCTGTTTATTCCTACCGTGATCGATGACCTTGTCGAAAGCGGTAAGGTGAACGTCAAAGTTCTTCCCACGCACGAGACATGGTTCGGCGTGACTTACAGGCAGGACATGGAGATAGCCGAGCGATGCATTCGCAAGCTGATCGCAGAGGGACTGTATCCGGAAAAGCTCTGGGAGAAATAATGGAATATGACGCAGGATCCGTAGCCGCAAATTTTAATCTTGCCGGTCGACTGATCCGGAGCGAATCCTTCGGAAGCGGACATATTAACGACACCTACTGCCTGATCTGCGAAAAAGACGGCCGCCAAATACACTACATACTGCAGCGGATCAATCATCAGGTATTCAAAAATCCGCCGGCGATGATGGAAAATATCCGGCGGGTAACGAACCATATTCGCCGGAAACTACAAGAGCGGCAAAACAAACTTGCCTCGCGACAGCTCGTCGTCATCGACACGAAAGACGGCGCCGATTTTTACCAGGACGACCGCGGCAACTACTGGCGCCTGTATAATCGGATCGAAAATGCGGTTACATACGACACAATCGAATCGCCTGAACTGGCCTACGAGGCGGCCCGGATGTTCGGCCGGTTCGCAGCGATGCTCACGGATTTGCCCGGCCCGCCGTTACATGAAACGATTCCCGATTTTCATGCGACTCCGAAGCGTTTCAAAACCTTCCGGGAAGTCCTCCGGCAGGACCCGCGCGACCGCGCCAAAGACGCCGGGGCCGAGATCGATTTCGTGCTTCAGAACGCCGGCATCTGTGACGTACTGCTAAATCACGCCGACAAGGGCGAAATTCCGGTTCGCATAACACACAATGACACGAAAATCAACAATGTGCTGCTGGATGAAAAGACTCACAAAGGCGTGTGCGTAATCGACCTGGATACGGTCATGCCGGGGCTTTCGTTGTATGATTTCGGCGACATGGTGCGCACGGCGACAAACCCGGCCGAAGAGGACGAACGCGACCTGTCGAAAGTTACCATGCGGATGCCGATATTTGAAATGCTGCTCAAAGGCTTTGCCGAAGAAACACATACATTTCTAACGCCGACCGAGAAGAAACACATGGTTTTTGCCGGCAAGCTCATTACGTTCGAACAGATGATTCGGTTCCTCGCCGATCATTTGGCCGGCGACATTTATTATAAGATACACCGCGACGGCCATAATCTGGATCGCTGCCGAACACAGATGAAAATGGTCCGGTCAATAATCGCCAAGGAAGAGGCAATGAACGCCCTTGCCGATTCTGTCTTTGAAGAGTTGTCCTGATGAGTCGAAAAATGTTGTAGAACGCTGACAGATGGGCTATAATCCTCATCGTCCGTACCGTGGCTCGTGGTTCGTGTCACGAATTGTGAATAACCCAAGCTGACCGATTCGCGCTGTCATCCCTGCGAAAGCAGGGATCCAGGAATGTAACGGCTTTAAGTGGATTCCCGCTTTCGCGGGAATGACAGATTGTGTTATGTCATTATCATTGAACGATTTGTTGTAGCATTCGACTTAAAAACGGCCAGTTTGAGTAAATAACGTATGTGGCTTGGTAAGCAGGAGAACCTATGGATATTGATTTTGCAAGTCGCGGATTTGTAACAAATTTCAGCATTCTTGACTGGTGCATAGTCATAGGCTATCTGATTGCAATCGTCAGTATAGGCGTCTACATCCGCAAGTACATTGCCTCGGCCACGGACTTTATGGTCGCCGGCCGGGGTCTTAAGACCTTTCTCGCGATAGCAACCATGATCGGCACGGAACTGGGCCTCGTGACCGTGATGTATTCGTCGCAGAAAGGATTCACCGGCGGATTCGCCGCGTTTCACATTGCCTTTGCCGCGGCGATTGTCACGCTGTTCGTGGGCATTTCCGGCTTCATCGTTGTGCCGCTGCGACGATTGAAGGTGATGACAATACCGGAATTTTACGAGGTGCGATTCGGCAGAGATGTCCGCATACTCGGCGGTATTATCCTGGCGCTTTCGGGAATCCTCAATATGGGCATGTTCCTGAAGGCCGGCTCGCTGTTCGTTACAGGCGTAACCGGCATGACCTCCGATTTTCATCTCAAGATCGTTATGACCGTCCTGCTGTGCATGGTCCTGCTTTATACGACGCTGGGGGGGATGGTGTCCGTTGCGATACTCGACTATATCCAGTTCGTAGTACTGTCGTTCAGTCTGCTCTTTGCCAGCGTTATGTCGATCAGATACTTAGGCTGGGACAATATCGTCGAGACGGTTACAAGGGAGATGGGCCAGAGCGGATTCAATCCTTTCGACGAAGCAGGTTTCGGCTGGTCATACGTCCTATGGATGTTCTTCATGGGCCTGGTAAGTTGTGCCGTCTGGCAGACCGCCGTCATCCGGGCCTGCTCGGCAAAAAGTACTTCAATAGTACGACGTATATATACACTTTCTTCGGTGGGTTTCCTTATCCGGTTCCTGATTCCCTACTTTTTCGGAATCTGCGCCCTGGTATTTATAGCCAATAATCCGACTCTCAAGGGCATTTTCCTGTCCGCCGACGGAAAGGCAAATTCCGATTTGTCACTGACTGCGATGCCGTTCTATTTGAGCCAGATCCTGCCCGCGGGCTTTATCGGCATTATCTCGGCGGGGATGCTCGCGGCGTTCATGTCGACGCACGACAGCTATCTTTTGTGCTGGAGTTCGGTGCTCACTCAGGATGTGGTTGCGCCATGGTTCAAAAAAGACCTGTCCTCGAAGGCGCGACTCCTGCTGACAAGAATCTTCATCGTTGCAATCGGTATCTTCATCCTCGTCTGGGGTCTCTGGTATCCGCTCGAACAGGATTTGTGGGACTACATGGCCATTTCCGGCGCCATATACTCAATCGGTGGATTTGCGCTGCTGGCGTTCGGATTGTACTGGAAGAGAGCCAGCAGAGCCGGAGCATATCTGGCATTGCTTACGGGCTTTCTTGCCTTACTGGGCCTGTCGAAGGTGCAGCAGTTATGTTCGCCTTTGCTGGACCCGATCAAGAAACATTTTGAAATCGAAGGTGACATTCCCAGCGCCGTTATCGGCCTAATCGTTCTGGCGCTGGCAATTGTCCTTATGATTATCGGATCGCTGCTGCTGCCCGACAAGACGGGACGAGCAACTCTCATGAAACTTAGGAGTAATTTAGATGGATTGGATTAAAATTTGGACGTTCTTCTTCTTTCTGAGCCTGGCGCTTTTTGCCTGCCTTTCGATTGTTGTTACAATCGGAGGATTCTTCAACATAAGATCTCTGTTCAAGGATCTTTCAGCCGCCAGGCAAAAGGCAGAGCGCTCGCCGGCCGGCGATGATGAAAAGCAGAGGTAATATGTAGCCACCCATTTTAAACGGAGGCTGCAATAGAATGTTTTGTTCTATTCAAACATCTGACGCTTTTCTATTCTCGTCTCGTGTCGAGGGCGTCCCGCCCTCGGATCGCGGGCAGGATGCCCGCGACACGGGATCCGGCAAGGGAAAGCCATGGCAAAAATAACTTTCAATCTTGAAGAGCTGATACAAATCCTTATTTCCAATGAGCTTTTACGCGGAGAAATATTACGTCCGAAAGTTGACGGTGACAGAATTCATTTTGTGATAAGAACTAATTCATTCATTCTGCCATATATTCCCGCTTCGTTGGGATACCTGGGTTTCAGCGATAACCTCGCAACATTCGAACTTACCATCGTGAGCAGCCATCTAAACAAGGCCGTAAGCCGGCTTAAAAAAATACTCCAGTTCAAATTACCGGTATACATGAAACTTGAGTATCCGAAAATCTTTGTCGATGTGGAAAAGCTGCTTAAAGAAAAAAACATCAGGGGCATTCGAGTCAAAGATATCTCTTTGAAGGGCGGCGAGTTTACGATTACAACTTGTAACACCTGAGCCTTTTCGTTTTCGTTGGAAGGAATTTCCAACATTAGTAGGGGCGGTTCGCGAACCGCCCCTACATTGGGACAAGAAGTCATGGATGAATCATATGTTTCCAGCCCGATTGGAGTCTTAACGGTCCTCTGCGGAGTAGGAGCATTTTTCTTTTTTCTCGAAGAGCGAACGCGGTGGAAACTTTTCAATTATTTTCCGCCGCTGATTTTTATCTACGCCATACCCGCCGTAATGTCAAATACCGGCGTATTAACCAAAACTTCGGTTGTGTATGACTGGCTCAGCTCAACCGTGCTGCCGATGTTTCTCATAATAATGCTGTTAAAGGTGGACGTCGCATCGACAATCAAAATGATGGGCAGGGGCATCTTCGTAATGCTCTTCGGCACTGCCGGTGTAGTGCTTGGTGCCCCGATAGCATATTTTCTTGTCAGGAACAAACTGCCCGAAGATACATGGAAGGCTTTTGGCTCGTTAGCCGGCAGTTGGATCGGCGGCACCGGCAACATGGCGGCCGTCACCGAAGGGCTTAAAACGAGCGGCCAGGGATTCGGGCTTGCCGTGCTTGGCGACAATCTTGTCTATATGGTATGGCTGCCGATTCTGTTAGGATCGAAAAACTTCGCCAAAGCATTCAATCGTTTTACGCGGGTGGACAAAAAGCGAATCCAGATGCTCGAGATGACCCGGGCCGAAACGCAAGACTCGCAGGAACGCGTCCGAATGAGGCATTTTCTGTACCTTCTTGTGCTGGGCTTTGTTTGTACATGGGCGGCGGAAATCCTCTCGGGAGTACTGCCTGAGCTTCAACCGATTTTAACCGCCTCGACATGGAAGATTCTGCTGATTACTACAATGGGCCTGCTGCTTTCGCTCACTCCGGCAAGGCACATCCCCGCAAGCCACGAGCTTGCAATGGCTCTTGTCTATATCTTTGTGGCAAACATGGGGGCCAGGGCCGATATATCCGGACTTACAGGTTCCGCCGGATGGTTCATTCTCGGTTGCTACATCTGGATAGCCGTGCATGGAGCTTTCTGTGTTCTTGGTGCATATCTGTTGAGAGTGGATATACATTCGACCGCGATTGCGAGTGCCGCGAATATCGGCGGTGCGGCCAGCGCCCCCGTCGTTGCTTCAAGTCACAACGAAAAGCTCGTACCGGCAAGTATCCTGATGGCCCTTATGGGCTATGCAATTGGAACCTACGGAGCGTTTCTTGCTGCCTGGCTGTGCTATCTATTGAGCGGCTGAAAGTCTTATAAGCAAAGCCTCCGGACACAATCCCCCTAACGCTGATCTGGTGATAGGAAATTACCAAAGTTGGAAGAAATCAGCAAAATCACTGGAAAATTGGGGTCAAAAATTGTATAATAAGTGTTGTTGACAAGCCGCATTTGAGGATGCGGCTTGAATATTATCAATTGTATATTAAGGTGGAGTGGCCATGTGTTTTAGAAGTCGTTGCCTGATTTTAGTGCTCACTGTTCCCTGTCTATGTCTCGCCAGGGGCGACGATCCGGAGCCGGCATGGAAAAACCAGATTGAATATCCCTCCGAAGCGTTTCAAAGCTGGACGTCTCCTCCGTACGTCAAGTTCACGATAATAACCAAGGAAGGATTCGATCCGAACATCGTGTGCTACCAGGACTGCCGGAAGTACGAATACCACTTTGATTTTGCGCTCGAGCAGCTCGATCCTTTTATCGGCATGACCATAGAGCAATTCGATGATGTCACCCTGCACGAGGCGGGGCAACAGGCGGTGCTCGGCGCAGTAATTCTGTCCCCGTGGGCGGATCCGCCTTTCAACGAGTACGGCATACAGCTCGTTCGAAACGACCCCTACAGCCGCGAAGAAATCGTCCGCCTGTTCAATATTGTCAAGGCTTCGGTCATAGCCGAGCCCAACGTGACGGCGTACTATTTCCCGACCTACGAGCAGTATACCGTGGCCCAGCAGAATCGTGACTGGTTCGAAAGTCAGGGCATACCGATCGGCTCTACGGCCCAATGGGCCGAAGGCAACGCGAGCTATTCGGACGGCTGGGCCTTAGGCACGCTCAAATTCTTCACCGGCAGCGAAATCCAGGCGGCCTTCATCAACGGCGATTTGCTGCCCGAAGATATCCTGTTGACCGACGGCGTGCCGGCCGAGATTCCATCCGTGGCCGGTATTATCAGTTTGATGCCCTCGACGCCGAATTCTCACGTGGCCATACTCGCAAAATCTCAGGGCGTACCCTTCGTTTACCTGGCGATCGAGCAGGATGCGGCCCGTGCGCAAGGCCTTTTGAATCACAGCGTCTATTTGGCCGCTACGAGCGAAAACATGGAACTCTTTTGCACGGTCAAACTGCTCGATATTGATAATCTCAGCGAGCAGGAGAAGGCCTCGATCCTGGCGCTGAAGCAGAAACCTCCGATGACGATAACACCGATGATGCAATGGGGACAGTTCTGGGCCGACACGAATGATTTGCAGCCGGCCGATATCGGTTATGTCGGCGGTAAGGCGGCAAATTTCGGCATCCTGCGCCGGGCTATTCCTGACAATTCGCCTAAGGCCATGGCGTTCTCGTTTGACCTTTGGAACGCATTTCTCGACCAGTCTTTGCCCAGCATGGCGCCGGTCGTACTGGCACCGGGCGGATATGCTCTTTTCTGGGCCGATGACGACATCGAGCAGGGACCTTTTCATGCCGGTTTCAAGCTTAGCCGGTCTGGGGAGGATGTAGGCCTTTTCGACAGCGACGGTCAAACACTCATCGACGGTCTGAGCTTCGGGCCCCAGCAGGAGGATATATCGTACGGACGGTCGGTTGACGGCGGAGGTCTGTGGCAATTCTTCGAGACCCCGTCACCCCGTGGGGCAAACTCGCCGAGCAGCGAAGGCAACGGCCTGGTAATAAACGAATTCATGGCCGACAATAAAACGACTATCGAGGACCCGGCCGAAATCGGCGAATATCCCGATTGGATCGAACTGTATAACGGCACGAGCGATACCATCATCCTTAGCGGTCTATTCCTGACGGACGACCTGAACGATCCGACGAAGTGGCAGATTCGCACGCCCGTCAGCGGAGGCACCATTCGAGAAGAAATCGCCATGCGCCTGTCACAATATACAAGATACCCCCCGGCGGACATGAAAGGATTATCCAGAGACTTAGCGGCAATTCGCAATCTAATCGAAAACTCGACTTTCACCCAGTTCGACCCGGAGATAAAATCCGCCGTAATCGACGCCCTTCAGACTTTCGGATTCGATCCCGGCACGAAGATTCGCTTTCGCAGCTCGACCAACGTCGAGGACAGCGAGCTGTTCACGGGAGCGGGTCTGTACGACAGCTACAGCGGCTGTCTGGCGGATGATCTGGACCAGGATGATGCCGGCCCCTGCGCATGCGATGCATCGGACGACGCCGAGCGCGGAGTTTTTCGGGCCATTCGAAAGGTCTTCGCCAGTTTCTACAACGACAACGCATTTCTGGAGCGGCTAAAGCATGGAGTCAACGAGGCCGACGCCGGCATGGCCCTGCTGACCCATAGCTCTTTTCCCGACGAGATTGAATTAGCCAACGGTGTTGCCACAATGAAAAAGACCGGCCGTACGGACTGGACCGCTAACGTGGTTTGCCAGAAGGGAGCAGTATCCGTCACCAACCCGCCGGCCGATGCAGTACCGGAAGAGGTCAGGATTGAAATGACCCATTTTCAGGGAGCAGCACCCTGGCTTCTCCAGCGATCGAGCCTGGTGCCGCTGCGCGAGAACACGGTGCTCGAGTGGGAGCAGGAGTATATCGAGCTTTACGAGTTGTTGACCGCGGCCGCGGAACAATATTGCCAGGCCGTACAAAAAGACGATCTCATGCTTGACTTCGAGTTCAAAAAGGCGGCTCCCGAAGGAAAGCTCATAATCAAACAGATTCGAGAAATCCCGCTGCCCGGAAGCGTCGAGTATACTACACCCTACATGCTCGGAGATCCCGGAGAATATTGGTCGCTGCAGGGCAGGGGGAGCAACGTATTCACAAGCCACCGGCTGAAATCCCGCTGGACGCTCAAGCCGAAAAATATCTGGCTCAGCGAGGACAATCTGCAGCAATGTATTTACGAAACGGCGGACATCGAATATTTCGCCGATGGACAGGTCCGGCAGATCTCTGTCGAGCTGCCTTCATTGCCCGGAGCCGAACACACCTACGAAGAGCCGGAGTGGGAATTCGACCAATACGCGGTGACCGACACGTGGCGCTTTGTGGATATCAATAATCCGCGGACTTACCGGCTTCGCACCGAACCGCTGTTCCAGAGTGTCGTGACAGACCCGATAGTTACGCCGGAAGATCTCAGGATCAGCATCGAAGTCGAATACGAAAGGCCTGTGCTCATCGATGACGTCAATACGGCATCAACCGAGGGAGCGGCTCTCTATCAACCGTGGGAGCCGACCGGCCAGGACATCCTCGATGTATGCTCGTTAGACGATCCGAACACCGGTGTATTCATTAATATAGAATTCTACGCCCGCTGGGGATGGGGCGGATCTCCTACATCGGTCCAAATAGAACGGACCACAATCAATGGACTGACAACCGAGCCAATAGTTCTGACCGGCTATTATTCCCAAAGCTTCGGCGGCGGATCTCATCTCAGTCCGAAGAACTTTCTTTTCGAGCCGGCGCTGGAACCCGGAATCTCGCAGACGATACTCGATGAGCTGAAAGCCCGAAACGTTAAATATATTTACTATACGACCGGCGGCCGGGAGTCCCGCCCCACCGAATGGGAGGATACGCCGCCGCAGATCATACTCTACGGATTCGACGCCGATTTTTAAAGTCGTTTCATAAGACGCTGCGACAACCTGAAATCCAAAAACAACAGGGGCCAATACTGAAACAAACAGTATTGGCCCCGGATTGATTTAAATCCCAGCGTAATTACCGTTAGAGCGGCGTCTATTCGCCGGGAGCATTTCTCAGCCGGTACAACCGAATGTCATCGAATAACACACGGCCCAAACCGCCGGACACCGTCAGATTACCTCTTGTCCCGAAGCCGATCGCGATTTTATCGACATCTGTCAGATCCACACCCTGATCGGTCAAGCTCTGAAGAGGAATCACCCACTCCGTCCACGTATCGATCTGTGCAGCATTGGGATTGTCATGGACCACCACGGCAGGCTGACCCGTGCTGTTGGAAACCGCCACATACATAAGCTCAGGATCATTGGCCAAATCACCATAGAACCACAGCGACAATTCAGCTACCGATTCCTCGGTCCAGTCGCGCGGATTAGTCAGCGTCAGCTCTACCTCCGAATAATTTGCGTAGCCCTGTTTGTTGTTGTCGTAGGATACCGGCATCGACTGGGCGCCGCTATTGACGATGCTTTCCTCGGCATAAGAAGCTGTCGTCTCACTGCCGACAGACGCACCGGTGCCGTTGCCGGCGAAATAAGGCGGAGTATCCGGTTTGCCGTAACCGAGCCCATCGTGCCATGAGTACCATATCTGGTTGTCCCCGGCGTCGTAGTCCTCGAAGTCGTCGACGACAAGGAAATCACCCGTATCAAAGCTCCAGACGCTGCCAATCCACGGACTATCGGGATTGACGCTATTGACTTCATCGATGCGCCAGTAATACGTGGTATCCCATGCGAGTTTGCCGGCGTCGTAGCTCTCTGAACCCAGCAATCTTGTGCCCTTGTACTCGGGCGAAGCGACGGTTGCATTTCTTACAGCATCTTCTTCGGTGCCGAAGTATACTTCGTGCGAAGCGGCAAAATCCCCCGGCTTCCAGGCCAGGACAAGCTGCTTTTTCGTGCCAACCGAGCCATTAGCCGGGCTCGGGTCACTCGCCTTGCCGGGCAGCGACAGCGCGGCCTGGGGAATTATCTGCCGAGCCCTGACGCTGTTTTCCCAGTACAACCGGGCAAGCGCCGTATCCGTACCTTCATAGTACTCCATTCGGATATTGCAGGTCGTGCCTCCGATAAGTTCAATCGGATCGCTCTCAAGGCTGCTTGAGGTGGGATTGTCCCAGTAATCAATGATGAGCCGGTCGTCCAGCCACAGCCTGAAACCATTATTGGCGTTGATACGGAATACATACGTGTCCGTCACGTCCACTTCAAGCACACCACTCCAGCGTGCCGAGAAGTTATCCACATTGATATTCTGTGCCGGAGAGTTTACACCGCGGGTGGTGCCGTTGCCCCAGTTGAAATCGACCTGGGGATCAATGCGAGTCAATGCCGGCCCACCGATAAGTGTTGTATTGTTGAAGTATTCCGCCTTGAGTCCGCCGGTCTCCCCTGCAATGATGAAACTCCAAATATCACCTGTATGCGTGACCGCACCATCGAACTCATCGACCCGCCAATAGTAAGTTTTTTCTCGTTCGAGCGTACCCGGGTCAAAGCTTGCCCCCACTACAGACCCTTTGCCAGTACCACCAGTTCCGGCCTCAACATCAGCGGAATTATCCCCGAAGTACAAATAGTGCATTTTTGCGCCGAAACCGGGAGTCCAACCAAGTGTAGTATCCGGCTCTACGAATTTCACACCATCAGCCGGGTCGGGTTCATAGGCTTTCTTAGGTGGTACCGTGAAGCTCCAGACATGACCTTTCCAGGGACTGCCCGGATCCGCATCATTGACCTCATCTACCCGCCAATAGTAAGTCGTTCCCGGCACCAGGCCATCCGGATAAGCATATCCGACGATGCCCGCTATGAAATACATGCCGGGCTGATTACCTCGGAACGTCCCGCCTGTACCATCGTTAACATCTTCGAAATTATCACCCATATACACATTGTGCGAAACAGCGAAGTCACCAGGCGACCAGCGCATGCTCGCCCATGTATCCGCGAAAAATGTACCATTCTCCGGGTCCGGACTTGTGGCAAGGTAAACGGGCTGGCGCGGGATCACGGCACCGAAGTGTACCCGATCAATCCAGACCTTTCCATTCAGACTCGCCCCGGGTGGAGACCATGAGGGCCCCTTGATCATGAGGTAGAGAATCAGATTTTCTCCTTCATCGTCGCCAATCGCGCTGCCGGTATGGGTGTACTCAATGACGTAATCTTCTCGCGATGTTGTCAGTTCCACGGTCTGGTTCAGATAGGTCGGATAAGACGAGTTGTTAATATTCGCCTGAAGCAGTACCACCAACCCTCTATCCTGCTCGGCCTTAGCGGTGAAACCGATGGGATATGTTTTTCCGGGCTCGGCAAGCAAGTCTCCCTGGGCGATTCCTATGCTGGAAAGTCCGGGGGAGTTGTAAATATCGATTAATGCCGAGTTTTCTCCGGACAGACCATCGCCCTGTGCCACTTCCACAGTGAAACCTTCGGTGGTATTCAGGTAGGTATATATGCCCCAAGATGCTAAGCCATCGTCAAATTCAGCGTTTACGATCTGATTTTCCTGGCCGAAGACAACTGACCCGCACAATCCAAAGACGAAAATAAAAGAAACCAAACAAATCAATTTCCAATACATAATAAGTCCTCCTTAAAAAAGATTAGGGTAATGGTGCTTTGGCTACACACTAAAGCAACCGATAGTAATTCCCATCTTCACAAAATTCTATCCATGTCTGCTCAGGATAAAGTTCGGCGATTCGACGCTACCTCCTTCCTGCAAAACCGAAATCAAGCTGAAAGGCAAAGTTCGTGATTCCTAATCAGACGAAGCCGGCAGTCGAAGTTATGCGATGTTGTTATGTGTCTTCTGGAGCATTCCAAAAAACAGGAAATCTCTCCAGCCTTCAAAGCCGAAAATCCACAAGCTTCGCCTACCTTAGTATATACAAAATCCGCTACCCCGCTGTCAAGAGAAATCCCAAAATCATATAATAGGTACACAGAGTGTTTCCGGGATTGAGATACCAGCGGCACAAACGCCGGCCCGGATGCAAAATGATCCTTGCCAGAGTGCGCATGATGGTTTATTCTTGGTAAAATATTGTTCAGAAATGGCTTTTTGTATGGAGATAAGAAGGGGCGGTTCGCGAACCGCCCGTACCGGCACAAGAACACAATATTCGCCATTGGCAGAAAGCAAATATTCAGCGTGATACCAGTTTTGCCTGCGCGAATAATTGTTCTCAAAGACTGTTAGGGAGTGACACAATGAAAATACGAACCAGATCTCTTTACATTATTTCCGCGTTTCTTATAGTAGCAGGCCTGGTCATTTCAGCAGGTTGCGCTCGTCGGAAGACAGAGGCTTTATTCACCAGACCCGAGCTTATTACCCATAGCCGGCTGGCAATCATTGGCCTGACACCCGAACAGGAACAAATATTCATGGCCTCCTATATCAAGGCCTTTCCCGGACAAGTCATTACCTTTGTTGAAAGGAACCGGTTGCAGGAGATCCTCAGCGAGCAGGATTTGCTGAAGGGAAGACTGAACGAGAAAACCAGGGCCAGGATCAAGCAGCTTTTCGGCGTTGAAGCTCTCATTATGTGTACGTATTCTGACGGAACTGATGGTATCGGCATAAAGAAGCTGCTTGTCCGGATTGTAGACACCGCAACGGGAGTCATTGTCGGCTCGGTAATAACCGAAGCACGCGACAACTTCTCATACCATTGTGACACTGCGATAAAAGCGCTCAGGGCGGACCTTTTGGGCGGAAGCTGATATGCGTGTTTAGCTGAACTAATTTGTAATGATAAATTCCGGTTTGAATGTGAAGAGGATGATTCGAAATTGGAGCCTGCCGATGCTGACCTGGGGATGCCTTTCTTTTCTCGCCGCGTCGTCTCACGCCGCCGGTTATTCGCCGCAAGTGGGCCAGCTCCACCCTGATTTCATTCTGCCCGGCATCGCGGACAGCGAGCCTGTATCGCTGTCGCAATTTCGCGGCCGGAAGGTCATGCTGATCCACTTTGCCTCATGGTGAAGGGGTTGCCGCCAGGCCGTGCCGGCCTGGAATGCAAAACTGCAGGAGTGGATCCGAGAGAAAAAGCTGGTTGTACTCGGGATCGCACAAGAGCAGCATCCCAACCGCTGCCGGCTGTTTGCACAGTAGCAGAAGTTGAATTGGCCGATTCTGCACGATCCGATTAACGTGATTAAGGTAAGAGGAGTGCCGATCGAGGTAGCCATCGATGAGCATGGCATCGTCCGCAGCCTCCGGCCCGATTTGAAAACGTTTGAGGAGGAGTTCCTCGCTAAAACTTTTGCACCCAACGGCGAAGAATCGCCGAGCAAATCTGAGAAAGCAACCCGGCCCGACCTGGCAGCTCTGCGCCGCCGCGCTGAGCAAAGCCGCTCGTCCGATGCGTGGCGGCAGCTCGGCGATGCCCTTGTGCTCTGGGGAGGACCCGCCGGCGTTAATGACGCCATCGATGCTTATACGCAGGCGATTCAGATCAAGCCGGAAGACGGAGATGCACACTTCCGACTGGGAGTCTGCTATCGTATTCGCTACGAATCCCGGCAGCAATTGCCAACCGACTTCCAAACCGCCATCGACCACTGGACTAAAGCCCGGCAGATCGAGCCTAACCAGTACATTTGGCGCCGGCGCATCGAGCAGTACGGCCCGCGAGCCACCAAGCCATACTCGTTCTACGATTGGGTCCAGGCAGCGGCACGTGACATAAGGGAACGCGGCGACCAACCTATCGAGTTGATGGTCTTGCCGACAAGCTCCGAAATCGCCGATCCGGGCAGCGGCCTTGACAATGAGCAGCTTGATGTTAAGCCGCCGGACCCTCAAGGCCGGATTCTTCGCGATGAGCAGCGCCTGATATCGGCGGAGGTAACAGTAATCCCGCCTCGTGTAAAACCGGGAGGAACCGTCCGGGTCCACGTGAGGCTTCGTCCGGATAACAAGCGTAAAGCTCATTGGAACAACGAAGCTGAGCCGCTGAAGCTCTGGATCGATCCACCCCCCGGATGGGATGCACAGCCTCAACTGCTGACAGCACCGCAAGACGATAAACCGGAGACTTCGGAGCCGCGGCATATTGAGTTCGAACTCCGTGCCGCAAACGATGCAGGCGGCACATTCAAACTAACCGCTTACGCATTGTATTATGTTTGCGAAGGCGCGGGTGGAACGTGCAGTTTCCTTCGACAGGATATCCCTGTAACAGTAACGGTCGATCAATAGCAACTTCTACTTCCTTACCGGCGGTTGTTTCATTTCATAATGCTGAGAGAGGAAAAAATCAACCACGCCTGAATTTCGCTTTGTCATGATTGCCAAATGTGGTAATCTGTCAAACCAATATGTTCGGCGGACTCGCCGGGCATAGTAAACCGGCAATTTTAGCTACATGGAGAAAGGTAAAATAATGACCATAAAAGAAGCATTACTTCTATTCTTAACTGCGATGTTACTGCCCGCCGGCCGGTCATCGTCGAAGGGCTTGTCCTAAGCGTTCCGCCGAGGGGCGCCGACGGCCTTCTCGCAATCAAGAGCGGCTCAGAAGGCACGATTTCCGATGAACATATCGTCTGGACATTTGACGGCCCGTCTCCGGATTGCAGCACTCCCCTTTATTATAAAGGCAACCTCTATGTCCTTGCCGACAGAAAAGGCGGAGTCATAACCTGCCTCGACGCCGGAACGGGCCGGCAAAAATGGCAGGGCAAGCTGGGCGGCACCGCTCCCTGGTGGGCATCTATCACCGCCGGAGACGATAAGCTCTATTGCATTAGCGAAGCTACCGAGGCTGTCGTACTTGCCGCCGATGATGAAGGATTCAAAATACTGCATCGAATTGACATGGGTGACAAGCCGATACAGGCTTCGATTGCAATCGCCGACGGACACCTGTTTATTCGCACAGCAAGCAAGCTATTCTGCGTGGGCAATTAGACTTTAGTTTTAGCGATTCAATTACTCACAAAGCCGTTTAATCCGGCTTTCCGAGAACGCCAGATGGGTTGGACCGGCATTCCGGCCCAACCCATCTTTTACTTCTTCTCAGGCCGATTACGGCCTTTAATTTCTATCGGTCGATACTCTGCTGCTGTCAATTGGCTGATTCATACGCACCAACATCGCGCACGCCGACAGCCGCCGTGCCCTCAATATCCGTGGCTGTTGCAGTGGCCGGGTCAGAAGCATCAATGGCCGGCGAACCGGCGGCGAGGCGATAGTCACCCGCTGGATCGACCACGATCTGCGCTGTATCGGTCACTGCGCTAACGTCAATCGTACCAACTTCCACTACAGCGCCCCTGACGTTGTCGGCCGGATCTGTTCCATTCAGGTCGACATTACCGTAGAATAGGCAGTTGGTCACGGTGACGGCGAACAATCCGTCGCCGCTTCTGTTATCGCCTACTACATCGCCATCGGTGGTGTTGTTTATGAACAGGCAGTTGTTGACTACCGAATCGTCCGTGGTAACGTCAAGCTCTTCATCGCCCGTGCTATCCCAAGCCTGGCCTCTTGCGGCGATTATTGTTTTGTCGCCGACCACATTGTTGACGAAGGTACAGTTCTGGAACGCAAATACGGCCTTGACTTCGACGAGCCGGTCGTCCTTGACGGCGTTGTCCGCAAATAGGCAGTTAATAAACGTTATGGGGCCGGCGTTATCATTAGTACACTGCCACACGCCGTCATCGGTGACTACCGTTCCGTCGGGATCTTTTCCGTTCCCGATGAACGCGCAGTTCGTCATGGTCATGTCGGCTCTATCGGGGCCATACTTAACGGCTGCGCCGTCATCCGACGTGTAGCAGCCGGTGAACGTGCAATTCGTCCACACATAGCTTGAATTGTCGCCCGTGGCCAAAATGCCGCCGCCGTCATCTGTCGCGGAGCAGCCCGTGAACGTGCAGTCTGTGACCGTGTAGATTGAACCGGTATCACCGGCTCCGTCCATTCGTATTGCACCGCCGTCATCGCCGGCTGTGCAGTCGATAAACGAGCAACCCGTGACTGTGGAGTTTGATTCATTGCCGGATAATTTAACTGCACCTCCACTGGCACCGCAGGAGTTGAGATTGAACGTGCAGTTTTCAATAGCCACAAGGAGTGCATCGCCGTCCACCATGATGGCACCGCCATCGCCAACGGCGCTGTTGTTTGAGAAATAGCAGTTTCGGATGGTGCCATCGGCCCCGTTGAGGACGAGGACCGCACCGCCATCGTCGCGCTTGTCGTCATTGACAACCAGGTGGCCTTCGCTGCCGACGGGATTGGCGTCGAGGTAAGCCTGAAGCTCCACGTCGGTGAGATCATCGTCGGCACCGCCACTGAGGATGTCGAACCACTCAGGGTTGTTTGTAATGCCGCCGTTCTCTTCCTGCGCGGTCGCGAGCGTATATGGCGTGCCCGTGTAGTTAGTGAGCAGGTCGCGGGCGGCGCTCAGGATATCCTGGCGATTTTCGGCATCCGACACGCAGTTTGTAAACGTCAGGCCTTCGAGCACCCAGCCCGTCTGGCCGGTGAGGTTCGGCACGCCGACGCCGTCTGCATCGACCTGGCCGTTGGTTGCGCCGCGGTCGCCCCAGGCAACGAAAGCACGAGTAACGTCATTACCGTAGATAATGGTCAATCCCGGACCGGCGCCACGATAGGTGACGTTGTCTTTAAGTTCGATCTGGGACGTCAAGACGTAAATGCCCTCGGCGATCTCAATGGTATCACCGGGCATAGCCAGTTCGTTGGCCGCGGCGATGTCTCCATCCGGACCCACATTAATCGTGACCGGCGGAGCCACATAGTCGCCTTCGTACCATCTTACGCCATCTATCCAGAAATCACCTGCTGCAAAAGCTATGTGGAACGTGATACTCCCTGGACTCACGTCTTCAGTCAAAACAGGAGTTGTTACGCTAAATTCCGTCCATTCTTCAGTCAAGTTGAAGGTCGTGTCACTATACCCCTCCCACGGGTCTGCTCCACGTTCCGGCTTGAAATGGACATCCAGTGTACCTGCCTTGGACTTGACAAAGGCCGAGAGAGTATACTTCTTGCCTGCTTCAAAAACATGTCCTGCGTTCTGCAGACCGGCATCCCAGGAATTTGCACCTGCTTCGGGAACAACAACATGTAGACAATAGTCTCCCTCAATCGGACTTTCGGGAATCACGGCATCCACCAATTCCGTGACGACTTCTGAGGTAACGTTGCCGTATGTGGTCCACGGCTCCATGACACCGTCCTCAAAGCCGCCGTTATCCAGTATATTTCCAAATGTCACTGGCACGGGTTCAGCCGGCTCCGGTTCGGGAATGGCTGCCAATATGGCCGTACCCCACTGAGAGGCATCATTCCAGCCTTCTACGGTGGAAAATGTGAGCATCTTACCTTCACGCGAATCACCGCCGTCGTCGTCGTCATTGTAGTAACAGTCAATACCGATCAAGTCACCAGCCTGGGGCGCTGCGCCCTGGATCGACAGCCAGGGCAGCTTTATCTCGATACGCCAGCCGGTGTCGGTGTCTACCTGAGCGTGTTCAATACCTTCGGTAGCTCCTTCAATGTTGGTTCCCTGTATTTCGTCCGTTGTCCACGCAAACGTATACTGGTGGTCGTCTCCGGACAGCGGGGTGTTTACCTTAGTGTTACCACCGTCGAAATATAACTCCACACTGTCGTCCTGCCAGGAACCGTCCGAATCATTTTGCAGACTGTCGTCGGTCATGTCCACGATAACATAGAGATTCTCAGAATCATACAACGCCATCCAGCTACCGGAGGCATTCGTGGGATCACCCAGAGGAACCATATTCTGCGTTGATGCACCAGCCCAGATTTCATCGACCTGGCCATCAATCACAGGCGTGGCAAAGCCGATTTCCATATCGACCTCTTGCGCAGCCACCGGGCCGATCAAGCCCACAACCATAAAGGCAAAAACCAAATACATTAATTTCTTAAACATAATAGTCCTCCTTAAAAAAGAGAGTTAATAAAAAAACACATGACAATATGTCTTGCTTTCACTACATCTAAACGCCTGCCCGGGGCATTTCTTTCTCTATGATTTGATGCCACCTCCTTCCTTATTAATGTTCAATATGGGCAGTCAATCAAAAAGTGAAGAATTCGAATTCACCACAAAAATTTCTCCTGCCGGATAACTGAAAACCCATAGACTCCTACAATGATATTTATACCAGATTAGCCACGTTTACGTCAAGAATAATCTCCGGATTCAACCGCCCTGTCGAGAACGCTCGTTAAAAGGATTCATCCGGTTAATTCACAGGCAGCCCCGGCATTTCAGGGCCGCAGAGTTGTAAGGAGAAAAACGCCAAATGCACTCAAGGGTAACACCATGTCCTTTTTCATGCAATTTCACCTTTTCATGCTCTAAAAAACATCCAAAAGCCAATTATTGGGCCAAATATGATGATTTTGCCTTTGATACGGACCCGTCGAACTTTATTGAGTCTCAGCTTTCCCTCGTATTTCAAGACGTATTAAAAAAACCAAAATCCGCCAAAAACTCCCATTTTTTCACAAAAAGTGCACGAAAATCCGTTTTCCGGTCAAATTTCCCTGCTATACGAGGTGAAAATTTGAGATTTGGTTTTTTCCCTGCTGAAAGGCGAATTTTACTCTTTGCTTTTACCTGATTTCACCGTCGAGCATGTGCTTTTCTATTACGAAAAAAAATAAGTAGTCACCACAATTGACAGCTTGACTTTAAGATTGATAGAATGTATTATAGTAAAGGAAAATCGTAAGACTTCTTGCGATAATCGTGGAGACAACAACTCGCTGTCAGATGCCTTGAATACGATTTTACGGGAAAACCGAAAGCAAAGGGATTGGCGATTAGCCTAAGACTTGGAGGTAATAAGGATGACCGTAGATGGAATCATATACAGGCTCTCGGAGTTTTTTCCATGGCTGTATTACAGGCGATGGGAAAGATGGGAAATACTGACGATAGCTATAGCAGCTTTAGTAGTACTCATACTAATGGTAAGAGCACACCTCAAAGTGGCGGCCAACGCAAAGCGCTTTAGAGAACGCTCTCCAATCGTCGGCGTCAGAATGGCTGGGCACGGAAGAAGACATTAATGATAGTTTGGCTTTTTCTGCCGGATAGAAACCCAGGATATCAAATACAACGCCTTCGGCCAATATCTCATTATTCCGGAATGAGAGTGGGTTGCGGAACATTCCGCAGTTTTAGATTCGAAGCCTCCATATAAGATCAAGCGGTGCATCGGGTGTGGCTAATTTTTCTGGCACTACATAAGCTTGTCTTGTGTAAAGGATTGTGTTCTTTGTCATTGCGAGCGAAGCGAAGCAATCTCGACCGTTCGCAGGATAGAGATTGCCACG
>Ga0307378_10003928_pt1 | contig 21550 bp, 14 predicted proteins | sample UN1MG_FD_202238 | JGI IMG/M metagenome (GOLD analysis project Ga0307378, IMG submission 202238) | Soil microbial communities from Risofladan, Vaasa, Finland - UN-1 | ecosystem: Environmental > Terrestrial > Soil > Coastal area > Acid sulfate soil | place: Finland: Risofladan, Vaasa | collected...
ATAACTTCCGCATTTGCGGAGTAGTAGGCACACGCCGTGTGCCGTAACCGGCGGACGGCACACGGCGTGTGCCTGCTAATGAAGTCGGGGAGTTGTTTTTCGGCCGATCCAGCGCAAAGTGCAGAGTCGTGCGGGGCGTGTGCTCAGTGCGAGAGGCATTCATCGCTGTCTACTCGCCCCTCCCCACTCCCCATTCCTTCCTCCCTCACGCCACGTCTCCGATCGTATCGGAGCGTGGCGATTGCGGCCGGGATGCGTCCTGAGCGACGTGGTTGCGATGGGGGCGAATCTCGGCGCCCTGTTCCTTGATTCGGCCGAGGTAGCGCTGGGGGATGCGGCAATGGACGATGACCCGCGTGTCCTGGTACTGTTTGGAGAGTATCTCGCCGTGGGAGGCCAGATAGGCGATCAAACGTCCGTTCTCGACGCCCGTCTCGACGTCCAGGTCGAGGAAGCTGCGGCTCAATGCCTCGCTGACGGCGGTGGCCAGGCGCCCAAACCCGTCGCCGGTCTGCGCACTGATCGCCACCGCGTTGGGGTGACGATTCAACAACGCGTCGACGAGCACCCGGTTGGGCACGGCGTCGATCTTGTTGACCACCAGCAGCGTATCCTTGGCCTCGATCCCGATCTCTTCCAGCACGCGGTACGCCGCGGCGATCTGATCGTTCACGGCCGGGTTGCCGGCATCGGCCACGTGCAGCAGCAGGTCGGCCTGTCGGGCCTCCTCGAGCGTGGCCTTGAAGCTGGCGATCAAGTGGTGGGGCAGGTCGCGGATGAATCCGACCGTGTCGCTCAACAGGACCGGCCCCCAGCCGGGGAGCTGCCAGCGGCGGGTGCGCGTGTCGAGCGTGGCGAACAGCGCGTCCTGGGTAAACACGTCGGCCCCGGTCAGCGCGTTCAGCAGCGTGCTCTTGCCGGCGTTCGTGTAGCCGACCAGCGAGACGGTCATCGTCTCGCGCCGCGCGGCCACCTCTCGCTGTCTGCGGCGGTGGATCGCGTCGAGATCCGCACGGAGGTCGCGGATCCGCTTCTCGACCAAGCGCCGGTCGACCTCCAACTGTTTCTCGCCCGGCCCGCGAAGCCCCACGCCCTTGCGCTGCCGCGAGAGGTGCGTCCACATTTGCTTCAGGCGCGGCATCGCGTATTCCAACTGGGCCAGCTCGACGGCCAGCCGGGCCTCGTGCGTCTGCGCCCGGCTGGCGAAGATGTCCAGGATCAGCTCGGTGCGGTCGAGCACCTTGATGCCGAGGGCCTTCTCGAGATTCCGCGTCTGGGCGGGACTGAGGTCGTTGTCAAAAATGATCACGTCGGCGTCGGTCAAATCGGCCAGACGCTTCAGCTCGTCGACCTTCCCCCGGCCCAGGTAGGTCGTCGTGTCGGGCGTGTCGCGCCGCTGGGTGAGATGGCCAACCACCCGGGTGCCGGCCGTTTCGGCCAGACCTTCCAACTCCTCCAACGGGGACGCTTGCCGGCGGCGGTCAGCCGACAGCACGCCGACCAGGATCGCCGCTTCGCTGTCGACGCCGTCGCCGCGGTTCATCTCGCTCACGTGATTGCGTTCCTCCAGAAGACTCCTACCGCCCCTCCATTATTCTAATCGACCGCGGCAGCCGATACCCCCCAACGGACCCCAGGCATCCATACTCCCGAGGGGCGCACGCCACATTCCCCCCAACAGAGGAGGCCCCGTCGCCTGGCCGGGTTCGCACGTCCTCGAAACAGGATCGCTCGCAATAGCCGCGTACCCGCCGTGGAGCGCGTCGTCGCACCCAGCCTCTGGCGAAGCTTCAGGATCTACACCCGCCCCCCCATGAGCGTATCAATCGGTCGCCCGTTCGCCACTCGGTCGCGGATCTGCAGCAGGCGGGCTTCGGAGAAAGGCAAGCCGGACTCACAGGCCGCCACAGCGTGTCAGCGCGACAGCACCAGGTGGGGTGTGGCGGAGTGCACATTCTGCACCAACCCCCCGGAAGCTCCCGTACCCGTGCGTCAAGAATAGGTGGTTTTTCGGTGTGTGTCACGCGCGACGACTTGATCGCATGTCGGCGGTCTCACGCCGCCTAGCGCGCGGAGGTGTGTCGGACCGGCGCGTGCAAGAACTTGGCCGAAACTGCTTGGGTGTGCGCCACCGACGCGCGCAACGCGGGAACGGCACGCTGAACAGGTATCGACACTCTGTCCACACAGAATGTTGCTTTTCGCCCCCGTTCGCTGTATGCTGACCGGCGTCAACTCGGGTTTTCCAGGTCGGCTCTTTTCGACTGGCTTGAAGCCAAGCGGCGTTGGCAGGCAGAGGTGGCCGTATGGGTCGACGCGGTTGCGTAAGCCTTCGGGTCAGACGTCCGCCGCCAACTCAGAGGTCCGTAGGTCGATCCCGGCTGTCGGTGGTCGCCTCGACATGATCCACAGCGAACACGCAGCTCAAGTGTGGGTCATGTGGCGAACGGTTCTCATGCCCTCAAATGCGGGGCGTATTCTGGGCCGCCACGCAACGGCCGTGCAACGACTTGCGCCGAGTTTTGAGGACATAACGTACATTGCGTCATGTACTTCTTCAGAGGAGACTTGACAAGCTGGAATTCTCGAGTTTTCATAACCCTGCGCGTTTTGCAGGAGCCGACACTTCACGGCGAGGTTCCGGCCCCTACGTCGGAAGGGATCGAAAGGAATGTGCCTCAAGAACTGCCCAATAGTCTGTTTTGGTGACTTGTTGGACGCCAAAAGCGGATTTCGTCGCCGCGCCATTCGCCTAGCGCAGTCTCAAATAGTTGCTCTGTGCGCGCGGTTCGCGCGCAGGTGTGGAAAGGGATGAAAATGTCCACGTTCGATAATGATGCTGCTATTCTGTTTCGGGAAGGCGACGGCGTCCTCGGTGGTTCTAGCGATGAAAAGGTTAAGGATCTCCTTGACAGATGTCAGCGCATTATTGGTCATCCATCATTCTCGACGCTCGACAAGGCTGATCGGGCCTCCGTCTATTGGTACGCGGGGCGCTTTGGCCTTCAATTGGGTCTTGATCCCGAAACGAGTCTGGCAGCTTTTGAACAAGGAGCAGCGCTCTGCGAATCAGTGAGACATGCGATCCTAGAGGACGTGGTAGTGTTGCAGTATTTGCTCACGGTTCTCAGCGGAGATCTCTCTGGTGCTCGGGAGATCAGGTTGCGAAAAGGGGGCACTTGTCGTGAATTTCTCGGACAAAGCCGTTCGTTAATCGAACTGCTCGGCCATAGGGTGTCAAGTTCCCCGGATCTGAAAAGACGATGCGTCGCGCTGCTACGGAATTCTGTCCGCAGTTTTGACGGGGCTAAGAGCCTCGAACTCGACATTCTGTTCAGCCGAATGAGCAAGTACGCATGGGCCGAGTTTGCGCCAGACTATTCACTGCTGCGCATGTTGCTCGACGACGCCATAAGAGAGGTCGTGGCACAGTTACGCCGTGCGGCGGAAGAGAATGGGATGTCGCTAGACCAAATCGCGGACAAGGCAACGTTCTGGTCTCGGGCGTTTGTTGTAGATTTTTTCAAGGGGTCGGCGAGTACTCCTGAATGGGGTGTGATGTTCATTGACGAAATGGTTGCAGCGGCCGGTTTGACGTGGCGGACCTCCGCCGGTGAACGCGACGTTACACGCTTTTCCTGTCCCGGGTGCGGCGTGAAACTCAAAGCCAAATTAGAATTGGTCGGCAAGCGAATGCCGTGCCCGAAATGTAAGACTACGATGATCGTTCCGGCTGATCACGACGCACTGTCCGGATTGGGGCAAACACGGTCACAGCTCGACAGGATCGCGCGTGATGAGTACGGGCAACACGTGGTGGCGGACAGTAGAGCACTGGATCGAGAGAATCTCGATGCTGCATGTCCAAAGATGCTGGGGGGGCGTTACCGTATCCTGCGGAAATTCGATCAGGGGAGGACAGGAAACGTTTACGAGGCAATCGAGGAGGGGATCGAGCGACGCGTCGCAGTGCAGGTCCTCTCCGAGCATTTGAGCTACGACCGGAACTTCATCGAGTGGTACAGGAGTGACGCGCGAGCAGCCCAAGGCCTGGATCATCCTAACATCGTTAGCGTTTACGCACTTGGGGAGGATCAAGGGTTTCACTTTGCCGCGACTGCATTGATCGAGGGAGAATCACTTGATGATCATCTTCAGAGACAGGAAAGGCTGCCTATGGTCGATGCGGTGGCGTTTATGATGCAGGCGGTGGAAGGGTTGGCCCATGCATGGAACCATGGCGTCGTTCATGGAAACATCGAGCCGAGAAACCTGATCGTCACGGGGCGAGGAATGTTGAAGGTGGGTGGGTTCGGCCTCGCGTCCGCGGCGCGTGAAATGAGCCGGACGGCCCAGACCGGCGATACTATGCGCCTGCCGTACTACATGAGTTCGGAGCAGAGAGCCGATGTCAAGTGGGTCGATTTCCGATCGGACCAGTATTCGCTGGGCGCAGTCTTCTATCGTCTTTTGACGGGGAAGGTTCCGTTTGCCGGCGAGTCACCGCTCGAACTGGCAGTTAAAGCGGCCACTGCGGAGTTGCCGCCTGTGCGATCGGTCAGTCCGGAGGTACCATCCAGTGTGGCATCCGTCGTCGAGAAAATGCTTTCGCGCCACAAGGAGAACCGCTTTGGCACAGTCGAAGAATTAGTGGACTCCGTGCATTGGGCAACCCAAGTGTGCCACGCGGAGCTTCGAACGAGACAATTCAGAGTAATGCACTCGATGGCAACGTCGGAAGGGCCCCAGCCGAAACCCGTTTCACCCAGCTTGGCCCTTGCGCCGTTCGATGAGTCAACAGCGCGGAGGCAACAACAGGCGTGGGCGGAGTTTCTAGGCAGGGAGGTGGTGATCAGTAACAGCATTGGCATGAAACTGACGCTGATACCGCCCGGAGAGTTCCTTATGGGTTCGCCCGAATCCGATGGAAAGGCTGGAGGCGACGAGAAACCCCAGCATCGGGTTCGTATTACGAAGCCGTTTTTTCTGGGTGTGTATCCGGTGACGCAGGGTGAGTATGAGCGCGTAATGGGTGAGACCTCGGCGAACCAAGGCGAGGGCAAGTCCGCGCCGGTGGTCCAAGTGAAATGGGACGATGGGCTCGAGTTTTGCCGCAAGCTCTCGGTGTTGCCTCAAGAGAAGGCAACCGGGGCAGTGTATCGTCCGCCCACGGAGGCAGAGTGGGAGTATGCGTGTCGGGCGGGGACGACCGCCGATTACCCGTTCGGGGGCGACATATCAGCGCTAAGAAACTATGCTTGGCAAGGCGAGGATAGAGTCTATAGCCCACAGTCGGTCGGCATGAAGCGACCAAATGCGTGGGGCCTCTTCGACATGCTCGGGAACGTTCGTGAATGGTGTCAAGACTGGTATGCTGAGGAATACTACAAGGTTTCGCCCGTGGACGATCCTCTGGGGCCAATGGAATGGTCGGAGAATAACGACAGGGTGGCGCGGGGTGGCAGCTATCATTACGTGGCGGCGGGATGCCGATCGGCGTGCCGATACCATTCCGCAAATTGCTGGCACAGTGATATAGGTTTCCGTGTCGTCCTACTAGTTCCGGTCGGCCTAGGGGCAAGCTTAACCAGCGCGCGGAGCGAGCCGGAAGCGTAAACCGATGTAACCGCGATCGGGGCCGCCATCTCGTGCTGAAGTAAAAGCTGAACGGTCGTGATGCTCGCTGGTGCTTTCCCGTTGCCAACGTCCGATAAAGGGCCGTACGTTCGCTCGATGTGTTCGTCCGCCTCGAATCCAAGGGGCGGCAGGCCCAACGGGGCATGTTTGGGCGGATCAGAGCCCGGCGCCGCCCTGCGAACGGCGGGAGAGGCGCCGGAAACCGGAGGTGCAGGCGTCGGCCGCCCGGGTTGTACGCAACGGCGTGGAAATGACCGCTGCTGTTGCCGAACGCCGGCTGGAGGCTCATCTTCTCCCCCCAGGTCCACGAACTTGGCGACGCTGCCAACGGGAGGTCGGCAACAAAAACCCACGAGGCGACCAAGCAACCCTTCACCCCGCCACGTCTGTCTCGGTTCATGCCCCCGGCTGGCTGCCATAACGTGCGTCGGTCACATCGAACCGACGCATCGAAGCTGCACAGGCGGGCCAAGTCATAAGACCTTCGTATCCCGGGACAAGACGGGCACCAATCCCTGAGGTGTGGCTATCGAGGACCAGCCAGTCCGAAATACTCGTCCGGTCAATCAAGACGCCAAGAACCCGTGGCGGGCGAGGAAAACGAAACACGCTTCAGGCGTAATGTCGGCGACGGCCCCCCATTAAGCGGGGTGATCCCGTAACGAAACCTTCCGCGTCAGATGCGGCGCATTGCCCCGCAGCGGGCGCGTCGCGTGGAGATACTGGAACTCTGCCCGGGCGCGGCCGCCACCGCGGCTCAGTCCGTCTCGCCCAGGAGGAGGCCGCAGTAGCTTTCGTAACGCCGCTCATCCAGTCGGCCGTCGGCCACGGCGTCCTTCACCGCACAGTCGGCCTCATGGGTGTGCGTGCAGTCGGGAAACTTGCACTGGCTCACGTACGGCCTCACGTCGCGATAGAAGCCGGCCACTTCCTCCGGGATCACGTCCCACAGTTGAAACTGGCGGATCCCCGGGGTGTCGACGACGTAGCCCCCGAAAGAGAGGGGCAATAGCTCCGCGGTCGACGTCGTGTGCCGGCCCTTTTCCGTGTCGCGGCTGACCGATTCGACGCGAAGGCGCAAGGACTCGTCGATGGCGTTCAGCAAGGACGATTTCCCCACCCCGCTCTGCCCAACCATGACGCTCTCCCGATCCTTGAGCAGCCGGGGCAACCGGGCGATGCCGAATCCGGTCCAAGCGCTGAGAAGCAGCACCTGGTAGCCCATCTGACTGTAAACGCCCACCAGCGGCTCGAGCGATGCCGGCTCGATCAGGTCGACTTTGTTGATGCACACGACGGGCCGGACGCCGCTCTTTTCCGCCGTGACCAGCAGGCGGTCGATGAGATTGGGCTTCAGTCGCGGTTGGGCCGCACTGGTCACGATCAACACCTGGTCGACGTTGGTCACGATGACGTGTTGCCGCCCGCGGCTCGTCCGGCACAGGCTCCCCCGCCGAGGCTCCACCCGTTCGATGATCCCCTCGTTCACGTCCGTGCCCGAAACGGGGCGGAACAGCACGCGATCGCCGGCCACCACGACGTGCCTCTGATCGGTCGAGAGCGTCTTCAGCAGGCGTCGGGTGGCACACCGGTGGAGCCGGCCCTCTTCGTCCCGGACCGCGCTGATCAGGCCGTGCACGCCCAACACGCGTCCCCGACGGCAGACGCGCTCGTCCACGTCGAGTTGGACCTGGAAGCCGGGCTCGTCGCCCGTATCGAGCTCGTCCCCCGTTACCGTTCGCCGACGGGTCAATTCCCCCTTCCCGCTGACGCGCTCCTCCTGGACGGGGGCTTCCTCCTCGAATCCGTGCCGCTCGAACTGCTGCGTCCAATCGGTCTGCCGGGTCCGGCTGCCCCGGTTCTTGCGGAAGTCGGCGCGGACTTTTTTCTTCTTGGCCATACGAGGCTGAGAATTCGCGTTACGGTGAGAGACAGGGAAGGTCGCTTCCGGCTGCGACCTAGGATCGGCCGAAGAACAACTTCCGCATGTGCGGAGTAGTAGGCACACGCCGTGTGCCGTAACCAGCGGACGGCACACGGCGTGTGCCTGCTACTGAAGTCGGGAAGTCATTTTTCGGCCGATCCCCATCATCCGGTATCGGCGATCCGTCCCGCCGATGTCAAGCCGTCAAGGAAAAAGGGAACAGGTGCAACTTGCCGGGACGGCCCGAACGGTGCTTCGCACAAATTGGACCTGTCCCCTTCTTCCGCCCGGCTATTGGGCATCTCCTCGCCGCGTGGGCTTGGTAGGGCGATCCTGGTAGTCGGTCTCGTGCCGGCGCTCCAGGCCGGCACGCTCCAACAGCGATTTGCCGAAGACCTCGTAGTCCGGCCCTTCCTCCGGCGGGGGCCCAACCGCTCCGAGCTCCACCGGGGAGTACTTCACGTCGTACTTGTGCTTGGCGATCGACAGCACGTCGCCCGGATCGAGCCGCTTCTCCGTCACGCCGACGCCGTTCACCTTGGTCCCGTTTCGGCTCTCCAAGTCGCGCACATACCAGTAGCCCCCGTTGCAGATCAACTGGCAGTGATGGGCCGACACGTTGGGAAAGCGCAGCACGATATCGCAGCTCTCCCGTCGCCCGACCAAAAGCGACCGCTTGAGCAAGGGAATGGGGTCGCCGCCCCCTTGGGGAATGAGTTCTCCGTACATTGGACCGATCTCTTGTCGCACGGCCGTCCAACACCTACGATGGGAACAATAAACCTCAATTTAGGCAGGTATCGCGTTGCCGTCAAGCAAGTCTGCGGACCCATCTTCGGGAGACGTCGCGTGGCGCGCGGCCGGGCTCCGCTATCATGCGTTGAGCCATTTCTTCGGTCGCCGGTTCGGCCGCCGTGTGTGGAAGGTCAGCGTCGACGGCGGGCTTGGCTGTCCGAACGTCGACGGCTCGGTGGGAACCGGCGGCTGCATCTTTTGCAGCGTCAAGAGCTACAGCCCCAGCCGTCGGCTGAACATTGCCTCGATCACCGACCAGATCGACGAAGGGATTCGACGGCTCCGGCGACGGCATGACGTCCGCCAATTCGTGGCCTACTTCCAGCCGGCCACCAACACCCACGGCCCCCTCCCGCGACTGCGAGCACTCTGGGAGGAAGCGCTTCGGCACCCCGCCGTGGTCGGGTTGATCGTGGGCACGCGTCCCGACTCCGTGCCGGACGACGTGCTGGATCTGTTGGCCGAGCTCTCCCAGCGGACCTGGCTCTCCGTGGAGTACGGCCTTCAGACGATCCACGACCGGTCGCTCGATTGGCTCAACCGGGGCCACGGCTACCACGCGTTCCTGGACGCCGTCCAGCGGAGCCGACGCCGGGGCCTGCGGATCGGGGCCCACGTGATCCTGGGCCTGCCCTGCGAGACCCGAGACCACATGCTCGCCACCGCCCGGGAGTTGGCCCGGCTGAGGATCGACTCGGTCAAGCTGCACAATCTCTACGTGGCCCAGGAGACGCCGCTTGCCCGCTTGTGGGGGGCCGGCCGGGTGGAGCTTCCCGAGCGGGACCGATACGTCGGCTACGTGGTCGACTTTCTGGAACAGCTTCCCCCGGAGTCGGTTATCGACCGGCTCAGCGCCGACGCCCCCAGGGAGTACCTGCTGGCGCCGAGCTGGTGCCTCGACAAGGCGGCCTTGCGGGCGGCGATCGAAGCGGAGCTGGAGCGTCGCGATACGAGGCAAGGCCGCCGGTACGTGCGGGCCGGCTGAATCGGTCGGCCCGCCATGTGTCCTCCTGGTCGGGGGGCCAAGCCGTTCGATGGCCCCGGCTTCGATTTCGCAGTACCCTCTTTCCTTTCGCCGACGTCGGGAATATGTTTTCTGAGGTGCCGGAGTGGACCGGATGGTCGCTGGTCGGGGTAAAGAAAGGGCTGCCACATCGGCCCCAGACGCCCCGGCGAGAGGAAAGTCTGGGCTCCGTAGGACACGGTGATGGGTAACTCCCACCGGCCGCGAGGCCAGGGAAAGTGCAACAGAAAGCAGACCGCCTAAGGGAGGCAACTCCCCGGCAAGGGTGAAACGGTGAGGTAAGAGCTCACCAGCAGGCCGGGTGACCGGCTTGGCTAGGCAAACCCCACCGGGAGCAAGGTCAAACAGGGAGCAGCGGACGCGACGGTCGGCTCGACCGACCAGTCGCTCCCGTGGGCTGGTCCGGTCCGCTATCGACTCCCGGGTGGACCGCTTGAGGAGCCGAGTAATCGGCTTCCTAGATAAATGGCCATCGCCCGCGCTTCGGCGCGGGGACAGAACCCGGCTTACAGGTCCACTCCGGCGCCCTCTTCCTTTGCTAGCTCCTCATACTCGGCCGCCTCCTCATCGGCCGCCTCCTCCATCTCAAGGGACGGCTCGATTCGGCGATCCGCGACCCGCTTCCATCGTTCGCGGGGAATCATCTGGTTGTCGATGAATTGCAGCAGCTTCGAGATGCAGAGCTTGTTCATGCTCGTCTGATGCTCGTGGGCCTCCACCCGAAGCGCCTCGTGAAGGCTCTTCGGCAGCCGCACCGTGATCACCCGGATCGGCTCGTTCGGGTCCTCCGGGGCCACCGTCCGCTCCCGCAACCGCGTCAGCATTTGGAGGATCTCGGCATACTCCTCCGATTGCTCGAATTCCGTCAGGTCTTCGGGCGTGCGATACGTCCGACGGACGACCCCGTTGAGCCCCAGGACTTCTCGAAAAAACGTCACCCAGTCGGGTGCCGGGCTCCGAGAGTACCGGTCGAATGCGGCTTGCAGGACTTGTTCCCGCGTCTGCCGCTGGCTTTCCGTTCCATTTTCCGTGTCGGGCATCCTCAATTCCTTCCGAAGAGTACTTCTGGGCGTTCCGTCGCCGGCGCCGTGGCGACATGGGTCTCGGAAGGCATTCATGCGTCTTGCCCGCCCCAGGAAAGGGGTCGAGCCTCTCTCTTTTCCTAACCAGTGTTTTTATGCACCCATCTGTCGGGGTGTGTGCGCAAAAACTACTTCTCCCGGGCTATGTGCAAGGGAAAACCGGGGACCACCTTGGAACGTTCCGGGCTGCATTTTGCCGCGTCGAGAGACGCAGCGTGCCTGCATTGACGTAACTGCTGTCACTGCAAGGACCTCGGCCTGAGGACCCATCAGTCCCATTTCCAGAGTGTCCAGTTCGCCGAGCGCAGGGGGCGAGAATTGCCACCTCAGGCGCAGATCCTGGGCCCATCCTCACAGGCAATGCGCCGCTCGAGCCGACGGGCACGGTGAAGCCGGTCGCTGGCTGTCGGCTCCCGCTCGCTGGCGGCGTGAAAAGGGACGACGACTGGCCCTCTGTCCTTGCAGGCTGCCCAATGAACGCGCAAGCGGCACGGCCCGCGGAGCACGGGAGCAAGGACACCGGGCCAAGCATGCGCCCCGGCAGACTCGCTGCGAGGTTCCGGGCCCGGGGGCGGAACGTCACTGCGGGCCAATCGCAATGACCGATCGGGAGGCGTTAGCCACGTTCAGCCGTAGTCGTTATCCGCCGGCTCAGGCGTGGCGGCCCCGGTTTGCCGCCACGCCGTGCATCTGGCGTTTGAGGAAGCCTGGCCGCGTCACGCCCCCGAGCCCAGCTCGGCGGCGACCTTGTCGAAGTACGTGACGCACTGGGCGATCTCGGGCAGCGACTCCAGCCAGTTGTGCTCATACTCGATGGAGAACACGGCCTTGAGGCCCTGGCGGTGGACTTCCTGGAGAATCGCCTTCGCGTTGGCCTTGCCGGTGCCCCAGGGCACATCGTGGGCCCCCTCTCTGCCGTACTTGTTCAGGTCCTTGAAATGGAACGAGACGATCCGGCCCTCGAGCTTCTTGACCGCGTCCAGGGGATTGATGCCGGACCGCATCCAGTGCCCCGTGTCGGCACAGGCCCCGATCCGCTTGCTGCGACCCTTGCACTGCTCGAGCACCGTGTCCGGGCTCCAATACCGGGAGGGCTCCGGGTGATTGTGCAGGGCGACGCTGATCCCGTACTCCTCGCAGAGCTTGTCGATCACGTCGAAGGCCTCGAAGGGGGGCTCGGAGACGATCGTCTCGATGCCCATGTCCTTGGCGAATGCGAACGTCCGGCGGCATGCCTCCTCGTTGTTCGGCAGCCCGCACACCCCGTAGCAGACGAGCTTCACGTCGGCATCGGCCAGCCTTTTGAGGAGCTCTTTTCGGACCTCGGCGGACATGGAGTCGTTGGTCCGCACGTCGGGCTTCTCTTGAGAGAGCGTCTGGCCGGGGTACATCTCCAAGTACCGCAGGCCGAGCGAGGCGTTCTTGTCGACCGCTTCGTAGAAGGTGAACTTGTTGAAGCTGTACGCCTGGCATCCCAGTCGCCAGCCAAGCTTCTCGGCGTGGGGGGCGCCCTTGGCGAGCAGCTCAGCCACCGCGGGCGAGGCGCCCAGCCCGGCCAGCCCCATCCCGGCTGCCAGCGTGCCAGTCGTCTTCAGGAAACGGCGACGGTCGATTGAGTCTCTCATGGCATGGTTCCTCGAATAAGCTTGCATGCGTATCGTCCCATCGGACGATGTCTCGAAGTGCCCCAGGCAACGGAGGCCGCATTATACGAGGCCGTGCCCCTCTCAATCAACGAGCCGGGGGTGCCGCAGACTGTGGGCTGCGCAGAAGACCCGGCGGCAATCGATCACGGCCGAGCAAGTTGCGGCCGGGGGGGCCGGGCTGGCGCGGCGTTGGGCTTGACACGCAGGCGTCTGCCGCGCGGACCGAGGCGTTCGGACGAGAAACAGGCCCGCACACGGACCCCACCCAAGTTTGACCGCTTCATCCCGCGTTAGTAGAATAAAGGTTACGGGACGCTGGTAAATACCTTTTCTTATGGGCGTTCGCCCCGCTTGATCGAGGGACGGCACTTCCGTCGGAGGGACCACCGTAGAGGCATGAGGTGGTCGGGCGGATCTTGCGGGCGGACCGGCGGCCAACCATCAATGAGCGACTCGACCTCACGCATTCAGGCAGAAGACCCTTCCCCGGAGAAAGACCTCCAGGAGGGCTCGATGGCGGAATGTCGCCAGCCGCCGGCCGAGGTTGTCTCCGCGCGGCCCGAGGACCAGCCGACGGTCATCTCTAAGCGCCCGCCTCTACCTACGTCGTCGCCGCCCGGGCCGCACGCGAAGGTCCAACCGAGCGACATTCCACCCGGCGCAAAGCTGGAGCACTTTGAATTGCTCGAATACGTCGGCGGAGGGGGGATGGGTCGGGTGTTTCGCGCTCTGGACACCCGCCTGGGGCGAACCGTCGCCGTGAAAGTCCTGTCCCGCCAGCAGGCGGGCGACATGGAAACGTTGATGCGGTTCCGCAACGAGGGCCGCTCCGCCGCCCGCTTGAACCACCCGAGTATCGCTCAGGTGTTCTACGTGGGCGAAGACGACGGTCTGTCGTTCATCGCCTTCGAGTTCGTCGAGGGGACCAACATCCGGGACTTGGTTGCGCAGAAAGGGGCATTGTCGCTGGCCGAGGCCCTCAGCTACACGTTGCAGGTGGCTGAGGCGCTGGCCCACGCCGACAGCCGCAACGTGGTGCATCGCGACATCAAACCCTCCAATGTCCTGATCACGTCCGAAGGTCGGGCCAAACTGATCGACATGGGCCTGGCCCGCATGCAGAAGCTGGGGACATCGTCCGCCGACTTGACCGCCAGCGGCGTCACCTTGGGCACGTTCGACTACATCTCCCCCGAGCAAGCCCGCGATCCACGAAACGCCGATGCCCGGAGCGACATCTACTCGCTCGGATGCACGCTCTTCTTCATGTTGACCGGCCGCCCCCCGTTTCCCGAGGGGACGGTGCTTCAGAAGCTTTTGCAGCACCAGGAGATCGATCCGCCCGATATTCGGCAGTTCCGTCCCGACTTGCCCGAAGAGGTGTCGCGGGTTCTGCGAAAGATGATGGCCAAGGAGCCGCGTCAGCGCTATCAGGACTCGGACAAGCTGATCGAGGCGCTGCTTTCGCTGGCCGAACAGCTCGGCTTGCATCCGCTGGGACCGGGTCAGACGGCATGGTCCGAGCCGGAGGAGCGCCGGGGCAGTTTCCTCCTCCGCCAGCTTCCCTGGATGGCCCCGACTGCCGCGCTCTTGGTGATCGTGACGCTGCTGCAAGTCCTCTGGGCGTCGTCGGCCGAGGAGGGCGAACGGTCGTGGCCGAATTGGGCCGGCGACCTACAGGGTTGGAACGCCGAGCTGCCGCGTCCCAAGGAGTCGCTATCGCCGGGCGGCGTGAGCCCGGACAAGCAAGTGCCGGCTCCCCAGGCCGAGGGGCCACTCACGGAGCCCGTTCCGGCACCAGAGCCCGCCCGCGTGGACGTCGGCTCGGCCGAGACACCTCCGCCTGGCGCGGGACAGTTGCCGGCTGCCGCTTCCCTTGGGCCGGCCGGGTCGCCCGAGAAGGGCGGCGTGCCAAGTCCGCCGGAAGTGGCCGGCTCCAACCCGCTGAGCACACTGGTGTCCGGCCGCAGCGGGACGGGGCTGCGGCCCGAGCTGTTTGACGGCGGGGTGGCGCTGCCGGAGCCGTTGGCTTCGGGGCTTGTGTCATCGCCGCCGGCAGGGCCCGACGGGGGAGAGCTGAGCGGGGCCTCCGGAGCTGCAACCGAGCTGGCGGATGCCCGCCCCTCGGTCGAGCCTGCCCCGAAAGGCAGCGCGGCATTGGTTGTCGACCCGGCGGGCGAAGGGGAGTCCGTATTCTCGACGCTCAGTGCCGCCTGCGCCGCCGCCCGTCCCGGTGACGTCATCGAATTGCGCTTCAACGGCCGGTTGGAGGAAGAGCCGCTCGAGCTGGCGAATCTGGAGCTGACCATTCGCGCAGCCGAAGGAACGGAAGACCCGAACAAGAAGTATCAGCCCGTGGTGGCTTTTCGCCCTTCAGAGATCGATCCGATCGGTTACCCCCGCAGCATGATGACCCTGATTGGCAGCCGGCTGACGCTCGCCGACGTGCAGGTTGAGTTCGAGCTGCCCCGGGAATTGCCCAGCGACCGCTGGTCCCTTTTCGACATGGGGCAGGGCGAAAAACTGAAGCTGCAAAACTGCCGGCTGACGATCCGGAACGCTTCCGACCAGCGGGCGGCTTATCATCAGGGGGTGGCGTTTCTCCGTCTCAAGGCGGCACGGGGCAGCGGCCTGTTGTTGGACGACGAGCCAAGCGACGCGGCCCAACGCGTGGCGGTCGAGCTGGTCGACTGCGTGGTCCGTGGCGAGGCCGTCTTCCTTTGGATCGACGACCTCCGGCCCGTGCGCCTGGATTGGACGAACGGGTTTCTCGTCACCACGGAGCAGTTGCTGGTCTCGGAAGGAGGCGAGCGGAGCCCTCAGCCGGGCGAAATCATCGAGATCAACCTCAGGCACCTCACTGCGGTGGCCGACGGGGGGCTTTGCCGGCTGGAACACAGCGAGTTTGCCCCCTATCAACTGCCCACGCACGTCTACTGTGCCAACACGCTCGTCTTATCGAGGCCCGAGGCCTCCTTGGTGGAGCAGGTGGGCGTGACCGTCATGGAGCAGTCGCGAGAGCGGATTTCCTGGGTGGGCGAACACAACGTGTACCAGGGATTCACCAATTTCTGGAACGTTCGCCATCTCGACCCGGCGATCTCCTTGGAAACGTGGGACTTCGACCAGTGGCGGGGACACTGGGACGAGGAGACTTCGCGGCTCGGCCGGATCGACGAGGACGACTTGCCCAGGCCGGATCGCCCGGCTCACTCGCTCGAACCGACGGATTATCCGTCCATCGAGACGACGAGCGAGGCGGTCTCGCCCCCCAGCCCTCCTCCCGCGCCCGAACCGGCCGCCAGGAGCCAGCGAATCGGTTTCCAGGTGGGTGGCTGATCGCCCCCGCACAGCGCGTGAGGCACTTCTCTCGCCAAGGAGCAACGTGCTCCACGCTCACTGGGCGACCGCTTCCGCCTTGATGATCTTCTCATCGAAGCTCGACGCCACCCGGAAGCCCGGCGGGACGACCAGAAACGCTTCCTCCTCCCACGGGCCGTCGACCAGTCGCTGGATCAGGCCCAGGTCGCCCTGGAGCTTCTCGAACTTCCAGCCCATTTTCTCAGCGTCTTTTCGAGCCAGCCGTTCAAACTGGCCGTCCGGTTCGATGCCCATCTCGATGAAGGTGATTTGGGCGTAGTTCCGCGCCATGTTGGCCAGCTCTTCGTGGAGGAACTTGGCGTTGTCTTCGCCGTACTTCTCCACGAGCTGCTCGTACGTCTGCACCATCCCGTTGCGGTGCTGAATCGATTGCGGCGCGAGCTGCTCCAGGTTCTCGCCCCGCTCGATCCAGCCGCTCGTCTTGAAGTACGTGCCCGGGTGATGCCGGAAGTAGTCGAGGTAGCGCTCCTTGCTGCCGAAGAAGAGCGTGATGCAGTCGTGCGCTCGGGGGATGACCAGCGGAACGTCTAGGGCGCGCAGGCCGACCAGGCCGTTGCTGCACAGTCCATAGCCGAAAAGCACCGCGTCGTAGAGCGACGGGTCCACTCCGGCGAGCACTTCCTGGAGCCGGCCGTTCATCCCCTCCTGGCCGATATCGTGCAGGCCCTTGGGCAAGAACTCCACGTCGACCCGGTTCGGCGACCGGGCCGCCGCCCAGCACAGCTCGCGAAACAGGATCTCACAGGCGATCAGCTTCAGCTTCAAACCTCTTTACCTCCTGAACAGGATTCTCGACGAGACAGTATACCAGACATTGGAAAGACGTGCGGCAAACGTCAGCTAAGCGGGAGTGAATAGTCTTCACACGGTGGTTGCAGGGTGGCACGGGCATCTTGCCCGTGCACCGGCGAGACGCCAGTGCCACCAGCCGTGCAGCCTTTTCCTGGCGCCGCTTAGGAGCGATGGCCTCGCGCCAATCGATGCGAGCGGGAGAGCAGCCAAAGGCCGAGCCACGGACCAGCGAAGATCAGCGCCGTGAGCGCCATGCCGGAAGCGTGTGTACTGGCAGCGTGGACATCAAGATAGTAATCGTTTCGGACAGCCCCTCCGTGGTCTTGTACGAGTGTCACATCACGGTCCATCGCTTCGGGCCCAACAATCGCGCGCAAGCGGGTCAGGTGGAGGGCCAGGGGCTGTGGGGAGAAACGCTCCACGTCGGGGTCTTTCGCGGTGATCGCCTTCAACAGAGGACGAAACGCCACCGCGTCGATATCGTCCGCGAACTCGGTGACGAAGACGTGGCCCCCGTCCCGATGAGTCATCTGCCGAACCAGCTTCTCGTAGTTCGTTCCACTGGGCGTCTTGTCGTCGAGTTGCAGATCATCAGACGGGATCGTCACGTTCGTCCAGTTCTGCGGCCGATGACGGCAATCGGCAAGGACATACAACACGATCTCGTTTTCCTCGTCTGCGGACACACTCGATATGACCAGAGGGTAGACGAAATCCGTATCGTGATACGTGTACTTGATTGGATGCATGGCGAGCGTTGGCTTGTCGCTCTCCTCCGAGCGGACACGGATCGCCAGCCAATACCACCCCTTCTCGACGTAACGGCGCAACACCGATTCCGCGCCGTCCGGCACAGCGAACTGGCGATCTCGCAGCCAGGCGACGAGCGTTTCAACTCCGGAGGCGGTAAGCACGGTGTAGTCGAAGATGCCCGCCCTACCCGTCTCGGCAACCACCACTCTTCCGACAACAGGCGTGGAATCGCCGCCGCTGCAACCGATTCCACAGCCGCTCGTCCGTTGAAGGGTTGTGAATCGCGGGGCTGTCCACCCCTCCAAATAGCGGAAGGCCTCGTCGTCCGCCTTCGCAACACTGAGCGGCTTGCTCGGCACAGGCACAACCCAGGCGAGTTCATCCGGCCCCGAGCGGTAGTGTGTCCGGAGCGTGATCTTCACGAACTCGCCATACTTCTCCAGGATTGCCTCCTGCTTGGGCGACGCCGCCACGCTGACGGCCCGGCCCACTTCTTTCACCATCAACCCTCCGTCGGCCAAAGCCAGGTGGCTCGCCGATAGTGTTACTCCAAGAAAGGCAATCATCGGTGAGAGTCGCATTTCGTCGCCTTCCCCGGCCAGGATGGGAATCAAGCACACGATACGCCTGTGAACTTGATCCGGCCAGTCCGTGAGTTATTCCCACGAAGCGAGCACTGCATGTTCTTGGGGACTCTACGGGGCGAACTCGCTGGAATATGAACCAGAAGACAGCGCCGCATCGAACATCGCGATCACGTTCTCCGGCGGCACGCCTGCCTGGATGTTGTGGACCGCGCCGAGCACGTAGCCGCCGCCGGGGGCGAGGATGCGGAGGTTCTCTTCGACTTCCCGGGCGACCTCGTCGGGCGTGCCGAAGGCCAGCGTGCTCTGCGTGTCGCAGCCGGCGCCCCAGAAGACGAGCCGGTCGCCGAACTGGTCTTTCAGCTTCCCCGGGTCCATCCCCTTGGCCGAGGTCTGCACGGGGTTGAGGACGTCGACGCCCATCTCGATGAGCGTGGGCAGGAAGTCGAAGATCGCCCCGTCGTTGTGCATGAACACCTTCCAGGGCGTGTTCCGGTGGATCCAGTCCAGCCCTCGCTGGTAGTACGGCATGATCAGCTCGCGAAACATGGCGACGGAGAGAAACGGGCCCTCCTGCATCCCCAAGTCGTCGTTGAACTGGACGATGTCCACGCGGTCGCCCACGGCGTCGTGGAGCCGCCGCAGGTTCTCCAGCCACGCCTCGACAAGCCGTTCGTACAACGCGCGAATGTAGTCCGGCTCCGTGGCCAGCGTCATCATCCAGCCGCTGAAGTCGCCCGTGCCCAGCCCGAAAAACAGCTCGTACGGCGGCCCCATCGCCACGACCACGGCCCGATCCGTGTTCTGCCGGTAGGCCTCCGACTGGGCGTGGAAGTGGTCGCACTCTTCGGTCGTCAGGAGGGGGATCGCCAGCGTGTCGGGATCGGCATGGGCGGCCCCGGGGTACTTGTCCACCCGATCGAAATAGAAGCCCCCTTTGGGCATCCGGGCCATCGGATTTCCCTCAGGGTCGCGCAGGACGAGGTCGCCGCCGGGCTCGGTCACCGGGTTGAACCCGCCCGGCACCTCGACCGGCGTGCCGTCGAAGAGCCGCCAGGGCTTCCAATCCTCGGTGCGGATGCCGAACGTCACGGCCGGCCGGTTCAGATTCACCACGTCCGCGCCGAACCGCTCCATCACCGGCTCTTCCACCTCCGCCAGCACCTGGTAGAGGTCGAAGACCCGGGTGGGCGTGGTCAGGCCCAGATGCGTTTTCAACCGGTGGTAGGCCGAGGCCGCGATCCCCGACTGCCGCGTGCCGCCCAAATCGATCGGCACCCGGTCGGGCTCCCGGTGGTTCAACGCCGCCAACACCCGCTCGCGTGAATTCATCTCGACAGTTTCTCCTTGACGGCCATGATGAACTCGGGGCTCGTGCCGCAGCAGCCACCGAGGAAGCTCGCCCCCGCTTCGACCAGCGTGGGCACGTAGGCGGCAAACTCGTCGGGGGTCTGCGCCCAGACGGTGTTGCCGTCGACCACCTGGGGCAATCCCGCGTTGGCCTTGATCCAGATGGGCCGATCGGTCGCCGCCTTCAGGCGCCGGCAGATCGCCACGTACCCTTCGATCCCTTGCCCGCAGTTGGACCCGATACAATCGGCCCCCGCCTCAGTCAACTGCTCGGCGGCCTGTTCGGGCGTGGTGCCGAACGACGTGCGGTCGAGGTCCTTGCCGGAATCGAAGGTCATGCAGCCGACCACCGGCAACCCGGTCTCTTTAGCGGCGGCCACGGCCAGCTTGGCCTCTTCGGGGTCGGACATCGTCTCCACGACGATCGCGTCGGCCCCGCCTTCGGCCAACGCCCGGGCCTGCCGGCAAAACGCGTCCTGAAGCTCCTTGGGCGTCGTCTCCCCCATCATCAGCACGACACCGCTGGGCCCGATCGAGGCGAACACGCGGGCGCGCCCCGCCGCCGCCCGACGCGAAATCTCCGCCCCGGCCCGATTGATCTCGGCGGCCTTTTCGGCCAGCCCGTGCCGCGCAAGCGCAAACCGGCTCGCCTGGAAGGTGTTCGTCAGGATCACCTGGCTCCCGGCCTCCACATACGCCCGGGCCACCTCCTCCACCCGATCCGGATGCGCGAGATTCCAGCCGTCCGGCGACCCCCCGACCTCCAGCCCCCGGGCCTGCAACTGCGTCCCCCAAGCCCCATCCGTGACCACGGGGCCAGCGGCGGTGAGTTCTTCGATCAGTCCCAGCATGTGCGCTCTCCTGTCCAACGAATGCCAAGTTTCCCATTTTACGAACTCATCACCGGCGAGAGAAGGTGCCGCCGAGCGGGCAAGGCTACTGCCCCCAGTCGATGTTGGCGTCTACCAGGTGCTCGTGGCCCGGGGGAGGCCGCCCCATTGACTTCGTCCCAGCAGGGATCGAATCCAACACGCACGTTCTCCGTGACCGCCAGCGTATTGCTCAGCCCATCGACGACCGAATCCGTGGTGTGATGACGCTGAGCCCCGATCCCGTACGGCCAGTTCTCCGCTGCCAAGGAACGTCTGTCGACGGCCGCGCGAGGAGAGGCCATCGTCATCTATTCGTACCGCGTAGCGAGCATCTGCTGGGCGAGGTCGTCTGCGGCGAAGCTGGCCCCCTCTGGCGGGGGGTAAGCGGCCCCTGCGTTTCGCTTTCGGATGCCCCAGTCCATTTTTCTTGGAAATCGGCCCTTGTGGCGGTCGGGTGACTCGGCTAGCATCGGCGTATTACGAATTGCCGAAACGTAATATCCCCCAATCCTCGCCGCGCAGGTTTTTCGATGGCCATTCCGAGTCGCGAGAGAGGGTTCACGCTGGTCGAGCTGCTGGTGGTGATCGCCATCATCGGCATATTGATCGCCCTGCTCTTGCCAGCGGTGCAAGCCGCGCGGGAAGCGGCACGACGAATGAGCTGCACCAACAATCTGAAGCAGATCGGGCTGGCCCTCCATAATTTCCACGACAGCCATGAGGAGTTCCCCGTCGGTTCGCCGTCGAAATCTTGTCCCGGCTACACGCAGATCCCGCCTTGGCAATACCGCTGGTCGCCCCTGGCGATGCTCACTCCGTACCTGGAGCAGTACAACGTCTACGAGTCGCTGAACCTTGAGGTTCCCCTGTACGGGCACACCGGCGTTTACTACGGGCCGGGTGAAGGCGTTCACCCCGACAACCAGGAACCGGTCCGCCAGGTGATCGGCTTCTTCCTGTGCCCGAGCGACGAGGCCCGACCGGTGCAACCGGAATTCGGGCCCACCAACTACCTACCCTGCTGGGGACGCAGCCAGCCGACAGCATCGGGAACCGCGGCGTTTGATACCGACGGGATATTCAACAACAACTGCCCCGTGCGGTTTGCCGACGTCACCGACGGAACGAGCAACACGGCCGCCTTTTCCGAAAGCCTGCTGGGGCCGAGCGGCTCCAGCTTGATGGGGCATACACTGACGGAGGAGAACAAGAAGTCGGTCATGGTGCAACTCCGGAGTCCGCCGATCAGCGAGGCGAGCTGCTCGGTGATCGGGTCGCCGGCTTCGACATTCCGTGGCGCCCGTTGGGTCGACGGTTTCGTGCTCTATTCGGCGTACTATCACTGGCAGCCGCCGAACTCCGAGGTACCCGATTGCGGCGTTGTCTCCCCGATTCGGGCATTGTGGATCGCCGCGCGTGGCCGTCACCCCGGCGGTGTGAACGCGGCCTTTTCCGATGGCTCGGTACACTTTGTCAGCGACACGGTTGATCCCGAGACCTGGCGTGCCCTGGGATCACGAAACGGCGGCGAAGTGCTCGGCCCGCTTTAGCGAGGCGGACGAAAGGGTTCCGTCGTCAGGGTTCAGCACTCGGAGTCGTACGTCCACGTGCAAGTCCTGAACCCTGAACCCCAGGGCGATTGCGTCATGTTGTATGTGATGCGGGGGTTTACGTTGACACACAGACAGCCCAGTTTGTCTTGACGTAACC